>Ga0207146_10182_pt1 | contig 16951 bp, 14 predicted proteins | sample Alteio_BWMinHeat_36_FD_153539 | JGI IMG/M metagenome (GOLD analysis project Ga0207146, IMG submission 153539) | Enriched cells from forest soil in Barre Woods Harvard Forest LTER site, Petersham, Massachusetts, United States -... | ecosystem: Environmental > Terrestrial > Soil > Temperate forest >...
GCTCTGCTCCATGCCTGGTATCCCGGTCAGGAAGGCGGCACGGCCCTTGCCCAAATTCTGTTTGGAGCGTACAGTCCCTCCGGAAAATTGCCGGCCTCCTTCGAACGCCGCTGGGAAGACAATCCCACTTTCAAGAACTATTACCCGCAAAAGGGCGACAAACACGTCGAGTACTCGGAAGGAATTTTTGTCGGGTACCGGCACTACGACCGCTCGACGGTGAAACCGCTCTTTCCATTTGGGTTCGGACTTTCTTACACTCGTTTCGAATACAGCGATCTGAAAATCTCACCCGAACTCGATGGGGCAAGAGGTTTGGCAAGCGTTTCCTTCAAAATCAAAAATGTGGGTCCCCGGGAAGCCGCGGAAGTCGCCGAGTTGTACGTCGGTGATTCGCATGCGAGCGTGCCTCGGCCCGCGAAAGAATTGAAAGGATTTGCAAAGGTGAATCTGCGGCCTGGGGAATCGAAACAGGTTACGCTCTCGCTGGACCGCCGCGCATTCTCTTTCTTTGACGTAGCCAGGCACGACTGGCACGCCGAGCCCGGGGACTTTGCCATCTTGATCGGCAGTTCTTCCGCCGACATTCGTCTGCAAGGGAGTTTCAAGCTCGCTGCGGAGAAATAGAGCGTCAGCGCAGCAAACGCCTGCGCGACTCTTAACTCAGGGACGAACGCGCCGTCGCAGCGCCTTTGCGTTCGGCGAAGCCGTGGTTTCACGAATGATCAGTTCCGGCGGCACGGCGAATTCCACAGGATAGTCCTTGAATCCCTGCATCCTTTGCAGAAGGATGCGCGCGGCCGTTTCTCCCATGTCGTGAAGCGGTTGTCGGATCGTCGTGAGGCGCGGATTGTGATACGCCGCCACCTGAATGTCATCGAACCCGATGATGGAGACGTCCTCGGGCACGCGAAGATTCGCATCACGCAGCGCTCGAATCGCGCCAATCGCCGCGATATCATTGAAGGAAACGATCGCGGTGAAGGCTCGCCGGTGTTGCAGCAATTCCTGAACGACAGGATAGCCAAGTTCCGGCGAGGTCAGATCCCGTTCCAACTGGATGGTCAACTCCGGACGGATTTCAATCCCCAGCTCCTTAGCTACCGCCACCAAGCTGCGCCATCGATCGTCGGAGTCCGAGCTGAACGATTGTCCACGCATAAACGCGATGTGGCGATGACCGAGCTGGTGCAGGTGTCCCAAAGATAGCTCAGCCGCCCGTCGGTGATCGAGAACCACGTTGGTGACACCGGCAATTTTGCGGTGCCCGGCCACGGCGACGACGGGCACCGGCAGTGCGTGATGCAGTGCCGTATCGATGGCGATGATGCCTTCAGCGCCGCGTCCAACCAGGAGACGCGGGTATTCCTCGATCATGTCCGCCTTGTGGCGATGTTGCGCGCTGAAATAAAAATAGCCTTCGCGCATCAGGTGATCCCCGATACCGCTCATCACCAGGGTGTGATACCCATCGCTCAATTCCGGAACAAGCACGCCAACGGTGAAAGTGCGCTGTTTCCGCAGCGAACGCGCAAGCAAGCTTGGCTGGTAATTGAATTTTCTGGCCGCCGCGCGCACCCGCTCGCGAGTCTCTGCGGGAATAGAGCGCCCGGGAACATTGTTGAGCACTACGGAAACCGTGGCGGGGCATAGTCCGAGGTAGTCCGCGAGAATCTTCAGGCTGACTGGTTTGTCGCCAGACGTCTGGTTTTTCTTCCGGGGAGCCACGGTCGACTCGGTGCCCTTATCAACAGGATCGTGTAATTTGCCCCTCGCGGGCTGCATAAGCATAGCCTGAACAATGGATTGCGGCCTAACAAAGCTCCGCCGCCGGGTGGGCTCATGGGGCAGCCGGCAGCGAATCTGCGCGGGACGCTTGGTTACCGCGCGAAAGCTACTAAGACAAACGATTGTCTAAACTCTATTCAAAAATTTTATGCTTGACAACAATATCTTTGCTGGTGCCAAATGTCCGCAACAGTTGGGGGTGCTTGGAAAATGGATGGATGGAGTCAAAGTCCGTCTTTCATCGTCGAGGTTCGGCCATCATTCCGGCTGAGCACCTGAGAATTTTCTCCCACCACCCCGGGTGCCTTTGGCAGTTCAAATCGACTGGGCAGGAGGCGTCAGAATGCGCTCCGTATCTCTTCTTCATCGGTTTTTCGCAGTAGTTTTGTTAGTGCTTGTTTCTGCCGGCACGGCTCTCTCTCAATCTGACCGCGGGACGATTTCAGGTTCAATTCTTGATTCATCCGGTGCCGCCGTCCAAGGTGCGACTGTCACTGCAACCGGTGCGGATACTGGCGCGGTGTACAAGACGGCTTCTACCGCTACGGGAGCCTATCGGATTTCCGACATGCAGGTCGGCGCCTACAATATCACCGTTACAGCGGCTGGTTTCAAGACCTCCGCGCAAACAGGCGTCGTCGTCCAGATCAACACTACGTCCTCGCTCGACATAACACTGCAACCTGGGGACGTGAAGGAAACGCTGACAGTTCTCGCCGATATGCCCACGGTGCAAACCGAAACTTCGGAAATCGGGACCGTGGTGAGCGAAAGACAAATTATGGAGCTTCCGCTCGCTGTAAACGCCACGGGCCAGAGCCATTTGCGCTCGCCGGAGACCTTCGTGTTTCTAACGCCGGGGACCGCCGGGCCTGGCACTGCCGATAGCGGCAATGGCATCTTTCAGGCTAAGCTCGCAGGCGGGCAGAACTTCGGCAACGAGGTTCTTCTCGACGGTGCGAGCACCGCGCGTGCGGATAGCGGCTCCTCGTTTGACCAGACCGCTCCCTCAGTCGAGGCTCTGCAGGAGTTCAAAGTCACAACCTCCACGGTTTCGGCAGAGTTCGGCCGCACCACGGGCGGCGTCGAGAGTTTCACGACAAAGTCAGGTACAAACAAATATCACGGAACGGCTTACGATATTTTTCGCAATGAGGACCTGAATGCGAAGGAATGGTTTCAAGACCTCAACAACCAGCCGAAAAATATCGATAAAAAAAACGATTATGGCGGATCCTTTGGAGGGCCCGTCTGGATACCAAAGGTATACAACGGTCGTGACAAAACTTTCTTCTTTTTCTCCTGGGAGCAATATAGACAGAAGCAGGGTTCAACAAACCTCAGCACGGTTCCGACAGATCAGGAGCGGCAAGGTAATTTTTCAGCATTTCTGGGGCCCGCCCTCAAGGATGGCCAGGGCAACCCTATCCTCAATCCCTGTGATAACAACAACCCGATTCTGCAAGGTCAAATTTTCGACCCCTCCACGACGCAGACGATCGGTGTAGTCCAATGTCGTAAGCCCTTCGCTAACAATCAGGTTCCGATTAGTACGGTGGCACATAACATCTTGGCGCTGATTCCGGAGCCCACGCCAGCTGACAAGAATCTGCTGCTCAACAACTTTACCTTTACGAGTGTCAATCCGATCTTGGACACGACCTGGACGGTAAGGGTTGATCATAGTTTCTCTGAAAGGGATAAGCTCTTCTTTTCCTTCAGCAAGCGCGATCAGGAATCTATCAATGGCACGCCGAACCTTCCCCCGCCACTCGATGGTGGCTCTTTTAACCATCCTTTCATTACCGACTACTACCGCGTCGGCTACGATCATTTCTTCAGTGCTACGCTCTTGAATCATTTGAACGTGGGCCTTAACCGCATCTATAACAACAACATTGCTAGCTCCGCAAACGGGACAGATTGGCCCGCGAAGCTTGGTATTTCCGGTGCTCATGGACCGATATTTCCAGAAATCAGTTTTGCTGGAGGCGGTCTGCAATCTTTGACGAGTTACGGCACAGCTCAATTCGATGCCAACTACGTGAACAGTCTGGTGGTCGCAGACAGCGTCTCCTGGTCGAAGGGACGTCACACTTTGCGCATGGGCATCGATTGGCGTGCTTATCAGTACTCCGTGGTAGACCGCTCGCACGAGTCACCCGGATTGGGCTTCGATTTTGCTCAGACTGCTGTTGAGCCAACGCTCAGCGGTGGAACCACCACCGGCAACGCATTTGCCAGCTTCTTGATTGGGGCCGTGCAGAGCTGGTCGCTCGCGGTGCGCTCTCACCAACCCCGTTTCAACTCTCGCTATGTAGGCGGCTATGCTCAGGACGACTTCAAACTTCGCAGAAACCTGATGATCAACATCGGCGTGCGCTATGAAGTGGAGACGCCACGTACGGAGGCGAGCAATTCGCAATCTGTGATTAGTCTGACCGCTCCCAATCCAGGAGCTATCGGACCTAGTGGCCCGCTGCCAGGTGCCTTGATTTTCGGCGGTACTGGGCTGGGACATTGCAACTGCAACGCCTCGGGAGCACAGACCTACTACAGGGACTTTGCTCCTCGCCTTGGCTTTTCCTACGCCCCAGATAATCTATTTGGCCTCCTCGGAAAAACCGTCCTCCGAGGCGGATATGCCATTTATTATGGGCCGCTCGACTATGGTGATTTCGCTCAGTCCCTGACCGACGGATTTACAGCCTCACCGAGTGCGAGCGCTCCATTCGGTCCAGTTATCTCACTCGATTCGGGCATTCCCGCTTTTCCACCCCCTCCCAACTTGGATCCCGCTCAGGACAACAAAGGCTTCGGAGGCGGCTTTGGCGGGCCCACATACCTGGCGCCGAGCTTTGGGCGTCCTGGTATGATCCAGAACTGGAGCCTCGAAGTCGAGCGGCAGCTTGCGCCGGATCTCATTCTCAGCGTCGGCTATGTAGGTATGCACGCCACTCGCCTGCGTTCCAATCTGGCGCAAATCGACAACTTGAACCCCAAATTCTTTGCTCTTGGGAACCAGCTCAATCTACTGGTTACGGATCCGCTCTCACCAGTATCCGCACCATATGCAAACTTTTGCGCCGACTACGGTTGCGGACCCGGTGGCGGAGCCACGGTAGCTCAGGCGCTGCGTCCGTTTCCCCAGTTTCAGAACATCGATACAGACTGCTGCCTCGAAAACTTGGGCCAATCCACGTACAACGCTCTTCTCGCGAAGGTCGAAAGGCGTTTCCACAATGGCCTAAACCTTCTGGCCTCTTATACCTATTCGAAGACAATTACGGATGCCGACAGCGCCTTGCCCTCTTTCTCACAGTTTTCCGGCGGAGGTCTGGCCCAGAATCCGAACAACCTCAAGGGCGAAAAGAGCGTAAGCTACCAAGACATTCCTCACACATTTGTGATCAGCTACATCTACGAGCTGCCGCTAGGAAAGGGAAAGAAATTTCTGAATAAGGGTGGCGTCGTCGACAAAGTGCTGGGAGGCTGGCAAATTGGAGGTGTACAGCGATACCAGAGCGGCCAGCCATTGAGTTTCGGCTGTGGCACTGGAGTGCCGGGCTTCACATCGTTCCTCACGGGATGTATCCGGATGGATCGTGTTCCGGGCCAGCCTTTGCTCAGCCCTGGCGCTTCTTCGTTTGATCAAGCAGCGGCCTCGAATAGCGGGACCAGCGGCTGTACTGAAACCCTCAACGGTACTTTCGTTGCCACAGGGCCCACCTACTTTAATTGCGGAGCGTTTATCGATCCCAACGCTCGAAATTTGGTCACGCAGCGCGGTTATGCGTTCGGAGATATGCCGCGCATTACAGGGGAAGTCCGAAGTCAAAAGTACGTCAATGAGGATTTTTCCATAATCAAACGATGGAGCTTCACAGAAGCTCAAAGCCTCACCTTGAAAGGTGAACTCGTCAACGCATTTAACCGGCATGTTTTCGGGAGACCTGACACAGGGCCGGGCGACAGCACATTCGGAGCTGTCTTTGGAACAGTGGACGGCTCGCGAAAGGTCCAGTTGGCCTTGCGGTATCAATTCTAAGCCTCCTCATCCACAGTGCAATTCCAAGCCCTCCTGTCGATGATTCTTGGCAGGAGGGTTTTGTTGTCCAGCGCAGTTTCTTGCGCTTCGAACGGGGTATAGAATGCAGAAATGCCGCTTCCGATCGATAAAATGTATCCTCGTCATTCCAAGACTCTCTCGTCGAAACATTCCATTCACTGCCGTTCATCTTTCATGATTTCCGTCATTTTTTGGGTTGCCACTCTTTCGTTCGCGCCGAGCGCTGCGTCTGCTCAAAGCGGACCAGACACTAACGAAACATTCCGGCAAGCCAGTGCCGCGCTGCGCGAAGGACGTTTGGACGAAGCTGCCTCCGGCTTCGAGGCCGTGACGCGTGCAGCACCAACCTTTGCCGGTGCGCATTTCAATCTTGGCTTGGTTCGCGAAGAGCAAGGCAAGTTTGAGGAAGCCGTCACAAGCCTCAAGAAAGCCCTCACCCTGAATCCGCGCTTGCCCGGTGCTAATCTTTTTCTCGGTATCGCCCATTACCGCCTGAACCAATACGAACCCGCCCTTACCGCGCTGCGCCTGGAGATCAAGCAAAATCCTGCCGACCCCAAGGCCTGGATGTGGCTGGGAGTAACACAATTGGCTATGGAGCAGCCCGAGGACGCAGCTGCTTCCTTGGATAGGGCCGCCAAGCTTTCTCCGAATGACGTGGACACCCTATACCACCGCGGTCACGCACACTTGCTCGTCTCCAAACTGAGTTACGAGCGCATGTTGCACGCCGATCCGAACTCCTGGCGTATTCATCAAGTGCTCGCCCAGGCGGACGCAGAGGCAGGCCGTGACATGGATGCCATCGCCGAGTATCAGGCGGCGATCAAGGCGGCTCCTCAGCAGCCCGGACTGCACGAGGAGTTAGGCACGGAATACTGGAAGATGAGCAAGATGGAAGAAGCTGCAGCGGAATACCAGCGCGAACTTGCCATTGATCCGCACAGCATGCTGGCGACCTACAAACTGGGCAGCCTTCAGGTGATGACCGCGAAAGCAGCGGAAGGCAAACCGCTGATTGAATCCGCTCTTCGCCAGGATCCGAACCTCAAGGAAGCGTATTACTATCTGGGGCGGGCAGAAATGCAGCTGGGAAATGACAGCGCCGCCGTCGATGCGTTCAAGAAGTGCATCGCTGTAATCTCCGATCCCGATATCATCGAGCAAACATGGTATCAACTGGCGATGGTCTACCGGCGGATGCACCGAACCGAGGACTCGCGAAAAGCGCTTGCCACATTTCAAAAACTGAAGGACGAAGCGGCGGAGCACCAGCAACTAAGCCTGGAAAAGAAACGCGCCGCACAGGGCCTGGAGAGTGCACCGCCGCCCGATCCACCCAAGGACCCAAACGAGCATTGACCTTATCCTTCGCCGTAGGTGCATCGAGGAGGGTTCCAAGTGAATTTGAAGAGCTCTGTCTTGCTTTCCATGCCGTTTCTTCTAGCTGGCAGTCTTTGCGCGCAGGCCGGACAAGATGCCGCTCGACCGACCGCGAAAAGCCCCGCCCACATCGAAGTATACGAATCCTCGGAAGAACTTCACGAATCGATGCAAGAGAAGCGCGCACTGCAATTTGGTTCGACTCGCTCACCGTCGCTCACCATCGCAGTCGACGACAGCAGGAAATATCAGCAAATCGACGGCTTCGGAGCTTCCCTGACGGATTCTTCCGCATGGCTGCTTTGGCACAAGCTCACGGCCCAGCAGCGCAAAGAAGTGCTCGAGAAACTCTTCAGCCGTTCGAAAGGCATCGGTCTGAGCGTCCTACGCCAACCGATGGGCGCAAGCGATTTTGCGCTCGAGGAGTACAGCTATGATGACGTCCCACCCGGCGAAACCGATCCCGAACTCAAGAAGTTCTCGATCGACCACGACCGCGCGTACATTATCCCTATCCTGCGCGACGCGCTCGCGTTGAATCCACAGCTGAAAATCATCGCCTCACCTTGGAGCCCGCCCGGTTGGATGAAAACCTCCGACTCCATGATTCAAGGAGCGCTGCTGCCTTCTGCGTACGCGCCCATGTCGAAGTACTTCGTCAAGTTCATTCAGGCTTATGAAGCGTCCGGTGTCCCCATCTTCGCCGTGACCATGCAAAACGAGCCGCTCAACATCCCCAACGATTACCCGGGCCTAGGGATGACCGCGGTCGAACAAATTGTATTTCTTCGTGATCATCTTGCGCCGGCGTTCCGCGATGCAGGCCTCAAAACTAAAATCATGGTGTTCGATCACAATTGGGATCTCATCGATTTCCCCATCAAAGTGCTGAGCGATCCTAGAGCCGCTGCCGCCGCAGCGGGGACCGCGATTCATTGCTATGGCGGCACTGTTACTGCACAGAGCGAACTGCACAACCGTTTTCCCGACAAAGACATTTGGCTCACGGAGTGTTCCGGCGGCGAATGGCAAAAGGGCAAACTGCTCGAACAGCAGGCCCGCTTGATTATCGGAGCAACGCGCAACTGGGCAAAGAGTGTGGTCCTTTGGAATCTCGCCTTGAATCAGGACCACAAACCGTACCTGGGCGGCTGCACTACCTGTCGCGGAGTGATTACCGTGAACGATTCTGTCGCGCCTTCACAAGTAATTGAGACTGTGGATTTCACCGCACTGGCTCATGCAAGCAAATTTGTCGAGCCCGGAGCCTATCGTATCGATTCGAACTCCTTCGGAGAGGGAAGCCTCGAAGATGTGGCCTTTCGAAATCTCGATGGATCGATTGTCTTGCTGGTCTTAAACAGCGCCAATACACCCGCTACATTCAACATCGAGTGGAAAGGCAAGTACGCATCCTATAAGCTCGGCCCCGCTGCCGTTGCCACTTTCAGGTGGCCTGCGATTGCGGCCGACCAGTGAGCGGCTCCGGCAATTAGGAGCTCAACTTGCGGTCGAGCGGGAAACTGAAATAATCAATTCAATTGTGCTCAGACCGCGCGTGCTCCGCGGCTTGAGCTCTCGATTCTTTGATGAGCAAAGGGACGGAAGAAAGTTGGAGCCGAGGGAGAGAGTTGAACTCTCGACCTGCCGATTACGAATCGGCTGCTCTACCACTGAGCTACCTCGGCTTATCAAGCACTTACGAGTTGTTTTCGAGAACCGCCAACCGAAATTTGCGTTTTCGTTGCGTTTTTGGAGACCTTCGCCATCGCCTCATCCGTTTGCTCCGTGCTAAAGATACAGTAGCGTCGGAAGACTGCCACGGTGCGATGTCCTGTGATTCTCATTGTTGTGCTCTGGTCTACTCCCGCTTGAATCAAATTGCGGATGGCTGAACGGCGAAAGTCGTGAGGGATGAGATCCTCACACCTATGCTTCTCCGCGCCGGTCTTTTTTCCCAAACCAAGTTTAACACAAGCCTTAATCCACTCTCTACGGAAGTTCGCCGTGTCGAGTACAGGAACGTCCTTGCGGAAGAGGTTCTTGAGCACCCCCGTCAGTTCCTTAGACAGGGGCAGGATGAGCGGCTGGCTATTCTTCCCGACGCGATACAAGATGTCCTTCACGTTTCGACGAAGGATGGAGCGATCCTTCGCCTTGATCTGTTGATAGATTTCGAGTTGGGCTTAAGTTTTGCAGTATGCTGTCCAGCGAAGGAAACGGCTTTGGTTGGAGGCCGCGTGAATCATTCAGGGATAACCAGGAGCCGAGCGTGACAACACGGCGAGAAGTTTTGAAGTATGCGGGGCTGGGAATCGGTGCGGCGGCGGCTTCAGTGTTGGGAGTGACGGTAAACGCTAAAGTCGAGGCGAATGAGGCGCAGGCGCCGACGAAGCCCGCGCAGACAGAAGTCACCGACAATAGCGGGAAGCGGCTGGCAGCGGGGGCGGAGATTGCGTGGACAAAGATTGCGAAAAAGGCTGCACCAGCGGACGTGACGGTTGACCCGACGAAGTCGGCGCAGACGATCCTGGGATTTGGCGCGGCGTTTACCGACGCTTCGTGCTTCACGCTCTCACGCCTGAGTGATAACGATCGCGCGAACCTCCTGCATACGATGTTCGGCCAAGATCAACATGCCCTGAGCATGGGACGCATTCCAATTGGCGCGAGCGATTACAGCACAGCGGCATACAGCTACGACGACGGTGCGGCCGATCCGGAGTTGAAGCGCTTCAGCATCGACCACGACCGCGATTACATTTTGCCGACGTTGCGCGCGGCGCTCGGCGCGAATCCGGATCTTTTTTTGTTCGGATCGCCGTGGAGCCCTCCTGGATGGATGAAGTACAGCAACTCGATGCTGGGCGGAAACATCCGGCCGGAAAATATCCCCACATATGCGCGATACCTGCAGAAATTCGTGGAGGCGTACGCGGCAGAGGGCGTGAACGTGCGCGCGGTGACCACACAAAACGAGATCGACGCGGACCAGGGCGGGCGGATGCCGGCGTGTCCGTGGCCGGAAGAGGACGAGGAGCGGCTGGTGGCGGCGCTCGGTCCACTGCTCGAAGCGAGCGGCACGAAAATCTGGACGCTCGACCACAATTACAATTTGTTTGGCCGCGCCCTGGATCAACTCTCGAGGCCCCGCTTCAAGAAATACGTTAGCACCGTGGCCTGGCACGGGTACGTGGGAAGCCCGGAGATGATGGGCAACGTAAAGCAGAAATTTCCGGACGTGGAAATGCATTGGACTGAAGGTGGCGACGACTACAAGTTCGCTGATTATTTGACGAAGTGGAGCAAGTGGGGTGCGACCTTCGCCGGCATTCTGGCCAACGGCCCGCAAAGCATCACTACCTGGAATGTGGCTCTTGATGAGCGCGGGCGGCCGAACATCGGTCCGTTCGATTGCGGTGGGCTTGTGCAGATTCATTCGAAGTCGAAAGAAATCACGCTGACGGGCTTGTACTGGGCACTAGTTCATTATGCCCGGGCGTTTCGCCGCGGCTCCGTGATTGTCGCTTCGCACGACGCGAACGGCGACCTTCCGGCGGTGAACGCCGCACTGATCAGTCAGCCGGCATCATCATCGACGGTGACGGCAACCCCCAATGGCGGTGCGACTTCGCGCGTGTTTCACACGGCTGCGAAAAACTCCGACGGCTCGATGGTGCTGGTGCTATCGAATCCGGGCGACGCCAGAGAGGCGACCGTCGCGTGTGGCGGCCAGATTGCAAAAGCAGCGCTGACCGCCGATTCGATCACCACGCTGCGGTGGAGCTGAATTTAACTTTGCCGTGCCTGGTTAAAATACGCAAACCACACATCTAATAGGGGTCTTCCAACCAACCACGATACTGTCAAGTTCGACGGTTGCGCCCGAGGCCTCGCTATTGATTGAAGGGTAGTCCTTGGCCACTTCCGGGCAAATGACGGGCTGTAATGGGATGCATGGCATCCGCAGAAAAATTCCGTCAAATCAACTGCAAAATAGCCATCTTTCATCGTGAGAAGGGGTACATCGCCCAGCCTATGCCCACGCCAATCAGTAGGAAGAGGAAGAGCGACCAAGCGATATATTTCACGCGGTCGATCGGCCGGCGGCGGCCCAAAAAGCCGAAGGCAATGGAGATCACCAGGGCGAAGAGCAGCATCGCTTGCAAATGACTCAGTTTGAACCCGGTGGCCACAATCACGCTTTTCGCCCCCTGGCTGCTTCATAGGCATGCAGCGCTGCCAGTAGATTCAGCACACCGGCCGCCGCGAGAAAGCGTGTTCCATAGTCCCCGTCCGCATGAGAGACGTCCGGACCAGTGGTCTCCAATGATTTCGCGACGAAGTAAAACGATCCTGCTCCCAGATCCGCGACATAGCCCAGCGTATCGAAAGCATCGTTCCCGTTCGAATTGAAAACGTTTCCCCGCATCCCCGCGCCAAGGATTACCAGTAGTGCGACCGCCAGAAAGCACGCCGCGGCGCGGCCCCACATTCTCAGAATTGCGTGGCCTAGTCCGGGCACCAGCCAGCCCGCGGCCCCAATGAGAAAAGCAACCGTTTCGCGCCGGGAATCGTGTGCTGGAGCCAACCGTGCTGCTGTTTCGTCGGTCATCGATCTCCTTTTCGGCCTGGGCTATGCCAGCAACGGGAGTATCTCTTTCTGAATCGCGCCCGTGACCACCGCTTCGTGTTCCTCAATGTACATGTTCACTTCGCTGCGAATCCCAAACTCCGGCAGGTAGATCCCCGGCTCGATGGAATTGCAAGTGCGCGGGATCAGGTGGCGGACGTCGTGCGTTTCGAGTCCGTCCATGTTCGCGCCGTTGCCGTGAACTCTTTCTCCGATGCTGTGTCCAGTGCGATGAAAGAAATATTTTCCGTAGCCGGCTTTCTCGATCACGCTTCGCGCTGCCTTGTCCACTTGCCAGCCCTGCAGCGGTTTGCCCGCCTGGATATTCTTTCGAATCAGATCGACGGCTTTATCGCGTGCTTCGCGCACCACGCCAAAAACTCTTGCGTATTTCTCAGGCACTTTTGCACCCAAGTAGCCCATCCATGTCACGTCATAGTAGACGCTGCCAGGCGCTTTCTTTTTCCCCCACACATCCAGCAAAAGCAAATCGTCTTCACGAATTGGCGAAGCTGACTCCGCCGTTGGGCCGTAGTGCGGATCACTGGCATGGGCGTTGACGGCAATGTCGGGTCCTTCTTCCGTCCAGATTCCTGCGGCCTCAAACTCCTTCAAGATCCAATTTCTCAGATCGAATTCCGTCAACGGCTTTTTCTCGCGAACGCTCTTTGCGGCAATCTGAAACGCTTCGCGCACAATGCGGTCGATGGCCGCGCCTGCAAATCGGTGGGACTCCAGCTGCTCCGCGTTCCAGCACGCTTCATATTTCTGCACCAGATCCGCCGAGCTAACCACTTTCGCCCCGCAGCTGCGCACCAATTCAATCGTCCCGGCATCCACCATCGCCACATACGGAATTGCGTTCTTCGGCGAATACTGCATCGCCACGTTTTTCGCGCGGCCAAGAATTCTCTTCACATTCTTTCGGAGTTCGTCTTGCCCTGCGTAGTAAATCGTTTCGCCAGGCAACGCGGCCAGCGATTCCGACTCAATTTTGTGCACCAGTTTTTTCGGGATTCCCTTCGCCGGAATGAAATAAAACCACCTCCGCGTCCGCATCCCGGCCGGCAACTGCAGGATATTCTGTGCAATCGGGTCGCGGCCTCGAAAGTCGTAAAAAAGCCAGCCGTGGAGTTTGGCTGCTCGCAAGTCGCTCTGGATCCCCGGAATTTCCGCGCTCATCTGGAAATCAACTCCATCGTCTTCGCGTGAATCAATGAGATAGCCTCAGGCATCTCGCGGCAGCAAACCTAGAATCTGTTGCCTTGTCGCACCGCTGATTTCGATGCGTTTCGTTCGGCTTCTTTCACCGCTCAGAATTCTAACAGCCGACGTGGGTCTTTTCAAAAGTTGCGCCAGGAATTCCACGAGCGCCTCATTCGCTCGGTCCTCCACGGCAGGCGCCCGTACCCGTACTTTCAGCGCGCCACCCATTTCTCCGGCGATTTCGTTCTTGTTCGCCCGAGGCTGTACGCGCACGGAAAAAATCACGCCACCATCTCTTTCCTGCATCTCCAGCATCCCGTTTTCCACAAACCACTATCCCGCGTTCCGCGTTCCAAACAAGGCGGTGCCTACCCGCACCTCCGTTGCACCCTCTTCGATGGCCACTTCAAAATCGTGCGACATCCCCATCGACAGAACGGGCAGCGCGATACCGAGTTTCTCCGTCAATTGATCGCGCAAGACTCGCAAATTCCGGAAATATGCCCGTACTTGCTCGGCCTCATCGAAGAATGGCGGTATGCACATCAGTCCCACAAGCTGCAGTCTCGGCAGCTCAGCCGTCTTCTCCGCCAAACCCGGCAGCTTCGCTGTTTCAACACCGCTTTTTGTCTCTTCCGGCGCCACCCGTACTTCGATCAGCACGCGCAATCTGCCAGTGATCCCCGCTTCACCCCGGGCACGGTCCAGGCGTTGCGCAATCGCAAAATCGTCCACGGAATCTACGCTGTGAAAAAGTCTCGCCGCCCTGGCTGTTTTGTTGCTCTGCAAGTGGCCGATCAAATGCCACGTCGCCGCCAAGCCTTCCGTGCCCGCGCGTTTCCCTTCCCATTCCTGGACGCGATTCTCGCCAAAGTGCCTTACCCCTGCCTCGTAAGCCTCGCGAATCGCGCTTGCCGGATGCGTCTTCGACACTCCGGTCAATGTGACCTCCTCCACGCTTCGGCCTGCGCGCGCAGCAGCTTGTGCAATCCTTTCCTGAATCCGAAGCAAATTTTCCCGCACCGAAGTTTGCGTCATGTTCGAATTCGAATCCTAGCACGCGCGGCATTGCGGCGCAGAGTCTCTCCAGATAAACTGACGATTGACCGTTGCCCGTGTTTCTCCCGGGCACTCCAAAGATGCCCACTTCCGGAAAACTGATCGCCGTCGAAGGCATCGACGGCAGCGGCAAGCGCACGCAGGTCGATCTCCTGACCCTCACTCTGAAATCCCGCGGCCATTCCGTCTATTCCACCGGTTTCCCGCAATACGATTCCTGGTTCGGCAAAATGGTCGGCGAGTTTCTGAACGGGGATTTCGGTTCGCTCGAAAACGTCGACCCCCATTTTTCCGCGCTGCTTTATGCCGGCGACCGTTTCGAATCCAAGTTCAAGCTGGAAGCCGCGTTAGACAACGGCCAAATTGTCCTCGTCGACCGCTACATCGGCTCCAACCTCGCGCACCAAACCGCCCGGGTTCCCCCGTCGAAGCGTTCCGAATTCCTCGCCTGGATCGAGCATCTCGAATACAACATTTACGGCCTTCCGCGCGAGAACCTCATTCTCTATCTCCGCGTGCCGCCGCACGAGGCCCAGCGCCTGGTCACCCTCAAGGCTGCACGCAGCTACACTTCCGCGCAAAAAGACTTGCAGGAGGCCAGCTTCCGCCATCTGCAGGATGCCGCCGAAATGTACGACTCGCTCTCTCGCAGTACACCTTGGGCCACCATCCAGTGTTTTGACGCCATGCAAAACGCCATGCGCGAGCCCGAAGAGATTGCCATCGAAGTTCTCGCCGCCGTTGAAGGCGCCCTTTCCTCCGCGCGCGCGGGTGAGGGTAGATAGCCTATGGGATTTTCTCAATTCCTCGGCAATGAGCGCATCGTCGCCGCGCTCCGTGGCGCGCTACGCGCCGGCCGCGTCCCGCATTCCTTGCTTTTCGCGGGAGCGCGCGGGGTCGGCAAATTCACGCTGGCTCGCATGTTCGCCCAGGCCGCCAACTGCGAACGCCTGCCTGACGACTTCTGCGGCGAATGCGCCACCTGCCAGCGCATTGCACTTCTCGCTGACCCTCAAAAGCTCCTCGAACAGGGCTTGGTGGAGCGCGGCGAAAGCGCCGACGCCGCCACCGTCGAGCGCATGCCTCTCATCCTGCAATCGCACCCGGACGTCTGGGCACTCTTACCCGATCCAGTTCGCTTGAAGAGCCCTGTCGCGCGTCCGATGTTGCGCGTCGGCCAGTTGCGCGCCGTACGGCGCGCCGCCTACTTTCAACCCATGGGCCGCCGCCGCGTTTTCATTCTCGATGGTGCGGAAACCATGCGCTGGGATGTCGCCAACGTTTTCCTTAAAATCCTTGAGGAGCCGCCCGGCTCAGCGACGCTCATTCTCACTGCACCGTCACCCTACGCGCTTCTGCCCACAATCGTTTCACGCTGCCTGCAATTTCATTTCGCGCCTCTCCCTCAATCGAGCGTCGAAAAAATCCTGAAGGAAAAAACGGACCGCAAGCCCGCTGAAATCCGGCTCGCCGCGCAGCTCGCCGAAGGCAGTCCTGGCCTGGCCATGGAAATGGATATTGAAGCCGCCGCCGAGAGCCGCAAGCAGGCGCTTCGCATCCTCTCACGCGCCGCGCAGGGCCAGGGTTTCGCACAACTTTTCGCCGATACTGCGGCTCTGGCCAAGGATCGCGATTCGTCCTTCGAAGATCAAATCGCCATTTTCTATGGCCTGCTCACCGATCTCCTGGAGCTCACGTCCAAGATAAAGGAACCGGTTCTCCGAAACCTGCCGCTCGTCAAGGAACTTGAGTCGCTCAGCAAATCCGTGGATTCGCCCTGGGTTCTCCGTGCCATTGCCGGATTCGATGAGCTGCACGCCGGCACGCGCCGCAACCTCAATCGCCAGCTGGGTCTCGACGCCCTCGCTGCCTCGCTCGCGCCCGGCACGCCGGTCTCTTCCGGGACGCGCCCATAATGCTGTCCCCCAGAAACACTCGCCATTCCACTTTTTACTCGCTAGACTGTAACCCACAGCCTGCCGAGCGCATCTTAGGAAAAGAACTCCATCCCCGTTCGTCAGAAGGAGCAGTCATGGTGAACCGCCGCATGTTTCGTCCGGGCTTCCAGGACGTCAAGGAGCAGAGCGCTCCCCGCCCATCCCACAACGGGCCCATCCCAAGCAAGAAACCCGCGCCACCCGAGACTACCCACGCGGAGAATTTCTACTGGGTCAAGCAGATGCAGTCCCACACGCCGATGGCGGTGGTGCTCGACAATGGCGAAGTGCTTCGCGGCACCGTGGAATGGTACGACCGCGATTGCATCAAGCTCACGCGTCAGGGCAGCCCCAACCTGCTGATTTTTAAGCGCGTCATCAAGTACGTCCACAAGGACGGCGAAGAGTCCGCCCAGGGTGGCGAAGAGTAAATTCTCTCGCTATCGATTTAACGATGCATGGAATGTCCGGCGGCCGCGCCGAAGGTGAGCAGCGCCTTTGCCGCCAGCGAACCGCTCTCATTAAAAATCTCGCACTCCGCAACCACGAAATTTCTTCCCGCTCGCAGCACGCGCGCATCCGCCTTGATGCGCCCGCCCGGAACCGGCTCCAGGTAATTTATTTTTAGCTCCACCGTAACGATCTCCGTGCCCTTCGGTACCGCCGAAAATGCTGCGATCGCCGCCGCCGTATCCGCCAGCGCCGCCAGGATCCCTCCATGCACCACGCCATGGATCTGCTTGTGCCGCGGCTTCACATCCAGCCGGAACACCGCTCGTCCTGCCTGCACGCTCTCAACGTCAAATCCAAGCAACTCCGTTGACCGGCTCTCTTTGATCCGCCGCCACACCATTTCGGTGACGCGCTTCTCCTCTT
>Ga0207146_10184_pt1 | contig 16872 bp, 19 predicted proteins | sample Alteio_BWMinHeat_36_FD_153539 | JGI IMG/M metagenome (GOLD analysis project Ga0207146, IMG submission 153539) | Enriched cells from forest soil in Barre Woods Harvard Forest LTER site, Petersham, Massachusetts, United States -... | ecosystem: Environmental > Terrestrial > Soil > Temperate forest >...
GCTCATCGGCAGATTCCCGAACAACACTGACGAGGCTGATGTACTCCTGAAGGCCGTGACGATTAACAAACTCTACAGTACAAATATCCTTGCGGTCCATAATGTGGCTCGTTGCATCGTCGGCCATGACGTCGATGCAAACCTAGGGCGCGGTTCTCTGGATGCAGTGATGAAGATCGCTCCAGTCAGCATCAATGGCAAAACCCGCTGGAACCTCTCGTTTGCCAGCAAGTATTGCAGTTGGCACAATTCTGATGCGTACCCCATATACGATTCTTGTGCCCGTGTCGCTCTGTGGGCCTATAAGAAGCAATACAGCTTTAAGCAATTCACCAGCAATGACCTTTTGGATTACCTCGAATTCGCCAGCATCGTAGCAGCGTTCCGTCGGCATTTCGATCTTGAATCGCTCACCCTTAAGGAAGTGGACAAGTTCCTTTACGTGAAAGGATACGAATTGCAACAAGTTAAGACCGAAGAGCGTATCTGAGCACCAAGGCGTCTCATGTTGCGTTCTGCTAACCACCAGTCGGCGCTTATCTCAGCAATTCTTCTTGCGACAATTCCACTCAGGTTTTACACTCTGTCGCCAATGAGCGACTTGGACGACATACAGATCGGCGACTGGCTGATGATTGTCAGCACGATGAAAGGCTCCAGCTTCATCGTCCAGCAAGTGACCTCAACGACAAGGGGGCTAGTGCGAACGTTGAACTATACCTTCAGAAGGGATGGTCGTGCGTTCTCTACGCGCCAAAAGAGTCTGACTGCTCGTCTGGCCACCGCGCTTGAAGTCGAGGAATGGCTCGCTGGCCGTCGGAAGCGCCAAGAGACGCAGAAGCGAACAGAGCCGACCGAAGAAGTCGTCCTGTCTAGGCATCTTGCGTCCGTGAGCGAGCAGGGGTGGCGACGACTGGGAGTGGCTCAGTTGAAGAAGATCAAGGCAGCGTTGGAGAAGTCAGAGACGAAGTGACCGACACGTGACCGATTAAGGCTTGGCTTCGGCGAATCGTTTCCGCCGTCGTTTTTGGAATAGGACATCTCTAGTTAGAGAGTCGCTCAGGGCAGTGAAGCGGTGATGACGCGTGGAACAGCGACTTAAGCAGATCACGCATAGGCAGAGAAAAACGGCAATCTCATCATCTTGTCTCTGTGTTGCTCCTGTTTAGGAGTTTCCGCTGCCTCCAAGAGAGAGAGCAAATAGAATACCCGTCGAGTATCGCAAAATAGTATCTACTTCGGCGCATCCTCATTCCTCGGCTGATACTATGGCTCACGCTTCTGTGGAAACAGCCCCGCGTTATGTGGTGTACGGTTGGGGTGAGCGTCGTACTGGTACGCACCCGTCAGGGACGCGGAACTCGATATGCTGAAGAGAAGGGACATCGCATGAGCGAAGCGTTTGACGAAGATGCGATCTATCGCTGGCCCGCCACAGAGAAATGGGAGTATCGAACTGTCTTCCACAATCTCGATGGTGAGCTTGACGCTTCTCCGCGCCCTGATTTCTACGCAGCGGCAAAAGCAAGCGTTGGACGCCTAGCCAGTGGGAAAACGGTTGCAGAGGAAGAAGGTATGGCCGCTCTCTTCCTTTTTCGGCATTACCTAGAACTCACGCTGAAGGAGATTGTCTTTGGTGCCCGCTCTCTTGAGCGGAAGGACAAGAACACTCCTCCGGGAATGGCACAGTGGCCGGACCGTCATGATCTTTGGCAACTGTGGAGCGAGGCTAAGAAGCAGGTTCCCGTCAAACTCGGGGGCGGTGTGTGGCCGCAGTGGGATCATAACTTCGCTGAGAAGTGCATCGCGGAGTTTCATGCGCTCGACCCTTCGAGTGAGCGCCTACGTTACCTGTGGGAGAAGAAACCAGTTGAACGCGACCGTCTGAATCCCCTCTGGGTTGCGTGGGATGAACTGCTCCGCGCAATGGTACATACCCATGACGTGCTTGAGGCAATCGATTCATACTTGATTGAAACCCACGGCCAGAATGCTGATTGGGAATTGGAGATGGACTCATGGTTATAGGCGTCCTGATCTACCCTGCTGAACGGTTGATGAGTCGTACTTAATACGGCCACGCATCGTATCGTTTTCACGAAGTAGGCGTTTTAAGCAACGAGCATAATGGCAGCAATGCCTTGGGCGGAGATCAAAGAATGGCGACGAAATGCGGAGGGTTTAGAGGCTCCGACTGGAGTTAGCTTCTCGCTCCCTCGTTCTCGAACGGCTCTGGATGGATAACCGGTACATCCCGCACACGCTCTAATTCCGTCCCGTCAGGCATGATGATATAAAAGCCAGCCTCCCACTTCCTTTGCTGTTCATCAGTTGGCCGGAACGAGCAGTTGTCACACTTATTAAAGTAGCCTTTATGATGTTCAGGTTGGAATAGTTCCCCGCATTGGATACAGGTCTTCATCGTAGACTCCATCAGTTTTTACCCTCTGGATGCCTTATGTTCTGCATCCATGAGATTGTCAGAATGTTAATTGATGCGCGTCAAGGTGGCCTTCGCCTTTCGATTTTGGCCACTCAAGAACACGCGGATTCAGGCGCACACTTACCGGCACCTTCGCCCTGACATCGCGCAAGCGCGTCATGCCATCCAACTGCTCGTCGGTCAGGCGCGAGATGTCCGAATAGTGATACCTGAATCGTCACCGGCCTGTTGCGCGGCGGCGACCCGGCGAGCCGTGGCCAGTTGAGACTTCGTCCAGCGGCTGCGCCTGATATCTTCGGATGTCATGCTTGGCTGCTTCATTGCCTTTCAATATCCCCCGATTTTAATTCACAGTCGTCAAACTGAGTGTACCGGAACATCCGTTACATTTTGGACCGGGGACATCCGTTACAACTCCCTTGCGGAGTTGAGGGCTTGAATTGAGATTGTGGCTGGTCTTTGCCGTTGCTCTTAAGCACCTAACCCGCCGTCGAGGCCGTGGTAATGTGGGAATCCTGAAGGGATTTCCAAAGAGTGTGGGAAGAGTGGAAAGCCGGCTTTATGGCTTTCCATGCTTTCCATACTCTGTCATTTCCATGGCCTGCCTTGGGGGCGGGATCAGAATGTGAAGTTGCCGAAATCCCCGTTTTCACGAAGGGACAGAGTGCTAGGCTGGAGCGATGTGGGAGATGAGTCGATCAGGACGACTGATGCAACGAACGAAGATGTCCTTTAGTGCTGCATCGATAGCACTGTTCATATTGAACGTGGTTGGAGCAGCTCTCTATGTGGTTGCGGCTTCGCGTGGCGGGTGGGCGATACCAGAGGAACGTGCAGCGGGAATACACACGACGACGGGAGAGCCGTTCATCTGGTTCCTTAACATTCTGCCAATCGTTGCAATCTTCCTTGTGATCAATTTGGCTTGGGGGGCGGGCATTCTTACTCGCCGACATTGGCAAGGAGGACGTTTGTGGCTTATGACAGCAGTAGTTTGGTTAGGGGCCGTGGCAGTCGACTTCGCGCACCACTGACGTAGCTTCCCTGAAAGTCAGGCGGTCTCAGCTTGTCGGCAACTTCGAACCAGTTGCCGACAAACGGTCTGTTGATTTCAGGGCTCCGACTCACGCAGCGTCTCTCTTCCCTTGCCGCTACTTCGACCCTTCGACCTATCAGATCATCGCAGCCATCTGCACTGGCCTAAACCGTAGCGCTTCGACGTCGAACTCTCCAATCTCGAGGTCGCGGAAGAAGACTTTGTAAAAGTCTTCGGCAACCATCTCGAATCCTAGATCCTCAAAGCGAAATACCTCGCTTATGAAAACCCTGTCTTTGTGCCAGCTAATATCGCCACTGTTGTTTACCCTGCGGGTCAGAAACCCCTTCGGGTAGACGAACTCGATGAGAGTACGAGGAAGCATCACAGAGCTTGGCTGGTAAAGGCTGCCGGGCGTCAGATTGTTCAATCCCTCGTGTGGCCGCTCATGATTGAACATCTGCCGAAAACGGTCGAACTTTCTCTGCTGCAATCGAAGTGTGAGGGCTGCTGGGTTCGTTGTGTCCTCTTTGAGAGTCCGATGCATCCGTTCGTGTCGTCCGTTCTGCTGCGGCCTGCCTGGTTGAATGCGCTCATGCACGATGCCCATCTTCATCCATCCAAGCGACAACTTCGACAGTCCGAGTAGACCGGTTCCGGCGAATGGCGCTCCGTTGTCCGTTCTTATTCTCGCTGGCATGCCGTATTCACGCATGGCAGCCTCACAAACCGCTCTGACTTGACTCAAATCCATCCGGGAGACGATCTGGCAGCGGATCAGATAACGGCTGTGAGCGTCCGTGATGGTGAACGGATCGCAACGCATTCCATCGCCCGTAGTGAAGTAGCCCTGTAGGGTCGAGCATCAGCGCCGTGCGGCATTGCTGCCGTCGGATTCTGATGCCCGCCCTCCGAACCGGACGTGCACCTTTCGTTATGCATCCGGCTCTCCGGGAACACTGATGTATGCAGGAGTGCGCATCCATCCTCTGCGGAATCGTTCCACACGTAGCATTGTGAGAAGGAACTGCTCAACATTGCCTTCACGCCAGAGCTTGCGAGTTGGACGAAGAAGACTCGGTAGTCGTATCAGCCGGGTCCCTTTGCGATGGAGTTTCCTATGCTTCTTCATCAACCAACGCCAGATGCAGTCACCGACATAGAAGTCGAGTGCGGCGAACTGACGGCTTGCGCCGGTGCAGAAGCGATAGTAATTTCCCCATCCCCGCAGAACAGGATTGAGTTTCTGGAGAAGCTCAGTCAGAGACCAGAGCGTGTTAGCACCCGAGGTCATCTGCTTCACCATGTACCGAAGATCCGCCCGTTTGCTGGTTGGTATCTCGATCCTCGGCATATAGCCGAAGCGGGGATGCCACTTATAGCGCACCCGTTGACTGAGGAACTGGAAGCCTTCAGTCAGATCAGAGACCCGCGTCTTCTCGATGGATAGCTCCAACTTCATAGTCTCCTGCAGGTATCTCGCGAGCTCCGCCTTTTCCTGTTCGGCTTGCTCGCGAGTACCAGATACAAGAACCACGAAGTCATCTGCATATCGAATCGGGAAGAACACCGCCCGTCCAGCTTTACGGTCCGTCATGCGCGCCCACAACGCCGCCGTCGTAGCATCACTCTTGCGGCGAGCCTGGAGTTTTCGACGATGGTGCGTCCACCGCTCGTATCGTTCCTCGATGATGCCGAGGGCGATGTTCGCGAGCAGCGGCGAGATCACACCACCTTGAGGAGTGCCTATGTCTGTCGGTAGCAGGAAGCCGTCCGCCAGAACTCCGGCCTTTAGGAACTTCGCGATCAACCTCGTGACCTTACCATCGGTGACGCGAGTGCGAACCCGCTTCATCAACTGGTGGTGATCGATGTTGTCGAAGCAGCCCTTGATATCTCCTTCGATGACCCATTGGTAGGGTGTCCGCTGGCGCCGGCCATCTTCTGCCGTCGCTCGCGGTCGCATGCTCATCCGGATATGCTCCAAGGCGCCGTGGCAGCCTCGTCCGGGTCGAAACCCGTACGACACATGCCAGAAGCCAGCCTCGAAGATCGGCTCCAGGATATTCTTGACCGCGCACTGAACTACACGGTCACGCACGGTCGGGATACCGAGGGGTCGGAACTTCCCCGGTTGACGCGGCTTGGGGATCAGCTTCCGTCGTGAGGGACTCGGCTTGTACCGGCCACTCTTCAGGTCGCCACGAAGTTGTTCCAGGAACAACTCCATGCCCATCACCACACCTATTCCCGCTACTGTTATCCCGTCGACCCCGGCAGTACGTCGCCCTTTGTTCAGAGCGATTTTCCGCCAGGCGCACCGCAAGTTGCGGATGTCTGTAATCCAGTTCCACAAGTCACGGTAACTGTCTTCAGGATGTGTCCTGCTCCATTGATAGAGCTTGCCTTGCACGCTGAAGAGCCAGGCTTCATCAGCTTGATCATCCAAGTCCATGGATGGTTCCCCCGTCTTAGCAACTCTGTCGGTTCCTTGCCTGCCTTCGCCATGTACACGGCTTTCCCGTGTTCGGACTACTACGCAGGCTCCGTCCCCTCGATTCACCATCTCCAGTCTCCGTGGCTAGCCCAGCTCCGTCGCCGGGCGGCTAATCAGGGTTCCCATGTTCCAGTTCTCGACCTTCATTTCGTAGGTGGCATACTATACCCCTGGCGATTCAGAGCGACGACCTGTGAGGAGATCATCGTCGCTGGGTCCGTTAATCCGGACCCGTCAGTGGAGAACTTCAAACTCCACCAAATCAGATCGCATAACTCCCCGTCCCATCAGACCTACTACGGGAGCATCGTTGCATTCAAGACAGAGGCTTCCAACAGATGCTTCGTTGTCTCACCATAAAATGTGTGGTAGCCCGGCACACCGATAATGGCGATGCCCGGTACAGTTCAGTCTGTCAGCTTTCCCACGCATCGTCGGAACACGATACGCTTGGACAGACCCCTTCAACTCAGGCTCCTTCCTGAGTCGGACCGCATCACAGCGGCCGGTCAAGAGCCAGCAGGCAAAAAGACTCGATCATTAACTCATCTTGTCCTCCTCGCCATCATGGCGCGCTGAAATCCATGCACCAGAGTTGATTCGGTGCTGTCACCTCTGAGAACGGCTCGGAATACGGTGTGGTACGACGCTTCTTTCGCTTGGGGCTAGTCAACCCAGCTCGTTGGAGGATGTTACCGAACGTGCTGGCCGCCGGCCACTCCACGTTGGGCTCTAGCTGTTCCAGCCTCGCCTTGAGCTTCCGTGCTCCCCACGATGGGTACTTGCTCCGCAACGCAAGGATAGCGTTCTCGGTCCTCTCGGGCGTTGCGTGAGAGCAGCTATGAGGCCTACTGCTTAGGTCTAAGAGACCTTCAGGTCCGACTTCTTTGTAGCGGTTGATCCATCGGTATCCAGTAGGCCGGGACACTCCGAACTCACGGCAGAGATCAGAAATTGACATCTCTTCCTTTTGGTAACCCGACAGAAATTGCAGGCGTTGATCCACGATACGACTCTCTTTCCAGGGCATACCGCATCATCGCGCGTAAGACCAAAACCTAAGAACCATCAGGGTTCCAACCCGCTGTAACGCATGTCCTTGGTCTGTTTTGTAACGCAAGTGCTAAGTACGCTCAAAACCACGCCCCCTTGCGGGGAGCGACGCACCGATGTAGATGATGGCCAGCACCAGAACATGTTTCAATCCACGCTCCCGTGTGGGGAGCGACCGCAGCCGGGGTGTTGATCCCTGTGCCTTGTCCGCCGTTTCAATCCGCGCTCCCCGCAAAGGGTACGACCCTGTCCATCCAAGACATAGGCGTTACCACCATGTTTCAATCCACGCCTCCTTGCGGGGAGTGACCAATCGACTCCAGAGAGTGCAGAACAGTTTTGCAACTGTTTCAATCCACGCTCCCCGTGAGGGGAGCGACGCTTCAATCAAAGCGCAGGCGATTTGGGAATGGTTGTTTCAATCCACGCTCCCGCGAGGGGAGCGACCGCCAAAACAATGGCATCAGCAAGCTGTTCCATGTTTCAATCCACGCTCCCCTCGCGGGGAGCGACAGCCTGATGCGGGTAATTCTTCTCGACGTACTCATCGTTTCAATCCACGCTCCCCTAGCGGGGAGCGACCGCGTCTGTGGGGCTTACTGCTATGTCATGCTCGTTTCAATCCACGCTCCTCGTGTGGGTAGCGACCATCTGAGTGAGTCGGTTGCAGTCCCGCGAACATGTTTCAATCCACGCTCCCGTGTGGGGAGCGACCGCGGGCCAGCCGAGCCGCTGTCCCGACAGGTCTTACCGTAACAAAAACGCGAACCTAAGCGTATGGCTACTCAGAAGAGGGGAGAAGAACACCTTCAGCAGCCGAAAAGCATTTTCCATCAACAGGTTCGATGGTTGCGCAAACCCCTCTGCGGGCGAGTGACAGCTTATGGTCCGCGAAGAGTGAGCTATGCGACCCACTCTTCTACGGTAATTCCCTCGGGTAAATTGTCTTCGAGCGCAATCACATAATCGTGGCGTGAGCGCGGCGGCCTGTTCCCCGCTCGAAGCTCCGGCTTAAGCTCAGCCTTGACCTTGGCGAAAAGCTGGTCGGCGCGGGTGTTGCCTGTCTTCTTCTCATGCCTGAAGGCAATGCAGCGCACGGGAGACATCATGCCTCGTGCCGCTGAGCGATCTCCTTCAAACATACTGTTCAGCGACTCCTTGAAAAGCTCCAGATCGTCTTCAGAGAAGCCGGACCGCTCAGCGAGTGAAGCATTGATGAAGCCGTGGCAGCGGTACAGGCCATACGGGACGGTGGATTTGCGCCCCATCGTGTGATCGCTGGAAGCATCCTCTTTCTTGTTGGCGACAGCGCAGCGGGTGATGGTGAAGCTAGTCGAGACAACCGGATCGATGCTGCGGGAAAAGGTTAGCTGAATGGGGCCGCGCACCTGACCGCCGTTGACATCAGTTGTCATCACGGCTCCGAAGGTACGGATGTCGTAGAAGTTGTCGCACATCCACTGGGTGATCTCCCGGGCCTTCTGCTCATCCTTTGGAAGCTTTGTCGATTCCGGTTTCAGGTTATTTGCCGTATAGGCCAGACGGTGCTGTTCGTTCAGCGCAGCCCCGTCGCGGACGTAAATCTTGTACCTTAGGGCTTCCTGCTTTACTTCGTCCACGTAGTTGCGCACCTTGCGCTTGAGGCAAACATCCGTCACCAGCCCCTGACTGGTTTCCGGGTCGGTGCGTGGCATGTTATCGAAATCCGGATCACCGTTGGGGTTTCCGTCGGTTACTTCAAAAAAGTAAACAAAGTCGTAACGATTGCTGATGGGCGTGTTGACAGTCTTGTTCATGCGTTCTCCTGAGTATTCTTGTCTTTCTTACTGGTGTAGAGGTCTTGGTTCTGCTGGTAATAGCCCGTGACGAATTTGCCCTGATCGAGCAGCGAGAGCCGAAGCGGAAACTCGAAGGGCGCGGTCATGGTCGAGCCGATCAGCCTTTCGTAGTAAATCTTGCTTCCCGTTTCGAGCTTGTTGAGGTGGTGTCCGTTGAGCTGGAGCAGGCGCGGAAATGCCAGTGCGGGAGTAACACTTGCGGCGGTAAAGTAGCGGTCTTTGATGGTGGAATTTAATTCGCCGCCTGCGCTGTCTTTCTGTGCCTTTTCCAGAATGGCGAAGAGCCTGCCGCAGCGATAGGCAACGTCTGAATTTAAGTGATCGAGTTTCATAGGAATCTCCAAAGGACTGGCGGTGTAGCGCGTGTTGCGGACAAGGCATGCCTTGATGGCGCATACACGCTCGTAGCTGACGTGGCCATCGCTTGAAATGCGGCGAACCATGGCGGCAAGCAGGGATTGTGGGTAGGCCGCACCTGTCAGTACGGATCGGGCAAGATCGCCAGCGAGCTTGGGAGCTACCGACTTACGGTCGTAGATCGTGCGTCGCCCCTTAGGGTCGTATTTCGCTCGCCCCGTGGCCAGCGCGATGCGCCAGAGCGGCGGCACCTCATTGTCGTTCAGAGCAGAGTCGCAGACGTGTTGTGCCAACCGGCGCAGCATTTCGCTGGCGTCGGCTTCAACCCAGAGGCGTACAGACAGCCGGGATGCGTTCGGTGAAAGGCCAAGGATGAAGAACTTGGTGGGCATGTTGTCAGGTTCCGGGACAGCGTATTGCGTGCCGGACCGCATTTGCGACAGCAGCAGCTTTGCCTCTTCGACGCGCTTCCGGTCCTCCTGAGGTTTCTGTTCTTCCTTTTCAGAAGTCCCTCCTTCGAATAAAAGCGCGAAGGCATCCTCAACCGGAGTGTGGTGGTCGGCCCAGTAGACGACAGTCGTGTTGCCAAGCGAAATGCTGCGGTCGGCCAGCAGTTGATTCAAAGCATTGGTATATTTAAAAACCGTCTCCTTCCCTACCGGGGCGTTGTAGCTTTGCTTCTTGCCGTAAGAAGTGAAGGCGTCGGCATTGAATGAGACAAGAAGTGCGCCTGAGCTTTGCGCATCGGCTACGCCCTTGATCTTCGGCTCATGAAGGCGTGCGGGGAATTTATTTTCGCCTGTAACTAGACAAGTGATTTTCTCGGCATCCGCATCTTGGCCGCCGCTCTCAGATGGGGGAAGAGTGATCTGCTGGTGAACGTATTTCTCCCCGGCTATGCGGAAAACGCCGAAGTTGCTGGCCAGTTCTTCGAGTTCCGGGTGCTTTTTACTATGGGCAGGTTGCCAGTTGCGAAGAAAGGTGCAGACGGCGGTGTAGGCCGGATGGGAAATAGTGGCTTCGAGGGACAGGTGTTTATCCCGTGAAGCCCCAAACGCAAGCGTGGCGCGTTCCTCGTCCTTCGGGTTATAACCCAGCAGGTAGCTGGCATTGTCCCAGAGCAGGCAAGGGTTCATGCCCGAACCGGAGGGCTTACTCTGGCCCGGAACGGTCAGTGATTGCGCTCGTTTCTTCTTGCCTTCCTGCTCCAGCAGGGATTCAAACTGGTTCAGGCTGCCGTCAGGATTCAGCACGATGCAGAAGCTGATTTTCTGTCGGGAGTAACCGGGGGAAACGACCTGCCCCTCCGCAGCCATGCGGTCGTAGTGTTCAGCGAGCCTTTGCAGGATCATGCTGTGGCCCCTGCCAATGGCGGTACAGTGATGACGCCATCACGCATCTGGGCGCGGAAGAAGCGGGCCTCTTTATTTTTTCCGAAGTCAATGTCATGCAACATCCAGCCGAGGTCGCGCTCCCCCTTGAGACTGTCGTCCACCTTCGGCACATCGTTTTCGCTTTCAAGCAGCGCGAAGTGTGCGGCGAACTCGCGGCAGCCAAGATAGGGGCGCGTAAAGCAGGCACCACGGCGAGCGCGGCGGTTGAACTGGTCGAGATGCTTGGCCGCGTTCTCGGGACCGCTCTGGATTTCAAAGTGGGCCTCAATCATATAGCCCACGTCGCGTAGTAACAGCGTAGCCCGCTGCTGGCGAACGTCGGGGTCGGTGATTTGCAGGTGCAGCTTTCCGCCGCCCCCATTCATGACCTTGCTCGCAGTTGCTGCGCTGATCGTTTCGCTTACTTCGTTGCGGCGAATGGAAGTGAAGCGGACGGGATTAAGAACGGTAATGCGGTCAATGACCCAACGGATTTCGGGTTTCCAGTAGATGGCTTCCAGAACGCCGCGTGCAGCGGATGGAGTTATTACGTCATAGCTGACTCGCTCTGCTCTCATCTCCGGGCGGGTAAAGCAGGCCCACTCGCCCCAGCAGTGCAGTCGCACACCAAATTTAAATTTCATAGCATCTCCCTTGTGTATCGTTCGTTTCTTTCTTTCTCCCCCGCGCCCCTTGCGGGAGGAGCGGCTAAGTAATCAGTCCCTTTTGCTGCGCATATAAGTCTTCCCGCAGCAGTATCCAGACGCCCGACTCATGTAGTCTTACCGCACCATCTGTTTGTAGTTTCCTGAGGGAAGCTTCGGGTACAGAGACAAGGTAGGGTTGTAGTTTGCGAGTCGGTACATACTCCACCAGCGGGTTCTCCAGCTCGTAAATTAAATTTCTGGCAACTGTGTCGTAGGGAATCAGGATGGGCATCTCCTTATCACGGATCAGCCTGTACTCCTCCTCAATCTTGCGGAACTGGAAGTACAGCTCGCGTGGGCGGTTGCGATCAAGCGACATGCACTTCATCACTCCGTGTTTGTCCCAGTCGTCTGATTTTTTCCAGTAAAGCAGTCGAAAGTATTCCTCTACGGCTTCCGGTGCCAGAGGGTCGCGGTAAAAGTACCATAGCTCCTTGGCTGTATCCGCTCCCTGCCTCAACAGTCCTGATCGCGGAAGTTCCTCGGTATCGAAGACGTAGGTCGTGCCCATAGGCGCGAGTCCTTCGCGGTTGCAGCGGCCCGCAGCCTGTGCGATGGAATCAAATCCGGCGGCGGCGCGATAGACCACTGGCACGTCGATGTCCACTCCGGCTTCAATGAGCTGTGTGCTGACTACCCGGCAAGGCAGCTTCGCTTTCAGGCGCTCGCGGATTTGCTGTAGAGCCTTGCGGCGGTGTGCTCCGCACATCAGCGTGCTGAGATGGAAAACGCTGCTAGCCTCTGTTTTCTCCTCTACCAGATCAAAGAGCCGTGCGGCATGCTTCCGGGTGTTTACGATGCAGAGCGCCTGCGCTTGCGAGACGAGCCGGGTGGCCAGCGCATCATCGGCAAAGAACCCCACATGTTCCACGGTTACCCGGCGCAAGGCTGCGAAGAGCTGGCCGGGGTCGGCGATGATGGGTTTTACATCCTTCAGACCAATGGAAAAGTCGCTGCGGTGTTCTAGTGCGGGCTGGGTTGCGGTGCACAGGACGACGGTGCAGCCGTAGTTCCTTACCAGCTCCTGAAGAGCACGCAGGGTCGGTGTGAGTAGGTCTATGGGCAGCGTCTGCGCCTCATCGAGGATGATGATGCTGTTCGCCAGCCGATGGAGCTTGCGGCAGGGCGTGGTTGCGGCTGCAAAAAGGCTCTCAAAGAGCTGCACGTTGGTGGTGACAATCAGCGGCGCATCCCAGTTCTCGGCTGCAAACTGGTTTGCACGAGTGGCCCGTTCAGGTTGCAGATTGGTATGGTGTTCCACGATGCCAAGTTCCGCATAAGTCCCCAGAGCCTTGCGGTAGGTGTCGGCGGTTTGCTCGATGATGCTGGTGAAGGGAATGGCAACCACGACCCGGCGCGTGCGTTCGCCTGCGTGATGGAGCGCAAAGGCGAGCGAGGAAAGAGTCTTGCCGCCTCCCGTTGGTACTTGCAGGGAGTAAAACCCCGGCTCGCCGGATGCGACTTCGAGGCACTGCGCTAGGATGGACCTGCGCTGCTCATTCACCGTTGTTACCGATGCCGTTTGCTGTAGCGTATCGAGGTATGCGTCAAGGTGCACTTTGAGTTCATGGAGCGATGGGCGGGGCAGGGCACGCTCTTTTGCCTTGTCCGGATCGCAGAATGCTTCTGTACAGGTGCGATCCGCATCGATCAGGCAGGAGAAGAGCATCCGCGTAAAGAAGGCGAGAGCAAATGCCCTTTCCCCGCGATCAGCCTTGAGCGGTGGTAGTGACAGAGGTGTGATCGTTAGCTGGGGCGGATCGTCGACATGAGGGATTTGGATCGCTGCCGGGTTGAGGCGGGATGACAGGGTACGGCGTGACGATACATCGTCCGTGGGCAACGCGTCTGCCAGTCCAGCATGATGCCCCGCAATACAGAAGGCGAGCATGCGTCCAAATGGAGTAGGCAGGGCAGAGTCGATATACCGCGCTCCAAAGGTGGAGTGATCAACCCGGCTGCCGGAAGGCGATTCTTCTCCTGCATTTTCAGCGTCTCGATTGGAAGCATGTAGATACGCTTGAAACTGGGCAGATGCCTTGCCGAGGTCGTGACAGTGGCCAGCGATCCGGCCCCAAGCGGCAGCGTTGAATGTTGCGGCATGAGTGCTGCATAGTGTCGCTACCTCTTCCAGATGCTTGGTCAGCAGCTCCCATTGATCTGGCGGAGTGTCGGATAGTGTGTGGGCATAAACTGCTGCATCCGCCTCCGGTGAGAGCAGTTGTCGCTCGAATTTGCTCATCTTCTATTTGGCCCGCACTTCAGCCACCTCTTCGCCTCGTCTAAGGAGCCAGTTATCGGCCCTCTTGATCGAACAGGGGTCGGTAACTTTTCCTGAGTGACGGAGTATTCCAGAGTCGATTCCCTCACTGCGAATGTTCCTTCAGGAAATTCGCGAGCCGGGTCAAGCAACATCCTGACCTCTGCTAGGAGGTCGTCCTGCGTAATCATCACGTTTAGCCGTCCGAATCGCCTCCTAGCCCAGCTTGGCCCCGCATTCCATGCCGTACGCATTCTGAAGTCCTCCTTCCTAGTTCCACAGGAAATGCGCCAGTATGGCGGTCAATGGCGTCATCGGAACACGCTGAAGATAGCCGATGCAATTTCCCTTCGGCTTAAAAAGATGGAGCTTGCGTGCCTGTAAATTTAAATCTGTTCTCCAATCGCGCATCGTCACACCTGTTGCAATTCCGGTAAACGCTGGCTTGCCGTTCACTCCTACCTTTGGCTTGCGATCCGGATTCTTATTGACCTTTCTCTCAATGCCAAGGAGCCTGCGCAGATTCGTCAAATTGTTGCGCTCTGCGAACACGTCGCTCGGCGTACTGGATAACGTAAAGCATCTGCCATCCGGAAACTTGTAAACCAGATGTCGTTTGCTGCGAACCAGCTTCCCCCCGTGCTGCTTAATCAATGCCTCAATGTCTCGTCGATCTACGCCCATATCTTTTCAGTTGCCATACTTCAGTCGCGTCGCACGTGTCACTGGATCGTGATCTGAATATCGCCGCTCACCTCAACCACTTTGCTTGTGACCTTGTCTTCGAAGTAGTAACCGTCGCTATGTTCCTCAGCGTAGACGCGCCCATTGGAGGTCCACTCGCCAACCTTCTGTCCGCCGCTGAACTGGATGATGTGGTGGTCTTGTCCGTTGGAGAGCATCCTCGCCCGACTTGCATGGCTACAGCCAGCGAGCAATAGCAAAGCGAACAGCATAGCCTTCCTCATCTGCTTTCCCTTACTGTGTCCGGAATGCCTACGATGTCGAGCGCAAACGGGGAACCAGTCATCGTGTCCTGCGTATCGATCACTGCCGCTCCTCTCGCTTCGCGCCCTTCAGCACAGTTTTGGTTTCTTCCGTACCGTCGTAGGCCATCTCCACAAGCTCCTTCTCGATCTGGCTCAGCCGCCCCTGCTGTTCCGGCGTTAGCATCTCCGGGTAAAGCGTTATGTCGCGTTTGAGTACCGGCGACTCTCTGGTCCAAAAAATGTGCTCGTTGCGCATCATCCTGAGTTCATCGAAGCCTTCAGGTGTGTCCGGTTTGTGTTTCATTGCTCACTCTCCCGCTTGCTGTGCTGGTCCAGATGCCGTAACCGTGCTTCAACTGCGTTTGCGAAGCTGCCGTACACTTCCTTCTCTAATGCACCGAGCAATAGTTCTGCGGGGGTGGTGTCAGCCCCAGTCAGCTCCCTGCCGTGCTTCTTCCGCACCGCTTCCAGTTCGCTGGCCATTTCCATCATCCGTCTGATCTCGGCGATGCGCTCCGGTACTGTCTTGTCGTCCTTCATCATTACCCTTCCTGTCCTCTGCAAGTTAGTTGGCGTTGTGGGGATTTTCGGCGGGGATGGGCGTTGTATTTACGGCATGGGGAGTCTATCCTTTGCGGCTGGCATGTGGACGTGATTACGTCAAGATCGTTGCCCCACGCGTAGGAAAGCTTTTGTGCGGGAGCGAACTTTTCAACAATCAAGGCAAGGACGACCTCATGAAGGGGCTGCGCCTTGCGAATCTCGTCCGCTGCAATACCCGTCCACCGAGTACATTTGGTGCTTATTTCCCAGCGACATGGTCGAACAAAATATGCCCTTGCTCGGCTGATCTTCAGCTCAATCGAGTCCAATTCAACAATCCCGATCTCGATAATCTCCTGCTTCATTTCAGACGGCGGAGTAGTGTCCCAGCAGCTCATCTCCAGATCAAGATAGCGTGCAGGCATCAATTTGTTGTCAAGGGTCACTGCTACTTTTTCACCGATCACAGTAGGACTAATGTATGCACGGCGGCTATTTGTAGTCAAGTGCGGAGTTAGGCGCGGCATAGGTTTAAGGTATGGGGTCTGAAGCCCGCGCTGTAGTTTCGTTGAAGAGAATGCCTACCATGGTCAGAGTAAAGCAAAACGCTTGCCTGTCAACCATTATGGTGTACTTGTGCAATTGCGCAATTGCATACATCCGCGTGTACGTGTGTACGTGGGTTCGTGTAGCCGCGTGTCCGCGTGTCCGCGTAGTTACATAGTTACATAGTTACGTATAGGTACAAGAGTTCACAGATTCAAAGGCGCAACAATTATATGGCTATACTTAGCCAACTATTTAACTGTCAAATCATATGACTACTTAAACTAGTTAAAAACTAGACGTGTTAAATATGTTGAAGTTTCAAAATGCCATAGAGCTTAGAATGGCGTTCAAGTCCAGTGCGCAGGACAGATATGACGAACAATCTCAAAGAGCATCTGATTCGCTGCGAGAACGCAATGCAGGGTGCTAAGCCGATTTTGGGCAAGCACGGCTTTCCCGATGACCCCCGGACACTGACCGTCATCGGCTTCATTTCGGTGCTCGTTGAACACCAAGAATCAATCCTGCTATTGGTGATGCACGATAAAGCAGGTGCTGCATCTGCTCTCGTCAGACCGGTTGTGGAGGGCGCATACCGAGCGCTTTGGTTTAACCTTCCTGCAACGGACGCGGAAGTCAAGAAATTCAATGGGAAGGACGATATTGATCTAGGCTTCGGAGAAATCGCAAAGGCGCTCGACAACGCATACGGCACGGGAGCCTTGTTCCAAGGTTTCAAGACACTGGCATGGAAGCATCTCAACAGTTACACCCACAGCGGTATGCATCAGATTGGGCGGCGTTTCGTTAAGCATGAGGTTGTGAACAACTACAGTGAGCAAGCACTTTACGAGATCACCACTACCGTCACGACGCTAGTCCTGCTCGCAATTTCGTTCTTTCTCAAGAAGCACGGTCACGTGGATTCAGGCGACCAGATTCAAGCCTTGCTGGAGACTTACGGCCCTGTGGCGGACGGCAGCGAGCCAGCTTCGATTCCGACTCCTTAACCATCCTGCCAGAGATGTGCCACGTTGAGGTATACCGCACTGATCGTTCGCATCTCTCCTCCCATCTTGCAGGGTGCGGTTGATGTTGTTCATCTGCTTTTCGTCCATGTACTTCTCCTTGTGGTTGGCGTGAATTTAAATTTGCTCCGGCCCGCTGGAGCGCTTCTCGATCTCCGCCTTCAGCAGTTCCTCCAATTCACCGGTAAGCCTGTCGAAG
>Ga0207146_10186_pt1 | contig 16806 bp, 15 predicted proteins | sample Alteio_BWMinHeat_36_FD_153539 | JGI IMG/M metagenome (GOLD analysis project Ga0207146, IMG submission 153539) | Enriched cells from forest soil in Barre Woods Harvard Forest LTER site, Petersham, Massachusetts, United States -... | ecosystem: Environmental > Terrestrial > Soil > Temperate forest >...
TGAGAACAGTGGCGCGAACGGGCCAATTGAGAATAAAAAAACTGCCAGCAATAAATACTAATAGCAGTAAAAATTTCCTCCTTGGCATACCCCCTTAGTTAATAGTCAGCGTTTAATACAAGTGAGACTGCTGACCGCAGTCTACGGACTACAGCGGCCATGTTAAAAGTATAACAAAGTTGCCGGAGCGGCACAATGTTGTTTATCCACAGGGCGTTAAATATTGTTAACTAAACTTAAGCTCAAAATGAAACTATTTTCCACGTCCCATTTTCCAGATATAGTGAAATCTCCTCATCCTGCGCTTGACCATTCACTTTGACGACTGACAAGAAACTAGCGGTCTCTTCATCAGCGTGCGGCGTATCCCAGCGCTTCGGAGGAGATTGGCGTAATTGCGCGGCCAGCGCCGGCAAGTTTTTACCGGCGAGTATATGTTTGTACGTTCCTTGTGAATCTATGGCAATGAACGAAAGCACTTTTGTTAAGTCGTTCTTTTCAAGCGCCTGGATGAAGGCTTCAAGTGTATGCTCCGGCGTCCGAATCGGCGCAGTTGAGGTCGGTACTTGAACGGTAGTAGTTGCCATCGTGGCAACGACAGCATCGCCGTTCACGTTTGGAGCCATCGGCCGCACTTGGTAGTTGACGTTGCAGCCAAATCCAAAAAGAAAGAGTGTGCCAACGGTCAACATTGTGAGAAGTCTCCACGAAAATTTAGATGGTTGATTCATAATGTTGATAGCTTACCTGATAAAGCACGAGATCGTCAATTGGGTTGTGTGAGGACTGATTTAATCAATGCTTAGAACAATATTGCCCGTATCATTAGTAGGGATTAGTTGAATCATTTTTTTGTATACACTACTCTATACAAACTGTGGATAAGTTAGGGGACAGAATTGAATTTTCAATTTATAATTTTCAATTGCTATTTAGCCTTGTTTTAGATAAAATATGGTAAATAAAGTTATCCACTCTTTTGTCTACACTAGTCTATACAAATAATTTATCAAAAATGACAATATATTTGCTCTAATTAGCTAAAATTCGCTTAAAATTCGTGAAATTACCAAGGACTTGACAAAATCAAAAATATGTGGTATAGTACATAACGTAAAAGTCTACTGACCTTTACAACTTATATATCCGTACTGCGTAAAAGCTGGAAGACAAGCTACAAAAGGACTTACTATTGCTCACATATACAAACGGGCAGAAGCTAGTCCGTCTGCTTGTCAGGTAACCTCAAATTAGACACGTAAGGCGTTTTCTGCCGCGCGCGTCATCGAGGAACTACCGCCCAGTGGTCGGATATTTTTTTCTACCGATAGTGGTTGGTCGTAATTGCCTTAGGGCAAGAATGATCTCGCGCGGTGGAACGAACCGCTAGAGAGCATCAAATTAATTATATTTCGTGCACACCGGCGGTTTTTTTGTACCCGTTTTGTTCATGTTTAAGTCCTTTTTGCACCACATTTGACTTAATTGTTGGCTTTTGGTATATTTAATGGCAGTTATTAGTTATTGGTTAATAGTTATTAGTAACGAAATGGTTTCGTCGGTTCGTACCAATAACCAATAACTATTAACCAATAATCCCTCTATACTTTACGAAATATGTCCAGCGCAACCCCATTTTCACCCGAATTCCTAAAACAGGCAGAAACTACCCTTTTAGAACAAAAGGCTTTTTTGGAAAAGGAGCTGGGAAACAAAATAAATAAAAGCGGCGACGAAGCTCCGGCGGGCAGTAGCGAGGGTGCGTTTCCGGATTATGGCGATACGGAAGAGGACAACGCGCAAGAGCTGGCTGATTATGAGGCTAACATGAGCATTGGCAAGGGGCTGGAGAAGAGCTATCGGGACGTAATGGGGGCTTTGGGGCGTTTAGCCAAGGGCACGTATGGAATTTGTAAGTATTGTAAAAAACCGATTGACGAGAAACGTTTGCTGGCGCGGCCGACCTCTAGCGCGTGCATTGAATGTAAGAAGACTATAGTGCAGGAGGTGTAAGTGATGTAGCAAGTAGCATGTAGAAAGTATAATGTATGTAATTGAGATAAATGGGTTCGCTTCACATGCATACTACTTGTTACATGCTACTTCATACTTTATTATGAACCGTTTCATCCGTTATTTAGACTATCTACGCCCCCAGTTCATATTCAGCGTGTCGGGGGTTTTTTTATTGTTGGATCGGTGGCTCAAGGGGCAGGCGAGGGGGGTGTGGAATGCGCCGAGGCTCATTAACAAGTTTTTGGGGTGGGAGCCGTTTTTTAACCGTGGCGTCGCATTTAGTTTGCCGGTGTCGACGAGGGTGATCATTGGATTGACCGTGCCGGTGATAATTTTGATAGTTTATGATTTATTTATTAAGACGCACGAGAAGCGTTCGGGTACGGGATACGGGTTACGCGTTACTGGTTTAGCGTTTATTCTCGTAGGCGCGATTTCTAATTTAATTGATAGAATAATGTGGCGCGGCACGATTGATTATTTTTTAGTTTTGACTGGAGTGATTAACTTGGCGGATGTGTTGATTGTGGGAGGGGTCCTTTTATACCTGTTGGCGAAGTCGGGTCAGCGAGGAATTAAAAATTAGGCACAAAAAATCCCTCCAGCAAAGAGGGATTTTTTCATAAACTGCTCTCACCTAAAGTGAAAAAACTTTAAGTGAGATGCGAGCAGTCTATGAAAGGCTGGGCGCAGAGCTCGAAGGCTATTCGTGCGGACGAAACCGGTCTATGGGGAAGAAGTGGGTAGCGATAAGGCCCCAGTCGAGTTCTTGCGGCCAGCGGTAGCGTTCGCAGGCTTCGCGCAAAGTAACTTGGAAGAGCGCCACTTCCCCGCCGGTAAGAGTTTTGGCTAATTCCAAGAAACGTTCAACGTACAAAGCGAATTCGCCGCAAATAGCAACCGGCTGGATTTTGTCGCGAATGTTTTGGCTCCAGGCTTCGTCAGCCAATGCCGCGCGCAAAGAACGAGTGTAAAACTCAGGCACCAGCGCCACCGGATTTCCATGCATCAACAAGCCTCGCCTAAATCCCTGCCTCATCACTTCGTCTGCTTGAGGTGTTTTTTGGAATTCCACGTGTCCCTCCGTTTGGTTGTTTGTATTTTCTACACAAAGCCTAACATGGCTTTTAAAAAAAAGCAAGGGTGGGCTTGGTGTGGTATAATGGGGCGAACGAAGTGGAAAGACTACAAGCTACCAGCTACAAGCTATTTCCTAATTTCAAATTATGTCTTTTTTAAAACTAAATTCCGCCGCGGTGATGGGGCTCGAGTGCGTGCCGGTGACGGTGGAGGTGGATATTAATAAGGGGCAGACGAATTTTAACATCGTGGGGTTGGCGGATACTTCCATTAAGGAGGCGAAGGACCGGATTCATTCGGCGCTGAAGAATTCCGGTTTTTCATATCCGTTTAATTTTAGAATTTTGGTTAATCTGGCGCCGGCGGATATTAATAAAGAGGGCGCGGCGTATGATTTGCCGATGGCGGCGGGAATTATCGCGATTAGCAATGACTGGATGATTGATTTGGATGACGCGTTGATTGTGGGTGAACTAGCCCTGGACGGCGGGGTGCGGCACGTTACCGGAATTTTGCCGCTGGCGCTGTTTGCCCGCGAACACGGGTTGCGCCGGCTGTTCGTGCCGGAGGCGGACGCGCTGGAGGCATCGCTGGTGGAAGGGGTTGAGGTGTATCCGGTAAAAAATTTAATAACGCTCATCAGCCATTTGACCGGCGGCGTTCTGATTGAACCATTTAAAAAATCCGCCACCTGGAACGCGGCCGCGGCGCCGGTATACGAAATGGATTTGGCGTTTATTAAAGGGCAGGAGTTTGCCAAGCGGGCACTGGAAATAGCGGCCAGCGGGGCGCACAATATTATCATGAGCGGGCCGCCCGGGTCCGGCAAAACTTTGCTGGCGCGCACTTTGCCTTCAATTTTACCGCGGCTTGACGCGGAGGAGGCGCTGGAAGTTACCAAGATTTATTCGGTGGCGGGATTACTCCACGAAGGCGTAATTACCACGCGGCCGTTTCGCAGTCCCCACCATACCGCTTCGGGCGCGGCATTGGTCGGCGGCGGGCGGATTCCGCGGCCGGGTGAAATTTCGCTGGCGCACCGCGGCGTTTTATTTTTGGATGAGTTTCCGGAGTTTCCGCGTTTTGTAATTGAAAGTTTGCGCCAGCCGCTGGAGGATGGAATTATTACCGTGGCGCGGGCGCAGGGCACGGTGGTATTTCCGGCGCGTTTTATTCTGGTGGCGAGCCAGAACCCATGCCCTTGCGGGTACGCCACGGACCCGGATCAGGCCTGCGCCTGCAGTCCGCTCCAGCTGGTGCGTTACCAGAAAAAAATCAGCGGCCCGCTGTTGGACCGCATTGATTTGCACATTGAAGTGCCGCGGGTGAAATTTGATAAGCTGTCTTCTGACGAGTTGGCCGAATCGTCCGAAAAAGTAAGGGAGCGGGTGGAGGCGGCGCGCGCTATTCAGACCGAGCGCTTTGCCGGCAAGCCGATTTACGCCAATAGTGAAATGCGCCAGGCGGAAATTAGAGAGTTTTGTAAACTGGATGAGCCGTCGGTAGATTTACTCCGCGCGGCCGTAACGCAAATGCATTTATCGGCGCGGGCATATAACCGGATTTTGAAGTTGGGTAGGACGATCGCGGACCTTGGAAAAAGCGCCGATATTAAAATTGAACATTTGGCCGAGGCGTTGCAGTTTAGGGCGAAGGCGAATTAAACGAATGGATGAGCGAGGAATTAAGAATTAGGAATTAAGGGATATGTATGTACGCGTCATTGCGAGGAGCGAGGCACGAGCGACGTGGCAATCCCCTGTCCAAAAACGATACACGATACACGTAAAACGATACAATTGTAAAACGATAAAAATTAAAGAAGAGAAACAATAAAACTCATTGCGCTGTCCTCCCTAATTCTTAATTCCTAATTCCAAAAATTCTCCACCTGCTAACGGTTTGAAATATAACAAAAACCACCCCGATTGAGTCGAGATGGTTTAAGAGTTTGGCGTTACTGCGCCACGGCCACGGCAGTCTCCGGGAGGTAGATTTCTACCGGGAGGTGTTTGCGGCCGAATTTCATGGCTTCGGCTTTGCTGGTGTCTAGCCAGATGTCAAAGTGGCCGTAGGAATAGCGCGCGTTCATGCGGTCTTCCACGGTGAAGATTTTATCGCCGTATAAATCTGGAATTTTTATTTTGGTGCCAAAGGGCAAGCCATTGGCGGCGATCATGCCGTCATAGACATGTTTGCCAGAGGCGGCGATAAACGGGGAATCATCGGTTTGGTCCGGCGTGCTGGTATAGACGGTGATAGTGCCGTTTACCACCCGATCCGGCTGGCTTTGGTTAGTTTGGGTCGGAGCAGAAGCCGATACGGCTGGGGACTGACTGGTAGGGTCGGTTGGCAAGCTAAAAACAGTAGAATCTATGCTAGAATAAGCCATTTTAGCAGTGCTGGCGAAGTAATTTCCGCTAACTTGAGCCAAAGCAAGGCTAGGGCTCATAATTTCAGTAACAATGAGAACTAGGGCCACGACTTTAATAGCGGTTTCAAGGCTGGCCGGGCGTTTCACGGTCTTAGTCAGCTTCATATTAATTTATTGCTTAAGTTACGGCCAAGGGCTATTTTTAGCTAAAAGGCTGGTTTGTTTAACCTTAGCCATTTTTGCCTTCAAAAAGCCTATGTTTTGCCTTATTTAAGCAAAATTAAAAAGTACCTTGAGGGTACCGCCGCTTACAGCGACTCATAATGATAGCACAAAATCGGTTTTTTGTCAAGGCTTGCCAAGTGATGAATTATGAGATAGGATGGAGGAATAAAATGTGCGGAGAAGGGCGCTTCGCAACTCGTAACTCATAATTCATAACTCATAACTTATGAACTTAACTAAACAAATTATTTTCAATCACTTGAGTTATGAGTTCCAAGTTATAAGTTCCAAAAAAACGATATTTTGGCATTATATTAGAAATTAGACCCTAAGATTTAGAAATTGATGTTATGACCCTATTCAACTACAAAAAACACCGCAGCCGAGTTTATGGCGCTATCAACAAAAATGATGGCGTTAAAAAGCTGAAGAAGCATTGGATTGGGTGGTCAATTGGGAGGAAATTGATTTTTGTCTTTTTAATACTGGCGGCGGTCGGGTTTATTTTTGGCACCGGGGTGATTTTGTGGGCCAGCCGCGATTTGCCGGACCCGAATAATTTGGCCAGCCAGCAGGTGGCGCAGAGCACCAAAATTTATGACCGCACCGGCACTCATTTGTTGTATGAGGTCTACCAGGATCAAAAGCGGACGATTGTGGATTTGAACCATATTTCGCCGTGGATTGTAAAAGCGACGATTGCCGTGGAAGACAAATATTTTTATGAGCACAAAGGCATCCGCATTTTAAGTATTTTGCGGGCTGGGTTTAATGATTTAATTGGGCACAAGGGCGGGTCGGGCGGCGGTTCTACTATTACGCAACAACTTGTTAAAAACGCCATCATCGGCAACCAGCGCAATTTATGGCGTAAAATTAAGGAAGCTATTTTGGCCATTCGGTTGGAGCGCTCTTATTCTAAAGAAGATATTTTGAAGCTGTACTTAAATCAAATACCGTTCGGTTCCACGAACTATGGCGTGGAGACGGCGGCGCAAAGCTATTTTCATAAAAGCGCGAATGATTTGACTATTCCCGAAGCGGCCACGCTCGCCGCCTTAATCCAGGCGCCGACGCATTATTTGGCCAACCTTAACGCCCTGCGCGAGCGGCGCGACACGGTGCTCCGTTTGATGTTTGAGCAGGGATATATCACCGAGGCGCAAAAAAATGACGCCCAGCAAATGGCGCTTCAGCTTTACCAAAACAAAGGCATTTTTGACGCGCCGCATTTTGTGCTGTACGTGAAGCAGTTGCTCGCTGATCAGTTTGGGGAAAATTTATTGGATACCGGCGGGCTTAAAGTGATAACGACTTTGGATTACGATAAACAAAAAATGGCTGAAGCGATTGTAACCAAAAACGCTGACACGTTTGCCAAAACCGCTAACGCTAATAATGCCGCTTTGACTGCCATTGATCCGAAGACCGGACAGATTCTGGTGATGGTGGGGTCGCGTGATTTTAATAACGTGGATATCAATGGACAGTTTAACGTGGTGACCTTGGGACAGCTTCAGCCCGGCTCGAGTATGAAACCGTTTGTGTACACGGCCGCGTTTGAAAAAGGGTTTACGCCGGACACGGTTTTTTATGACGTGAAGACGGATTTTGACCAGCGCAACGGGCAAAAGTATTCGCCGCGCAATTATGATGGCTTGGAGCATGGGCTAGTGACGATGCGTAAGGCCTTGCAGGGCTCGCTAAATATTCCGGCCGTGAAGACGATGTACTTGGTGGGTTATGATAACACAATCGCGTTTTTGAAACGGTTTGGCTACACCACGCTGAACGGTGATTATGGTTTGAGTTTGGTTTTGGGCGGGGCCAATATTAACGTGCTGGAGCATACGAACGCTTACGCCACCTTGGCCGATAACGGCGTGTTTCATCCCACGGCCAGTATTTTACAGGTGAGCGATGCTAATGGGCAGACCATTTATCAGTGGCAACCGACCGAAGGGACGGTGGCGGTGACGCCGGAGTTGGCCGCGACCATTACCAGCGTGCTGGATGACGACCAAGCTCGCCAATATATTTTTGGGGCGAAAAGCGGCTTAACTTTGCCGGACCGGCCGGTGGCGGCCAAAACCGGCACCACCCAGAATAGCCAGGACGTGTGGACAATGGGGTATGTGCCCAGTTTGGCGGTCGGGGTATGGGTGGGACACACTCCCAAGCCCGAAGCTCTCAAGGGCACGAGTAGTAAGCTGGCCGGTTTGATTTGGAACCAGTTTATGGTGGCCGCCACGCGCTCTACCACGCCCGAGCAATTTCCGATTCCGCCGGCCAATACTTCCACTAAACCGGTTTTGTTGGGGAGCGACGGCGGCATAAAATTAAATATTGACACGCTGACTGGCAAAATCGCCACGTCGTCCACGCCGGATAATTTGATTGCCCAAAAAACCTATTTGCCGCCGCACGATATTTTATTCTACGTGAATAAAGATGACCCGCAGGGGCCGGCGCCTATGAACCCGGCGGATGATCCGCAATATCAAAATTGGGAAGACGCTTTGCAAAGCTGGGTGAGCCGCGCGAGCGCCTCGGGCACGCCCATAACTTTGGAGGAGCCGCCTACCGAGTATGACACAACCCAATCGCCGGAGTTGACGCCCACCCTCAACGTGACGAGTCCAATGCCCGGAGCGGTTCTTAATAGCCGGCAAATAAGCGCGACAGTAACGGCCAGCGCGCCACGGGGCGTGGCCGAAGTTTTGTATTATATTGATGATGTTAACGTAGGAATGAGCCATGATTTTCCGTTTGGACTCAATTATTACGCTTTGAAATTAGCCAAGGGCCAGCACACGCTCAAGGTAATCGCCGAAGATGATTTAGGTAACAGCGCCATCGCAAGCGTGCCGTTTGATTTAGAAGCCGAGTTTGACCCGCCGAGTTTTGAATGGTCGGACACCAATCCGCTGGCGTTTAGCGGTAGTTAATTTCCGCGCACGTTTTATCTTTTACCGTGGCGTTGGACGGACGCGTCTGATTTGAAGATTTATTTAAAGTCGTCGAGCGACGAAAAATTGATTTACACGTTTGTAGGCGCGATCGACAAATTATTTAATGGCCATTTGTATTTTACGTGGCAACATAACCCGGGGGCGGGGAATTACACGTTGCGCGGGGTCATGACGGATAAGACGGGGACGGTGACGGAGAAGGATTTGGATGTTGTGGTGCAGTGATTATTCAAAAATTATTGAGAGGTTATTGAGAAATTATTGAAAAGTTATTATCCCGCCGCGGCGGGATCCCGACTCGTCTCGACGTTACGTCGGGACTCGTTCGTCGGGGAGAACTTATTATTTTTTTTCAAAAAATTCTTCTTCTTTTAGCCCAGCTTGTAGTAAAATTGACCGGAAAGTTCCGTAAGGTACTTCTTTATAGGCCATTTTAACGGTAACATAACGGGAAGGGTGGCCGATTTTGCGAAAACGCGCGTGTGAGCCTTTTTGGCGGACAAAAAAGAAGCCCTTATCTTTAAGGACTTTCAAAACCAGGCTTAATAATACCGGTTTAGGCATACTTTAAAGCGAACGACACCAAATCCGGGCGATTCACTTTACTGATTTTTGAGATCGGAGTGTCTTCAAAATGCAGTTCCATCGCTTCCTTCAAACTTTCCATAGCTTCTTTTTTGGTTTTTCCAAAACTGGAAACATCCGTATTGATATTCCACGCCACAAAGTATTTACCTTCTTTCCAAACTACGTTTTTTAATTCAATTTTGCGCATATGTTTTTAGTTACGCGGATATTTTATCGTAGAAGGAAAAATTTGTCAAATTACTTAGAAGCTTCGGCGACCCATCTTCCGTGGTCATCCAAATTTAATTGTAAATCTCTAAACATTGAAAATAATTTTTTAGCCTCTTCTTTTGTATAAAAACTGTGTGGCAGACCTTTTTCCGGGCCTGACAGCGGAGAAAAAGTTCTTTCATCAATTTTTTCGTGATTTTTGAAAGTATTCCACTTCTTACTGCTTTCAAAATCAGGCACAGTAATAAAGATTCGTCCTCTTTTAATAATTGCCTCGTGAATTCTGTTAATCAAATTTTGTACCTGCCCCTTTGTCCCATGGTGGATAGTTGAGATAGAAATGACCAAATCGTACTTATTTTTTGGTATCGCAAATTCAAACATGTTAACATGTAGAATTTCAGAATCATCGCCCAATGTTTTTTTGGTCATTTCGACCGCTGTTTCACTTGAGTCTATGCCGTCAGTTTTAAATCCTTTTAATTTTAAAAATTCCAAATATTTTCCTGTACCGCACCCTATATCAAGAACATTTTTAAGTTCAAAATTTGATTGGTCTAAAAATTCTTTAAACAAAGGATGAATTTCTTCTGAAAGAGTGGCCCAGGCATTGCCGCCTTTCTGATAATTTTTATAAATTTTATCCCAGATTGTCATAAGTTTTTTTATTGTGAAAGTTTTTTCCATCTTTCGAGTCCGCTAATCCACTCAGATTTTTCTTTATCTATGTCATAGTCTTTTTCTCGAAATTTTAAGAAATTAAAAATAGCTTTGCATTGTTTTTTATTTAGATCGAGTTCTCTTGCTATCGCAAGAACAGACCGATCTGGTCTTTTACCTTGCGCATTTGAAAGTGGAATAAGCCCGTAAATAGTATAAAAATCATCATACTGTTCCGGATATTTTGTGTAAAATCTCATATAGGCTGGCAAATAATAGCGAAGGCTTTTGGGATCTAAGAAAGAAAAAATAAAATCATATTGAATAATGTCTTTGTCCAAAATATTTTGCCAGTCGCTGTCAGTATCTAGTTTTCTAGCTTTGAGTTCCTCTTCTTTAGTATATCCATTATGAATCGCTACTGCTTGGTGTAGTGTAATGCCTCCTTCTCTTTTGACATACTTAAAAGCAGATTCGATTTCCGCAATGAGCTCTAATTGTTCTGGGGTAATATTATTCATAAAATTATTCGTTAATGGCAATCAGCCTCTACAATAAAGTCTGAATTTTAGGCGGTTCAAATCCCAAATGACTGTAAGCGGCGTTGGTCGCCTTGCGCCCCCGCGGCGTGCGTTCCAAAAAGCCAATTTGGAGGAGGAAGGGTTCGTAGACAGTTTCAATGGTGTCCATTTCTTCGCCGATGGCGGCGGCGAGGGTATTGAGGCCGGCGGGGCCGCCGTGGAATTTTTCAATGAGGGTGGTAAGCAGGCGGCGGTCAACTTCATCCAGGCCGAATTCATCTATGCCGAGCATGGCAAAAGCCTGCTGGGTTATTTTTTTATCTATTTTTCCAACGCCCTCCACGTCCGCCACGTCGCGCGTGCGTTTGAGCAAGCGGTTGGCGATGCGCGGGGTGCGGCGGGCGCGCGAGGAGATGAGCTTGGTGGAATCGTCGTCCATGGCACAGCCGAGGATGGCGGCGTTGCGGGTGATAATTTTTTCAATGTCCGCCGGCTCGTAAAAATTAAGGTGAAAGGTGTGGCCGAAGCGGTCGCGCAATGGGCCGGAGAGCAGGCTCAGTTTCGTGGTCGCGCCGATGAGGGTGAAGCGGTTGAGCGGCATGCGGATGACGCGGGCGGACGGGCCTTTGCCGATAATAATATCCAGCGAATAATCTTCCAGCGCCGGGTAGAGCACTTCTTCAATGACTTTGTTGAGGCGGTGGATTTCATCAATGAATAAAACTTCGCCGGTTTGCAGGTTGGATAAAATCGCGGCCAAGTCGCCGATTTTTTCCAAGGCCGGGCCGGAGGTGACTTTAATGGAGCCGCCCATCTCGCGGGAAATAATGTGGGCGAGGGTGGTTTTGCCGAGGCCCGGGTTGCCGTAGAGCAAAATGTGTTCCAATGGTTCGGCGCGCTTTTTGGCGGCTTGAATGCTGATGTTGAGATTTTGTTTGATTGGTTCCTGGCCCACAAATTCATCCAGATGCTGGGGGCGCAGGGTGATATCAAGCATGACTTCATCACTCTTGGCCTCTGGTTCCACCAGGCGATCATCTACGGTTTGATTTTGGTTGGGCATAGTGGGGGTATTATACGGGAAGGGAGAGGGGGAGGCAAGGAGTAAATAAAAACCCCGCCAAGTTTTATTTGACGGGAGGGAAGGCGAAGTATAATCCGAATCTACAAATGCCATCCGAATCTACGAATATCCAAATAAGTGATGGCTAGTTGGTTGGGGCGGCGGCGTTTTTTATTTGTCCGACGACGACCGGGGTGCCGCTTACGGGGAGGTTGGGGACGACGTCGGAAAAGTCGCCGTCGTTGTTATAATCGTAGCCTAGGTCCGCTTCGGTAACGGTGAACTTAATATCTTCCGGCTGGGCGACCGAGAGTTTGAAGGTGTCGCCGGGCAACAGGCCGCTCGCGCTATCCATAATGATGGAGACATAGCGATACGCTTGCGCGTCAATGGGAAGGTTTTGCGGGAGGTTGGAAAAATCCAGAGTGGGACTGCGGCTGATCAAAAAGTTGCCGTTGTAGTTGTCGCTGTTTTGGTCCGAGTAGAAGAGGCGATAGGCCGCGCCGCTGCCGGAGTGGACGCCGAGGTCGGTAAACTTCAGGTCGGTAACGGTAATTTTGGAGCGGCTGTTGTTGGTAATTTTAAAGGTGGCGAGGCGCTTGCCGCTGGAAATAGTTTCGGTACTGTTGGCATTTCCGGCGGGGAAAGTGGCCGCTACTATTACGAGCGGTAAAATTTTGTTGTTGCTTGGAACGCAAGCTCCGTCCACGCATTTGCCGCCGAAACTGGCGCAGGAGAAAGTTTGGGAATCAGCCGAGCCAAGCGAGGAATCGTGCAGGCAGTAATTTTTTATCACATTAAGGCCGTTGGCCGAACAGGAATCCTGAATCGTGGTGGCCAAGTTGCTTTTTCTTTCGGTTACCACGATGGAGCCGCGCTTGAGGGGGTTGGAGTTAGCCAAATTATCGGCGCAACGGTAGGCGGCTTGAGGGTAGTGGTTAATGGTGTTAAGATCCGCCTGCGCGGCTGGGTTGAAAGAGTTGGGGTTAAGGGCGGTCGCCATCAGCGCGCTCGCGCCGCCCGCGAGCATTACCAAAGTGGCCACAAGGAGCGTGGTGTTAGTGGTGGTTTGAGTTTTGGTAGAGATATTGATCGCCATAGTATTAAAAAATAGGTTATTTAAGTATGGTAACTATATAGTATAACTCCAAAAAAATCAACTTAATTTGGGTCCATCCCGTCCGCAGTGTGGAAAATCTCTGTTTTAAGAATACTTTTATCTAGGATTCTACTTACGAATGTACGAATCCCGTACGAATGTACGAATAAATACTAAGTGATTGCGCGAATCTTCACGAAATAACCATTTGGAATTAGCGCGGATTCACGTCACTCACTTCGTGTTTCCGATTAGTATATTCGTACGGGATTCGTACATTCGTAAGTCGCATCCGGCATTAACTCATCTTACAGACAAATCTTATAATTAAAATACATCCCCACTCTTTAGATCCATTCTTTGATTATTTTTTCCACGTCGGCGGCGTCCACGGTAATGATGCCTTTTTTTTCCAGTTCAGCTTCGGCGGCTTCGCGTTGTTTTATAAATTCCTTTTTTTCGGTCGGGCTGGCGACGCCAGTAAATTTGGTGTCAGAACTTTGAATGGATTTCCAGAGCTGGCTCACTTCGGGGTTAACCTCCGTGGCCACGTGGTATAAAACAGAATTGAGAGCGGTGCGCACGTGAGCCACTTTGACCATGGCGGCGGCTTCGTCCAGCGCGTCAATGGCCTTGTCCGGTAGTTTGCGATCTTTAACCAGAGCGTCGGAAAGTTTGACGGCGGTTTCCAGCGCCGCGTCCGTGAATTCCACTTTGTGGTATTCACGGTACTGGTCTTTAATTCCCTGAAGAATGGTGAGCGTTTCGGCCTGCGACGGCTCCTTTACTTCAATGGGCTGAAAACGGCGCTCCAGGCTGGGGTCGGTTTTAAAATATTTTTCATATTCCAAAACCGTGGTGGCGCCCACCATTTGCAGGTCGCCGCGCGCGAGCGCCGGTTTTAAGATGTCGGAAAAATTAATGGAGCCTTCCGAACCTTGCGATTGCACCACAGATTGCACTTCATCAATAAACAGAATAATGGAGCGGCCGGCGGCGGCAATTTCTTTGACGATTTTTTTGGCGCGCTCTTCAAATTCGCCGCGGTACTTGGTGCCGGAGAGCAAGGTGGCCACGTCCAGCGCCAGCACGCGCTTATTTTGCAACGCGTCCGGGACGGCTTTTTGCACGATGCGCTGGGCCAGCCCTTCCACGATGGCGGTTTTGCCCACGCCCGGCTCGCCGATGAGGATGGCGTTATTTTTGCCCCGCCGCGAGAGCACCTGGGTGAGGTGGCGCACTTCTTCTTCGCGCCCAATCACCGGATCCAGCCGCCCTTCTTCCGCCAGTTTGGTGAAGTCCGAGGTGTAGAGGTTTAAAAAGGGAGTGCTGGTGGCCGAATAGGTTTTTCCTCCGGTTTTTTTTTGTTTCGCGATAACAATTATTATCACCACCATGGAGATTACCATCACGATTAGAGCGATGAAAATAGAGTTGGAGATAACGGGCATAGTTTTTGACGTGATAAGATTAAGTGAACGATATACGATACACGTAAAACGATACAATTATAATGGATCGTTTTAATTATAACACACAAAATGTAGTATAGCAAAAAATATCTCCGCCGATTATAAACAGATTACCAATCGTTACAAATCGCTTGGAGTGAATTCAGGCCGCTGGTGGTATCTTGACCGTCGGTAACAGTTTTGATGACCAGGGTGCCATTACCGGGAATAGGCCCAACGGCGCCTTGGCCGTTTAAGGAGGTAACAGATTCGGGATGGTTGAGAGGGTAGATTTCGGTATGGCCGTGGTTTGGGGTAAAGTCATAGTTAGCGGTCCAGGTAAAAGCGGCGCCGGCGCAAGGCGTCCAGTGGCGCGTGAAGGTTGATGGGTGAGCGGGCAAACTATCCGGCAGGGTGAAACATTCGGGTCCGTGGCATTGGATTTTTAAATGGCATTGATAAGTGAGGTCGGTAATCCCCGGGCTGGGGTTGGCGTAAGTACCGGTGGGTGAGGCTGCCCGGTCAGCGCCGGTTAAAACGCTAACGGATAAAAATCCGGAGAGGACGTCTGCCTGCGCGGCGCCAGCGCCAATTAAATTAATGGTTTGGCGCGCGCCGTCTTCTCCCACAAATTCTAGTTTACCGCTATCGCCCGGATGGAAGTCGTACCCCAGTTTAAAGTGGTAATTGCCCCCGGCGCTGGCGGCATTTTCGGAATCGTCGGGGCAACCGTTCCAGCTACTGGTGTTAGTGTAGTGAGGAGGCAAAGGAGTGGGGAAGTCCGGCAGTTTGCTACTGTTCAAGGGATCCGGTAAAACTGGAGACGAACATTTTATGGGTAGGGAAATTATTCCCGGGCTTTGGTTGGCGCCGTCGGTGCGCACGCCCACCGTTAGCGGCCCCGAGCCACTGCCGCTGGAAGTGGCGTTCCAACCCGTGAGAGTAGTGGTTTGTCCGTTTGATTCTAGATAGATAAAATCGGCGTTTGGTTCCAAACTATAATGGGCCGTCCAGGTAAAGGAGCCGTTGGGGCAAGGGTCCCAAGTGGCGTGATTGGAAAAATTATTTTTTAACGGGCTGTCCCAAAAAGGCGCGTAATAAAATTGATTTTGATACCGGGCCGGGTCAAGCACCCAAAGTTTTGGCAACTGAATAGGACGGTTATATAAATAGGAAAGTGCCCAGTCTTTAATAAGTTCGGGGTTAACCAGCTGGCTGGTTTTTGTCAGGCCGACCAATACTGGCGCGATTGGTCCGGACGTAAAGGTTGGCCCGCCGGAATCTCCCGGCCGAATGGCTTCTCCATTTTGAAAAGTGATTCCAAAAAGATAATTATTCGGCGTCAGCGCGCCGCTGGCGACGCTAGCGCCTTCGTATAGGTTTCCGTAACTGTTTTTTAGATCAGACAGGCCGTATCCATAGGTAGACAGCCGGCTTTTTTTAGCGATCAGATTAGCGACAGCCCCCGGATAAAGGCCGCGCTGAAAATTAGCAGTTGACCCTTGGACCGGAAGAGGCTCTTTGAGATGCAACAAGGCAATGTCCAGGCTAGGATGAGTGACAGCGAAATCGGCCGTGCCCTGGTAAAATTCATGGCCTGGAACAAGCTCGCCCGTGCCCAAAATGATGATATTATTAGCCGGGTTTTCAGTGTCCGGATTGCAATGAGCGGCGGTTAGGATCCAATTATTCGTAAGGAGAGTTCCACTGCAAAGAGCTTTGGGGTTGGGCGTAATTAATCGCACCAGGCCGTTATTCAAAGCTTCCCGGTCGCTCACTTTACGGCCGTTTAAAATAAAGGCGCGGCTGGGCGGCGGAATCGCAATGGTGCTGGTAATCACCAGGGTGAGAGACCCGACCAAGATTAGCGTAGCCAGCAGGAGCAGGAGTTTGGTGTTAGTAATGGCGCTGGTTTTTACCTTGGTGTTGGTGGAAAACACAAATGTGGAAGTTAAAAGTTTTATTTTTAGATGAGCCTAGTTTTTTGGTTTAAAAAAATGTATAATTAAACGGAGAAGTAGTAAGTAGCAAGTAGTATGTAGCAAGTATGTGAATGTTGTCGGGTCATTAGGGTTTTTACAAATACATGATACTTGCTACTTGCTACATGATACATAGCATATCATATGAACGAGTTGGAAAACAACCAAGACCGGTTTAGGCGGAAGAACGCGGCCGAAGGGGCCGAGCTTAGGGCTGAACAAAAAGAGCGGCAGGCCGAGGAAGCAGAGAAGAAAATGGCGGCCAAGGAGCGCATAGAAACCGTGGCGCGCGAAGTGAAAAGCACGAAACAACAAATTCAAAATATCGTGGCTAATATGACCATGGTAATTAAGGCCGTGCAAGCCATTCGGGCTCAGCTCAAAGTGGCGCAAAATGATGAGGACATACCTTCGGCTAGAAGGGATAAGATGGCTTTAGAAGGCTTGAGAAGGCGATTGGAGGGGCTCATGGGCGAGATAAAGGATTTACGCGGGGCGTTATTAAGCGAGGAGAAGAAAAATATTAAAGAGGAGTTTCCCAGTTGGGGTGAGGTGGAGGTTGAAA
>Ga0207146_10187_pt1 | contig 16806 bp, 14 predicted proteins | sample Alteio_BWMinHeat_36_FD_153539 | JGI IMG/M metagenome (GOLD analysis project Ga0207146, IMG submission 153539) | Enriched cells from forest soil in Barre Woods Harvard Forest LTER site, Petersham, Massachusetts, United States -... | ecosystem: Environmental > Terrestrial > Soil > Temperate forest >...
AATTTCCGCGGATAATCTCTTTCTCGATGAAGAGAGGGTAAAGGAACTGGGTCGCGCGAAGGTCGGTTACTGCGGGGCCCGACCAATTGAGGACCTGCTCAGCAATGGTCGATTCCTCGGCGGCGGAACGGCCAGGTTCGCGGGTAGCACCCGTGATGAGTACTTTGCGCTTTATGCTCTACATATTGGCGCTCCCGCGGCGTCTCCGAAGGTCTTATAGTCCGTATAGCCATGTTCCGCTCCGCCGTAGAAAGTGGAGCGATCAAAAAGATTGAGTAGATGATTCCCCTTGATTCTTTTGACGAGGTCTGGGTTTGCAATGAAGAGCCGACCAAAGGCGATTGCATCTGCTTGCTTTTGCTCGACGGCTAAGGCTGCGCTTTCCGGTGTATAGGCGGCCGCAGAGATCAGCGGTCCCGCAAATTCAGACCGAAACAAGGACGCATTGTTTAAGGCATCTTCATGCAGTTCGTCCGTCAAACCCATTTCCGATCCACGGGCTTCGATCAGATGCAGATAAGCAAGATGGCGCTTGCTGAGTTCTCTGATCACGAAGCTGAAGAGCTCTCTGGGTTTGCTGTCGTGGATGCCTCCATACTGGCCAAAGGGCGAGAGACGCACTGCTAACCGATCCGCGCCGATTGCATCGCTCACCTCGTCAACGATGTCGAGGAGAAAGCGGGCTCTGTTCTCCTTGGAACCGCCATAACTATCGGTCCGAACGTTCGTTCCGTCCTCAAGGAACTGTTCGATCAAATGGCTGTTGGCGCCCTGCAGTTCCACTCCGTCGAACCCGGCCTTGATCGCATTCTGAGCAGCTTGACGAAAGACACTCACAATGGACGGAATCTCAGCAGTCTCTAAGGCACGAGGAATTTCGGCCTTCACCTGTTGGAAGTCTCTTGTAAGGGCAGGAATATTTGGAGGGATAGCCGAGGGCGCAACGGGTACCGAGCTGTCTGGCCTCAAAGAAGAATGCGAATTCCGTCCGTTGTGACCGATTTGCATCACGATCCGTCCCCCAGCTGCATGAACAGCATCGGTAACGACACACCAACCAGCAATCTGTTCTCCTGTGTAGACTCCCGGAGCAAGAGGATATCCATGAGCATCAGGGCTGATCGCCGTTCCTTCCGAGATGATGAGTCCAGCGGAAGCGCGCTGTGAGTAATACTTTGCATTCAGAGAAGTTGGTACGTTAGCAGCTCCGGCACGCATCCGAGTCAGGGGCGCCATGATGATTCTGTTCGGGATCTGGATGGCCCCGAGCTTCAGAGGAGTGAAGAGCGAATCTTTGGACATTGTGAACCTTTCACCCGGGATAGCTCTCCCGGATAGTAGTGCCCTATCTACGCGAGTATTGGGTTTCCTGAAGTGCGGGATGATCCGCATAGAAGAGCGTAATCTCGCCCATATCGATTGCAACGAGCAAGGGCTCTTTCACGAGCTGGTAATCACCTTCATAGGCGTACACTCGACGCTTGGTCGGCACGATGATACCGTCAACATCACGGTAGTCCGAAGCGTAGTTCAGCCCAGTGGCACCGCCAAGAATGTCCACTGTGTAGTCGTGCCGACGCAGTAGTCCATCGGGTCCAAAGCAGGAGATCTGTTCCTTTGTGTGGCTCTTTACGCTATCAGGGAAGGTCACCTTGAGCCGCCGCCAGGTTTCACCCTCGACTTGAATCGACGAGATCTCCTCGGTAGCGAACCCTTCATGGGTGTAGAGGAATGGAATGTTGAGGTATGTCCACAACGCCTCACCGACAAAGTAGGCCACACGGATGTCATCCCATGGCGTTTCTCTTTGTTGCCCTTCAAATGACTTCTCGGGGTTGTCGCGAGCCTCGATAAGCGTCCCGTCGGCAGACTCGATGACGATGCGGCTCGGTTCGAACACCGCTCGCTTGTTCTGGCCAGGAAAGTCCACTACAAGCCGTTCATTTCGCGTTTCTGCAGTCAGAACTACGTTTTTGAGAAAGTCTGGCTTACCCTTGACGTACCAGATCGCGCCCGTGATCGATGCCGCAACTTTGATCGCCTTCACCTTGTTCCAACGATCCACGCCGCCGTGTGCTTTGATTGCCAGATCCAACAGTTCGTTCATCGACCCTCCTCGTATACCCCGGTTGATAGTGAGTGGACACGCGATCAAGGCACTTGCAGAACTTCAGCACGTCAGACGTTTGGTCATTCAAGGGCCTGACGATCCTGGCAAGTTTGCTGGGAACTGAGCAAGTTGTGCAAACCACTGGAGCCAATCCAGCCGAGCTGATCGCGTTCACGCTAATTTGGCTAACCCGATCGCATCGATATGTTCGAAAGAATTCAGTAGCAACTCGTGAGCGGTATATGGGAGCCTTCTTGTCCTCATCGGCATGTTAAACAACCTCTAAGGGCCCAGACTGTCCTTTTCTATACAGCTTCTCGCAAATCCCTTACTAGGGGGCACTATGAAGGATGGGCAGGGGTAAACCCGGTGGATTCGGATGACGCGCTTCGCTTTGCTGAACTGCGCGGGGTACGTGCCATGATCGAAACCTATGTTCTGGAAAAGGCTGCCGAAGCCTATGCGCGCATGATGAGCGGCAATGCATAGTTTCGCGTTGCGTTGACGATGTGAATGAACACTAAAGAGTAAACGAATTGGTGTCGTGCTACGGACCTTCGCGAGGTAGCTAATCGGAAATTCGTCTCAGCTTCTTTCTGGAGTAACCGGCTGGGCGATGAGCGGCCTAGCACTCGACCGCGCCACGCACAAAAAAGTCAGCCAGACCACGGTCGGATACCGACACGCAGCGCCACTACCTCTCGATGCGCTGCAACCATTATCTCGATCCGGATTGCCTGCGTGGCTGCCCGGTCAACGCTTACACAGACGCCTCCAGCCCGCCGCATCCGAAGTATCGTTGTCTCTGCGACATGCCACTAGTGTGATGTCTTGGGCTTCGGAGCTATCTGCAGCACCTCTCCCACGTGCCTGGCTGAAAGGCCGAGAGCATGCTTCGTGTGCTGATAGCTCTGCTGGAGAGCGTTGCCCGTCGCGTTTTGCGCGGTAGAAAGGGCAGTGCCAGTCGAATCTCCTGCGATAGAGATCGCCGCAGTGGTGTTGTATCCGCTCTCCGTAATGGCCTGTTCCGTAGAGTTGCTGACGGCGATCACACCCTGCGCTGGGTGTCTACCGGCATTGAACCATGCGATATCACTATCAGGGAGTCCATTGAGGCGAGCGATGGGATCCTCTGGGAAGTTTGTGCTGGCCATTTTGTCCGCAAGAGGCCATGCGGTCGATGCGGTGAACAAAGAACCGTTCATCGGCTGGCCAACCTCGCCCAGATTGATCAGTTTTCCAGGACCAAGCTGGACCATTTCCACACATCTGTCTGCTCCACATCCCCTTTGGCACAAAGTCTCGTTGAGATAGGAAGCGTGTTTTCCAGGAGAAATCCAGACTGTCGCCCCATTATCTTCTGCGCGAAGGGTAGAGGCGCGAGCTATCTGACTGACATCGCACACTGTGTTTTCATGTGCCGCCGCGTACCAGTAGATTGCCTTCCACGTGGTGGAAAAGAGATGGCTGTCAGAGGCTTGAACGAGAACGGACACATGCTCCGTGTCAAGAGGATGTCCATGCGGACCGCAATCCTTGTGCCAAAGGTGGTAATAGTGGATTTCTACAAGAGGCCGAGAATCGGTGGAGGGTTTTGCGGGAAATACCTGTCCGTATATTGTTCCGTTCTCCAGTTCGGTCTCTGGTGTCATGACGTCAGTGCGGAATTCAGCTGGGATGTCCGAACAGTCGTGTCGTCCGACCATGAAAACTGGTTTGAACTGGGCCAAAAGTTTCTGTTCCAACGCATCACTCATGCCGTCATGATCTGAATCGGCGGCAAAAGTATCCGTATGCTCGACAGTCTGTGCCTTTGATACTCCTAGGCTGACCGAAGTTAAAACGGGTGCAACCAGAGGTAGGAGAATGAACAGCGTTCGACTTCCGATTAATGAGATAGCAGTTCGAAGCACCGTAATGTTCATCGCCAGAGTGCGCCCCTTCAACTACAACTCTACCGTAACGGTTAGGGTTGTGGTGAATCGAGAGGATAGTCGATGCGAAGGAAACACGCGCTAGTTGAGCTGAAAACGACACGCCCTGCTTGTTATGACATACCACGAGCACACGGCACAGAACAAAATTAGACATTACGTCTTCGTAAGCGGGACACGTGTACAAGCACTTCCGCGGTGTGTGCCCTAAAACGGCGTTCTTCACATCGTGGGCGATTTTGTGTCCTTGTCGTAAAGTTAGATCTCTTCAGCGACGCTTACGAGCATGGTGATTTGTCGGTCACGACCAATCTACGACGGCCACTATTCGGGAAACTCGCTCCAATTGCTAGGAGGCGGTTGGGCTCCAGATGCCACAATTGAATCAGAGCGGATGGGCGCGCATCACCTTGATCAGTGAATCCTCGCGATGGCAGCCTTTTCTTGAATGGCAACAGAGCCATGCCTTGCGCAGGGTAAACTACTTCGCGGGACACCCCAATCTGTGATTTCTGTGCGAAGGATCTGTTATTTATGAGTTTGCGCGAGTGGCGTCGGTGCAGGAGCTTTCTGTTGCTGCTATTGTTCGCGACAGTATCCGGCCCGCTGAGTCATTCCCAATCGAAGCCACCCTTGCCAGATCCCCTTAGAACCTCAGTCATTGATCAGATGTTCAATCAAGAGTTCACCAAGGACAAAGCAGGGGCGTTGACTGTGGGGCTGATCAAAGAGGGACGACTGGTGTGGACGAAGAGCTACGGTTATATTGACCAGCAGCACAATATTCCAGCAACAGAGACGACGGTCTACGGGATTGGTTCAGTCACGAAAATTTTTACGGGGCTGATGCTTCTGCAGCTCGTCGATCGAGGAAAAGTTCATCTCACCGATCCCGTCGAGAGATATTTTCCCGAAGTCAACTTGATCCCCAAGAAATATCCGTGGTCGCCGCCCATAACACTCATCCAACTCGCGACTATGAGCGCGGGACTCCAAGCTACGACTTCCACGGTCGGAGACCCTTATGCCATAGACCTCCGTCCGAATGGCAGAGGCAGTTGATAGCAGCATTACCTCGCACAGCGTACGTATACGAGCCGGGCACTCGCAGGCTGTACTCCAATATTAGTTATTCCATTCTCGGTGCCGCGCTCGAACGGGCGGCAGGAAGACCCTATCTTGACTATATACAGGAAGAGATTCTGAAGCCTCTCGGTATGACCAGCACCAGCTTTTTCGTATCACCTGATCTGGCTCCACGAGTTGCCAAAGGCTACTTCCTCGGGGAGGAAAAGATTGATCCCGACTTCCCACAACAACAGAATGGGCACGGGGGTACTGGACACCCGTGTGTGGGCTACTTTCAGCGGTGCCAGACCTAGCCAAGCTCATGCGGTTCCAGCTCGGTTATGGTCCGAATTCTGTTTTGAAGCGGGAGACCCTGGAATCTGCCTTCACAGGACTCGTTGCTTCCGATGCTGACTTGCTGTACGGCGACGGTGTTGGATTCAGTGCCGTCAGAAACGAAGACGGACACATGGTCGTTCTTGGACACGGTGGATTAAGGCGTGGCTATGAAGCTTCGTATGAGTTTGACAAATCTACCAAAACTGGGATCATTGCGCTTAGCAGTACCAGTGGTGGGAACGCAGAGTACAAGCCGCTCGTCCGTCGCATACTTTCAATGCTGAATCCGAATAGCCGTGGGGGTACAGGCGAGCCGCTTCAAGAGAGCCACTAATTATTAGGTTGAGAGATTCTCGTGGTGAGGTAGAGGATGCGACCACAACTATTCCAACGAGCCTGCAGACAGATCTCGATTCGGCCTTGCCCGTTTACTTTCACGAGACGAGCTCCGCAGAGGAGCATCGATTCTGTCAAGCTCATTAGCTACACGAGTGGGCCTTCATAGAGGAAGTCCGGGTGCACAGTGTCACCCAATTGGGCTTCAGATTGCCTTGGATATCGGCGTCTTACCCTGACTTTACCGTCCTCATAGGTATAGATGAACTTGCCCGCCTTTGGTGTTACGCAGTCAGTGACCTTCATTCTTTCTAGCTCGATCTTGTATAGCCATTGATACTCTTCCATGACCACTCTTTCCTCGGGACTTAGATGACCAGAGAAACGGAATACGTTATCATTCTGCCGCTTTGTTTTTTTTACTTCTCTGAGTGCCAGTTTGAGCTTACTATCCAAGAGATCAGACGACGCGGTCCGCTTTAGCTGTTTGTACGCTGTCACAGATCTCAGTCGCTCCTGGTCGCGTACCAATCTGGTCTGGTTTCGACGCGCCTCCAGTGAGGATTCGTCCTCAATAACCGAGTGTCCGGTTGCCGCATCAAAATTCAGCATCCCGGTCCAAGCGCTCAACCGTATTTGCCTTTTCGTGCAAATTGAAGTGAAGAACTTGAAGGCAAAACTGCTCTTAAGGTTCGCTTCTCCGAGGACTTGGTTGTAGTCCAAATCCGTGGGGATACCTCGGGCTCCCCAACACATGACAAGTACGAGTTGGTAAGGTCTCGCATCTTCGGTGAGGCACTTAAGGATGAATTCCCCCAATGTTGTGGCATCCATCAGTTCTTGCCTCCCGGCAGGATCCGGTAGGTCGATAAAGCAAGTCTCCGGCTTCCGCGAGCCATGGGTGGCGATTAGAATCTTATCAGCCCATGCACAGCGTGATTGTAGATTCTTAAGCCGTTCGTCATTCGCTGGCAACCTCCCTCCCAGATGCTCCTTTACCAGTTCATAGGGATGTTCAGTTCTAACATTCTCCTGATCGAGGTCATCTCCTCCTGCCGCTGCAGTTGGAACGATTCGTAGCTTTGTTTTCTTCGCTTCGGCAGTGTTTCTCACGAGGTTATTTTCTTGTGGCGCAGCAAGATTGATCAACAGAATGTGCATGTACCATCCTCCACGATGCATCGCTCATTATGCCCTCAGCCAGCGGTGCCCCTCTTCAACTCATCCCTTCGAAGATAGCCGCTGAGCCCGTATCGCCAGCCTGTTCGGCTAGGGTGATCGCCTCAAACACGGGCGTGAGAGGAACAAAGAAGACTGTCACTGATGTTGGGCAGTGTCAAATCCATCCTACGGACAACAGCGTCCCGGTCTTCTTTTTTTGCGCTGCAGGTGATTGTCCATTTCTGTCTGTATCACCGGCAACCCGGAAGTTTCGGAGAGCCGCGTCGAAATGTCCGTATTGCTGACTTACATCCACAACGAGTCTGTCATGTTGTGTTGAGGCTCCAATGGACAAGAACCAAGTTTTGATAATGCTCTCGGATTCCGACAGGACTGCGTACGGCAAGCAGGAGTTTGCCCAGCAGTTCACTCCTCAGAAGGTCTTCTCCGCAACCTGGGCAGTGGAGTCGGAAGTCAACAACGTTCGTTTTTCTCAGTATTTTCAGAACTCAAGCTGCGAGACAGCCGATTTCGTGGCTGAGGCGCTGAATCTGATCGGGGCACCCAAAACGGCTGAGAGTTGCAGACGTGCTGTGATGACTGCCTTTCCGACCGGACTACCGTCAACCCCTGATGCAATCAGCGCAGTCGCAGCGGCCTTTCCGCCTGATGTCGAAAGAAGAACTCTCTCAAATCGATGAAGAGTTCTTTGCTTACTCGCACAATCTGACGGAACTGCTTTTCACTTACGTATCCAACCACCCCGACGAGTTTGAACCGCTCGCCTGAACGGGCGTTAATCACCGGCAATCCGGAGAGCGCCGGGATAAACCGGCATGTTGTAGGGGATGCAAGAGCCCTACAGGAAAGGAGACAGCGACTCCATCCTGACCTCTAGTCTTGCGGAACCCACCGCGAGGTGAGTTTCGAAGCGCAGGCCGGAGGCATTGGTGGGCGGGGTGATTGAGCTTCGAAAAGCCGGTAGATCAGGATGCCGACTCCCTTCCGAGTAGGAGGAGGGCAACACGGCAGCTGCGTTATCGCGAGTAGCTGTTCGGTCCTGCGTAGTCTGAGAACCCGCGCACGCTAAGAGACAACATGCACGAGAACCGGGAGATCTCCAGACACGCCTTCGAGAGTATGTGAAGGCCGGTCCGCGAAGGCCATAAACCGAACGGCGGACGTGCACGTGCTGGAGAAGTCGGACTGTGCCGTAATACCTGTGAACCGACCGAACAAGGAGCAAAAGCTTCTGCGGAGGCCGGGGAGGAAAGGGCGCAGCTGGAGGAGGCCTCGTGGGAATGATTGGCTGGAAGATGAAGTGAGCCAGATGAAGCGCGCGGGCGTGGATGTCCTTGTCTCCATGCTCCAGCCTGATGAAGCTGCCGAACTAGGTCTCTCAGCAGAGGCTGAGCTGTGCGCCGCAGGAGGTATTCAGTTCCGCTCGTTCCCGATCCCAGATCGAGAGACGCCACCCTCCACTGCGGCCTTTGCCGAGTTTGTAAAGGAACTGCGGGCTGAGATTCATGCAGGGCGAAGTGTCGCCGTCCACTGTAGGGCTTCGATAGGGCGTTCATCCCTGCTTCTCGCAGCCCTGCTGACCGCCGAAGGGCACACACCCGATGACGCCTTCGGACGTCTTACCAAGGCACGAGGCTTACAGGTTCCTGATACTCCCGATCAGATCAGATGGGTAGAACGCTTCGCAGCCCGCCAAGCGCCTTGAAAGTCGCGTTTTGAGTAAGTTCGTAGCGCCAGAAATGAACTTACCCAAAATCCCGTTTTCGAGGCACTCCGGTTCAGATGCAGCAGCTCGATACAAACTCAGAATCCATCTAAGACTGGAGATGCAAGGTTAGGACGCCAGGCGCAAGGCAGCTGTAGCTGATCCTAGCGACGCCGCAGTCCCAGATGATGAGAACCCGCCTTTTTAGGCGGTTCTATACGGGCGGCTGTCTTCACCTGCGGGCAGGGTGAGGACGGACCTATTAATTAATCCGCGTACGCTACGCTTCTAGGAGCTGATGGTTCTAGTTGGCGCTGCAGATTACTTTTGATAATGAGTATGATCAGAAACTATCCGTCGAAACCTATCAGGACCAAGGCTGAAATGGGTTTTCTTCTTCGACAAGGGCGCCCACCTGCCCCGATGGATCATCGCTGATACTCAGCGTCTTTCACGCGGAACTAGTGAGTGATTAATTGGTTTTGCTACTCATTCCGCGGCGACAGGGCGGTTGGCCTTTAAATTCACTTATCCGCGATCATCGGTTTGGAATTACGAGATTGCGAAAGATTTTCCAGGTCCCGTCTGGCTCTTCGTGCCAAGCGGTTAGGTACCGATCGAAAGCTTTACTTCCATTCGGAAACGTGGCCTCAGCTTGACCCCATTCATAAACGAAGGACCCTTGCTGAACGGGAACCGATACTAGTCACAGAAGCCGAATCGGCTTTGCCGAGCTTTGCCATCTCCTCTTTCATATGTTCTTCAATGGCAGTACGATTTCGAATGCAGTCGCCCTCGGCACTGCAGTCAACCGCGTCAGGCGTATACAGCCGAAATCAACGCGACCTTACCTTGCTTCATACCGTCGATCCAGGCCTGGTTTCCCGCGTCGATCTGCCTGCGCGCAGTGGATTCGATCGGTTTGTTCTGGGCAAGGCACGCCGAGGATAAGAGCAACAAAAACAAGAGTCCCACGATCGACTTTCCCATTCCTTCCCTCTCATTGGCCTATTCTCCTCTCATCCAAATTCGAACAGCAGGCACAACCTGGCTGCCGCCCGCCTAACTGATCACGCGCATCAGCGCCAATCGAAGCTCGGAGTCAGACTACCGATCTCAACATCAACTCTCCGGGCTCGAGGATGCGCCGATTGTCAGAACCAACAAACGGTCTAACGCAGGTCGTCAGTGCGACCCTGCTGCTCTTCCGAAAAACCACCCTCTTGGGAACACTCGCAATGCTCCCGGTGATAGCCAACATTCTGCTCATCAACACGTTCATCCTAGTCAATGACTACGGAACGTATCTCATTTCTGGGCTCGTTTGCACATCGTTACTGATCATCATGTGGCACCAGCGTGCCGCTCTCGTTTCTCTTCTCTGGTCCACCCAAAGTGGAGAACCGATGAGATCTTTGCACATTCACCGGTGGATTCGATTAATCATCGTTTTGGCAGCAACAACAATCATGATCTCAGGCGCCATCCTTCAACACCATCTAGAGCGTTCACGGGAGCAACACCGCCATCGCCCGACTGTAGACAGCCCCAATTAGTAACCGAAGTCGGAACAGTGAACGCGACCTGCGATTCCACGCGACACAGTTCTGCCAGAGCATGGGCCATTCGGAGGTTGCCACGGCTCGCGCACAGCCGTTCTTAGGCCGTTAGAAAATCATCTCGTGGTTGTATCAACGGTGCCTTGTGAGCATAGATAGATGAGAAGATTGCCTTGCTAAGCGAGGCGTCTCCAAGTGATTTCTGGTCGGGAATGATTATTGGGGATCATGCTTCACCATAACCAGTGCTCACGGCCACTCGTATGGACACCACAGAACATTGCGTCGAATGTTAGGCAGACTTTATGGCTGAGAGTACGAAACGTTCCTGATTCTTTTCTCACGATCTTCGGTGAGGTAATCATGGCAGGATCTGGAAAGATGGCGGACATAAAGGCTGAGTGGGACCACCGCGGCTGGGGCAGTCCGTTCAGCGTTAATACACGGACAAGTCTCTATAACTTTGACATCGATGTCCCGGCGCTCAAGAGCGAGCACAAGACGTTTCTGAATCAAACCGTCATTCCCATGTTGAAGACCAACCCGGATATGAGGTTGGCCTTAACGGGTTCCGCGAGTCGAAGCGGAGAACGCGTTCACAACAATGAGCTTTCAGGAAATCGGGCCAAGGCGCTACTCGACCACCTCAGCGCGAATGGGGTCGGTGGGCAGGTCGTCACGTCAATAGGCATCGGACAGCCGCCGAACGCGGGCCCTAAAGAGAGTGACGGCGACCGCTCTGTTTCTCTATTCGGCAGCTTTCCGGTCGACTTGACAGACATCGAAATCTACACCGATGACTGGAGCCGGGAGCTGGCATGGGACGATATTGTCGGTCTCGGTGGCACTGATAACAAATGGATTCAGCAACTGAACATCCAGGCCACGGTATGGGGAGGGAGTTACGGCTTCATGCCGAATCAATTTCCACTGGAAGCCAATGGAACACGAGCCGGACGGCCTATACCTCAAAAAACCTGGACTCTCACAAAGGGCCCTGCTCCAGCCGATCCCGCCAATCTGTGGACGACTTACCGCAAATCAGATTCAGCAACCGCAATGGGCTTCACTTCCCAGAATCGAAACCCGGGTACCGCGTCGATTACGCGAAGCAATATCAATGTTGACCTGAACCTGGATCGAGCTAACTGGGCCGATCGAGGACGTGCGCTGCAGGGTCAAGGTGGCGCTAAGGCGTACGACCGCCCGGATCCAATGCGGTTGCTCGATGCCGGCGGCGTGGAGGTTCTCTCGCTGATATCGCCTCTTACTACGAAATGGCAGCCTCGGACCCAGCCTAAGTGGCTTCTCAGCAGCCCGGCGGACGTCTTCCTGTACGCGGGAGATGGGAATGCCGCTGGATGTCTCTCATGGAAATCGGCCTGCTGGGTACAGCCGGATCGAGTGATTGCCAAGTGGCGAAGCAACTCTGGAATGAAGGCGCTGATCCTTGCTGCTCCCTACATATTGCAGATGAACATTGCAAATGGTTTCGCGATGGGAGGACCGGGCGCAAAATGGGCGCCTCTCCTTAAATCGAAAGCCGGCCCGGTGACCACAATCCTGGGATATCGGGACGCGGCTCCTAGCCTCTTCGACGTCGAAGAAGAGATAGCTGACAAGATGGGCAAGCGAATCGCCGCCGGACTGAAAGATGATGAATGGGCACAAGCCTGGCTTACTGTTAACGGCGACCATCCCGGGAAAGACACCTGGAATGCAGTGGCCATGGATAGCAAGGGATATTGGTGGATTGAACCATGGTCGGTGCCAAGCAGAATGGCTGATGGTGTGAAGATTTTAACAAAGAAAAACTTCGTGATTGTAGGTCCCGCGCCGATTGTCTAGAGCCGTTGCCGGGCTGCATCATAGTTAGAGGTCTGTAATCAGACTTTCACGATTCTACAGCCATGCGCACGGTCGTTGGGGACGTTGAATCCGTGGCTATCCTCGAGAACTGAATGGAGAAGTCTTCCTCTTGCTTTATGTTTTCAAAAGCGTCTCCTTCAGCATGATTTCTACCTTCTCACGAGATGAAAATATCGGATAAGTGAGCATCTATGGAGCCGTGTGCATATTGGGGTTCTCCAGAATCAGGTCGGTGCTGCCATCTCGTCTTCGGCTTAAAAGCCCAGGAGCAAAGCGCAGTCACCGAGAACACGGATTGAGTCGGAAAGCGGAAAAACTTATTCAACAGGCCCCATCAAGAATCGGGGCAACTCACCGTTATGTTGTGCAAGGGTTGATAGACATCTCCCGTTACCCACAGATGATGCATAAGCACGGCGAGTTTGCGGGCCACGGCTGTGATGGCGCGTTTTTTACCGTTCTTTTCCCCGCGGGAGGCCATCTTTACCCCCCACCGTTTGAGATCACTATCTGGGCCAAATCTAACCATAAGGTATTGCGCACACTGAACCAACAGAGTCCGTAGGTGTTTATTTCCGGCTTTGCTGATTCTGAGTTGTTGATCTGTATTTCCCGACTGATCACGGCGCGGCGTTAGACCAAGATAGAGTCCAACATCACGCGATTTTGGGAAGCGCTTAGGATCGCCGATGGTGAGCACAAACTCTAAAGTAGTCACCGGTCCCACGCCGTTGATCTGGCGAAGCTGAGCTGTTTCCGGATACTGTTGCCGACCCAGCCTCTCTATCGCTTTATCGAAACCATTATCTGACGCTGCACGGGCAGACGCGGCCGGTCACGGTGCACGTGACGCTAAAGGACGGTCGTTACACTGGCGAGGCCATGGTGAAGCAGACCGACTTCGGGATCAGGCCTCCTGGAAAAGCTGGCGTTAGAGCGAAAGACGAAGTTCGAATTGAGTTCGACGTGCGGCGTCATCGTAAAAAAGCGAAGTGGCGACCAAAATACTTGATGAGTTCGATCTCACTTGGGAGGCAAGTCTTGTAGATCCAGGGCTCCAGCGGTCCGTACATTTGCGTTCACATAGGCTAGTGCGTAATCCGATCCTGCCGCCGGAACCGTTAACGCCATGGCAGGCGTCACGCGCGGTGAGGAGATTGGCGCCACTAAAGATTTGGCCGGGAAAGAGCGTTGGTATGCCGGGCGTCAGGGAGCACACTGGCTAGTAAGGGTCTCCGGTAAATCCGAGCTTGGCTAGCTGATCTTCTGTGACGCTGTAGGTTTCATGGGTAGGCACTGCAATTTCCTGCGGCAATCCAACTTCGCGAAGCTTGTCCTTTAATTGATCGACAGACTCAAAATCAGTAGCCAAATGTCCGCGAGCAGCAAAGCCATGCTGGCTGAGATTCTCAACTCTGGCATAGGCAATGGTTATGCCGCCGAGCTTAGAGAAGATCTGAAATCGTACCTGACAATTATCCATAGCGTCTCTCCAGTTTACGAACGCAATCCCCGGGTCGGTGCAAGCTTCAAATCAATCTAGTCGAAGGGTCCGGGCGTTGAGAGCCGCTGAGGCGCTCGCCGGCGTCCTGTCGGTGCAGAGCGAAAGGGTTTTAGCCACTGCACTTGTGCAATCTCTCGCTTTCGACTAGAGCCCCTTGGGCAATAGCTGAGCCGATAGTCTGGAAACAATTCAGGCAAATGGAATCAAAGGTGCCATCCGCATTTTCCCGGCGCATGTGTTCCTTGCAAAGGCGATCGTTCATGTATCTGTCTCCATTCACACAGGACCGGACATAGTGCAGGTGGGGGAGGGCAAAAGACACAAAAACCGCAGGCAGATGAAAAGGTCAGCATACGGGTTGAGACTTCCTGCTCCGAAAGTGGTGACCCTGAAATTGACTTGCGGTCATACAAACTACTGACGATTTAGACAAATATGGTGTTTCTAAATGAACGCTACCGGGCCTCGATGATCTTGATCTGAGCAAAAGTGCACACACAGCGCAAAAGAAATGAATATGTGGGAATACGAACGGTCAGGATATGGTCCGTATTGCTCAGACAACGCTGATCGAAAGTCCTTAGTATGGCATCAGTAGGTAGAAAATATTACAAAAGCTCTCTTTCTCGGATTGATCCTCTTCTGTTGCGTGGCACCTATGGCATCGTAGCCCCAAGTCGTCGTGGAGGTGCGGCACCATCACCACTACCATCATCATCGGCATCACCATCACTATTACAGGCAATGGTCGATTCTAACCGGCGAAGAGACAACAGGGTCAACACGGTGATGCGGGACACAAAAAGTAGTTTCCGCATGGCTGGTCTAAGCACCAGAGTGTTGAATGAGGGGATTTGGCTTGCTGGCCGTGTCCCCTTTTCTAATTCGGCTAATAGCCTCCCCCGGCGGACTGGCTGAGGGCTGTGGATACTAGCCACAGGTGAGGTCTATCAGCCGCCGATCGCTGCCAGTAACATTTCGGCCTGCCTGGCCGGTAGGTGATTCCTGACTGAGGTTTAGTAAGTCCGCTGTACACTATTGAGCATTATGAATGACCGGCACCTGGACTTTCATGTTCACCCAAGAGCGATGGCATCAATCTCACTTATGCAGACATTGGTACCTTCGTGTCGCGCACAGTTGCGTGCACTCCCGGTCCAACCTGCGTCCACTTTAAGTCTGTTGAAGATCTGCAAACGAAATTGAAGGAAGTGGGACTTCCAGAGCAAATCGCCCATGGTGAAATCGGTCCCTATCCAGTGACCGAGAACCAGCTCCGAGATCTTGGTTTTCCAAAAGTGCAACTATAGCGTTATGTGCACGCTAAGTTAGTTAATCGCCTGTTGTAGTGATGACAAAGTGATCTTGCTGGCCAAGACAGCACAGAAAGCATCCGCGGAGTCCACTTTTGGTTTGCTGTTTTCCCGCTGTACGACGAGCCTGTATCCGCCTTTTCTGATTTCCCGACGTCGGGAGAATCGAAATCCCGGGTTGTGAAGTTTTCCCGGTTTTCCTGCCGGCTACTCTTTGGCCTTGAGCAGATGGTCGTTTTCCCGGATGAAAGCTTCGATTTCGCCTGCCATCCCCAGGATCTTCGTCCACTGCTCCTTATATAAGGTCACTGGAAACCGGCCGATGCCATAGAGTGACACCGCCCCTTTCTCGCTCACCTTCAGACTCAGCCCGCGAACGCTCTTGTTCTTGAGCTTCTCGTTCTCGGCCCGCAACCGTTCTACTTCTGCCTGCAATTCCTCGTCTGCCATCTCTACTCCTGATCTGAAATTCTGCTGACAGTGTAAATGGCAGGCCCGATGGAACTATGACCGTCAATTTCGCTGGCAATTGGTACATCTGCAAACTCCAGGCGACAAAAGGGTAGTGCCTATATAAGGTTACGCGGTTGCAGCTCCCGCCAGGAGCTTCAGGTACTCCATGATCCTGAAAATGCTGCCTCACGGTCTGTATACCGCAATATGCCCGATTGCGAAAGCTGGATCTTAGTCATGATCTGGCGCAATCCCGGCGCTTGATCCTTACGAACCGTGTACGGACCCGTACGCACGGTGGTGTGACAGGGAAAGCGAGTGATCGCATACCTATGTCAATTCCATGTCCTGTTCTTCAAAGGGGCAGTGCATAGAAAAATGAAGACAAAGATCAAGATCGGAATAAACAAGTTCAGAGAGGCCGTCGACGGCTGGAACGTTGCCTCAGGCTTTTCGCGATCGTTGATCGGGATGCGTAAATTCCTTGTAATACGCGAAAGTGCTCTGCTACATTTAGTGGTCAGCAATTCCGCATCCAGGCCGCGTTCCATTGATTACCTGTTTAAGGGATGGAAAGCATGGCTCCCGAGAACATTCGAATTTATACGGCTCTGGACTCTAGCACTCTGGTTACCGCTCAAGCCCCCCTCGCCGATATATTTGCAAACCGTACGGCGGATGCCGATGTCACCTTAGCTATTTCGGACGATGGCAGTCGTATCTGGTTCGAGGACAAGAGCATACTGTGGAGCAATCCTGATCCCACCCGCTTGCCGCAGACAATCCCTGACGTCGAGCGGGCAGTTAAAATCTTTACGGCACGGATAAATACCGCAGCCCAACAGGTTGGCGCACTCAAGTCAGCAGGCATCACCCGCATCTTCCCAGACGACATCCGCTCATCGTTCATTGGGGTCGCTAGCGATCCGGACACGGGCGCTGTCGACCACTGGCTTGCTCGTTATGACACTTATCTGCCGTCCGACACCACATTCGGCTCCGTGCAGGTCCTCGGAGCAATTGTCGAGTTTCGAGTAGGTACAGATGGGAACGTCGGAGGCTGCTGGCTGAACTGGCGGTCTTGTGTGCCCAAGGGAACAACGCCCTTAATCTCGCTTTCCTCAACTGACCAAACCGCATCCGACCCCTCCAACTCTGACGGTTCAGCCCCGGTGCTCTTGTACCGGGTTGCGGATGAGGGCCAATTTATCTATCTCCAGACCAGCAGCGGAACGAAGAAGTCGGTGAGCGATCCCACGCAATCCTTTGTGGCTCGCTACTTCTTCACCCAGGACGATGACGACCGAGTCTTCTACCCGGCAAGCGCATATTCGCCTGTTACCAGTATCGTCCCCGACCCTACCTCCGAAGGTCTTGCGCTCGCCGCTCAAGTCGTCGGCGGATCGGGTCAGTATGGGTATAGCTGGGCCAGCA
>Ga0207146_10165_pt1 | contig 16733 bp, 15 predicted proteins | sample Alteio_BWMinHeat_36_FD_153539 | JGI IMG/M metagenome (GOLD analysis project Ga0207146, IMG submission 153539) | Enriched cells from forest soil in Barre Woods Harvard Forest LTER site, Petersham, Massachusetts, United States -... | ecosystem: Environmental > Terrestrial > Soil > Temperate forest >...
CGGCCTTCTGGCTGGCGGCCTCTTGGCTGTCGCCGCTACCATCGGTTGTGGCTCTGCCAACACCATTTGTGGCAAAGCACTGAATGTGAAGGACTGCGCCACAACAGACGCAAACGCCTTTGCGGCAGACAGAACCAAGTCCAGAGGTTGCGTTTGGATTAAGGAAAAGACAACTACTGCTAGTACTGCTAGCGATGTCCCCGGTGCCCCTGAGCTGAGGCCAGGGTTCTCTTTGCCGCTCGGTTTGAAGCTATCCGATAAAGCTCGATGCGTCCCTCAGGTCAAGCGTGCAACTGGTAGCAGCGGCGGTGGCAGCAGTGGCGGTGGCAGCAGCGGCGGTGGCAGCAGCGGCGGCGGTAGCAGCGGCGGTGGCAGCAGCGGCGGCGGTAGCAGCGGCGGTGGCAGCAGTGGCGGTGGCACAGTGACTTTCACCCAATATCCCACTTGTGATGACTCGGCCAAGGGAGTGCTTGATGGAACCTTTCAAGATCCGAAAGCTGCCACCCTGGCGGCCGGGGACCCTGGGGTTGATGACCGATGCCAAAAGGTGCTGAGCGACGGCACCAACGGCACCAAGGGTGAGGCGCTTGGCTGTCGCATGAGCGCGTATACTGGCGTTTGTGTGCGGGCAGACTATGCGAATGACCCAAAGAAAACGAGAACCTGCAACGCGGTGCTGGAAACCAAGGCCGCGGAATGTGATGCGAGTATTGTGACGAACCGGACTGGGAAACTCTGTCGAAGGTTTAAGACAGGCAAGACCTGCGAAATTGCGCCGGACGGCTATGCGACAGCAGGTGCGTTACGGTGCAGGGTTGCCCAAAGCGCGGACCTAAAGACCAGGCTGGACGCAACATGCGGCATGTTTGGCGACCGAGGCACAGCGAACACTGGCGATATTGAGCCGGGTTGGTGTCCATTTGTTACGCCCGTGGATGATTATAAAGCGAACGGCGATGAGTATAAGAATTATGGTTTTTGCAAGAAAAGCGACACCAATGACACTTGCGTTGGTGATGACACTAAACAATCAGAGAATGATTCCATCTTGGACCGGAAATGCAAAATGGCTGATGACGCAAAAAATGAAGTCAAGGTTGTCAGCGCCGGGGTGCTGGTTAACGGTTTCGAGAATGGCGTTTGTGAAAAGGTGTCCGTAGAGGTCAGAGGTTGGGACAAGGGTGATGCCGCTAAGGCAATCCAAAAGACATTCGCCGCGGGCGGCTGTGTTGTGCGAGCGCCTTAATAATGGCTACCCTTTGACGCTACTCACGCGTAAATGGCGGGCCAAGCCCGCCTAACGGGTGAGGCCGATCTGGTTTGCGGGCGTCGTGGAAATATGCCGGACGAACCGCGCGCTTAGCCATTGGCTACGCTATGGATACAGTTTTTTACAGGGATTTTTACAGGGAGCAGATACGTCATGATGAAAAAGAATTTTTTGATGAGCAGCCTTCTGGCCGCCGGCCTTTTGGCTGTCGCCGCTGCAGTCGGTTGTGGCGGTGCCAACACCGATTGTACCAAGGCAAACAGCGCTAGCGCTTGCGCGACAGTCGATAAAAATGCCAACGCTGCCAACAACAACAATGGTTGCGCTTGGTTGGATGCAAATAACACCACAGATTTCAGCAGTGCCCCAGGCGCCCCTACTCAGAGGTCAGGTTTTTTTCTGCCAACTGGTTTGACGCCATCTAATAAAGCTCGCTGCGTCGCTCAGACCAAGGGTGGTGGTGGCGGTCTTACAGAGGAATTGCCCGAGCTATCGGAACTAGAGCAGTGCACCGACCTTGATGATAAGTCGACCTTCGCAGAGGATGTGCGAGATGATTGGGACGAACTGTGCGAGAAGATCAAGCCGGCTGGCGAGAAGAACTGCGTCGTTTCTGATGATGGTGACGAATGTATCTCGGGTGGTGCGGAGATTAGCGGCGGCGGCAGCAGCGGCGGCAGCAGCGGCGGCGGCAGCAGTGGTGGCGGCAGCAGCAGTGGTGGCGGCAGCAGCGGCGGTGGCAGCAGTGGTGGCGGCAGCAGCGGCGGTGGCGGTGGCCCACTTTACACCGAATATGCAAACTGCGATGCCGCAGCGGCCGATGTGCTCGCCGGAACCTTTCAAACTCCAAACGTGATGGCCTTGGCGGCCGGGGCAGCTGGGGTTGATGATCGATGCAAGGAGGTTGTGAGCGACGGCAGCAACGGTGTTGCTAAGGGTGCGAAGCTCGGCTGTTTGATGAGCACATACACCGGTGAGTGTGTGCCTGCCGCTGACGCGAATGACGGTACGAAAGTCATAGCCTGCAACAAGGTGCTCCCTGCCAGAGCGCCTGACTGCGACGCCGGCGCGGTGAAAACGCGAGCTGCTGGGCTGTTCTGCAGAACGGTTAAGGCTGGCGGCGCTTGTGAAGAAGCTAAGGAGGGTTACTCAGCAACGGGAGAGTTGAAATGTCGAGTGGACCCTACGGGTTTGACAGACAGGTTAAACAAAGCGTGCGGTGTTTTTGGTGATCGGGGTGCTTTGTCAGGTGGTGACGTCTCAGCAGGTTGGTGTGCTTTTGTTACGCCCGTGGCTGATTTTTTGGAAAACGATAATGACTATGACGAATATGGCCTTTGCAAAAAAAGCAAAACTAAGAACACTTGTGTGGCCAGTGGCACTCCGCAAGCAGCGGATGACTCGACCTTGGACAAGAAATGCCGGATGGCTGACGATCTGACAAAAGCGACCATGGTGGTCTCGGAGGGGGCCCTGGTTAGAGGTTTCGAGAACGCCGCTTGCAATAACCTGACTGTAGAAATCAGGGGTGCCGACAAGGCCAATGCCAGAAACGCGATCCAGACAGCCCTCCCGGCCGGTCTTTGTGCTGTGCGCGGGCCTTATACGCCATAGTGAAGGTCGAGCATAACGCGTTGGCATCCTAAGCGATTGCTCTCGGTGCCGGGTCAAGCCCGGCATGATGAGCACTGCAGCGGCCCTTTAGCCAAACGCCGCTACTCGTTCGGAGGCGGGTCAAACCCGCCCGGAGGGGTGAGGCCGGTGTAGTCATGGATGACCTTGGCGTCGCAAGGGGCGTTAAGCCCGCCTTTTGCAACGTTATCGGTGCTATAGCCTGGCGTGTTTAATGCGCCAAAGCTGCGAAACAGGTCTTTGCTGCGCGTAACGATAAAGACGCGGTGATTGAATTGATCGGCAATAAGCAGCCGTTGCTTTTTGTCGAGGCGAAGACCTCGACTGGGCAGCGGCATTTCGTTGCTGCCTTGTTCCATGTTGGTGAAGTAGTCTGAACCGGTAACGATATTGTCGTGACTGTCCACTTCGACGATGCGGTTGTGCTTTGTATCGGTTAACAGCGTGTGGTCATTGATATCTAGCCGGCTTGCAAAGCCAACTCCATCTAAGCTACCGTCTGCCGTGAAAACCTGCAGAGGTTTTAAAGCGTGGCTAACTTCAATTGCCCGATTGTTGCCTGAGTCTGCGATGAGCGTGTTGCCGTTTTTTAGCAGAACTGCGCTGCTTGGGCTGCTAAGCCTGTCGTATTCCCAGACAATCGCTCTATCCGAACGTCTGACCTCAATCACGCGATTGTTGCCCTGGTCGGTAATGAGCACATGCCCATTCGGAAGCCAGGTCGCTTGAACGGGTGTATTTAGTTGATTGTAGCCGTTACCCGTGACACCGAACGTCCCATATTGCCAAACCACCGTGCCGTTTTTGTCTAACAGCAAGACTCGGTTGTCTGCGCACCCTGAAGGGCAAGCCGGCTCTAGTCCGGCGGTCACTCCGGCTGCCGTAATGAGGGTCAGCACTCCAGTGCCAATGGCTACGCGCTGGGCATCGCGCACGCCGATGGGAGAGTTTTCGGACACGTCGTTTGGGCCCTGCCCAAATTGCCACAGGATATCGCCGTCACGGTCGACTTCGATGACGCGGTTGTTGAGGCGATCCGAAATAAGAATGTTGCCCGCCTTATTGAAGCCTTTTTTGGGGCCCATGACTGGGAGAGCTGAAAGGTTGAAGCTGACGCCCACGATCAGGGCCGTGCAAAAGAAGGCAAAACGGCGTAGAGAGCGCATTTGATTGCTCCTAAATAAGATTTACCTCCAGAAATTCTAATACGAGCCGGTCGCCAAGAAAAATTTCTGACCATTTTGGGCTCTTCGGAGCGAAGGTTCCTTGCTATCCGGCCATTTTCTGCTAAGAAGTTGCTTACGGTTCTTAAGCCTTTGGGCATGAACCGCGCCTCATCCATTAGATGACTTTCCGCAGTGGCCGCAGCTTGCCACTTGATGCGCCAGGCAGCCCATGGTGGGCAACTTCGGCGACAGGAAGTGATGAGGCAAAAGGTAAATAAAAATGGCACGTTATACTGGACCACGTCTTAGAGTTATTCGTCGTTTAGGTTCTGTCCTTCCAGGTTTGATGCGCACTGATCCAGAGTTGCGCCGCCCCTATGCTCCTGGCCAGCATGGCCCCACGCGCCGCGCAAAACTATCTGACTATGCGCTGCGCTTGCGTGAGAAGCAAAAGCTTCGTTTTCATTATGGCCTGTCTGAGAAACAACTTCGTCGCTACGTCGCTAAGGCGTTCCGCGCCAAGGGAAACCCCGGCTTGACGCTGTTGTCATCGCTTGAAAGCCGCCTAGACAGCGTGCTCTTTCGTATGGGCTATGCTCCAACCATTCCAGCCGCCCGTCAAATGGCGCGCCATGGTCACATTGCCGTTAACGGTAAGCGCGTGGACGTTCCATCTTATGCTGTGAGCCAAGGTGATGTGGTTGGACCGCACGCCAACACCAAGATGAAAGAGCAAATCGCAGCCAACCGCAAAGATCCAAACAACTTGGCTATTCCGTCATACTTGGTCGAAGCGGATGTAGCAGATCATTTTCGCATGGCCACTCTTCCCATTCGTGAAGACATTCCTGTTATTGTAGAAGAGCAAAAGATTGTCGAGTTCTACTCCGGCAAGTAGAAGCGGCCTCATAGGTGATTCGTTTTGTCATGCCAGGCTTGACCTGGCATCCATGCGTTCGGCACTGCCGGAGAATACGTGGATGCCAGGTCAAGCCTGGCATGACAAATGGCAGATGCTGTCCTAAAGCCGGCATGACAGGACAGGGAAATTAGCGCTGGGGCCTGCTGCCCGGCATGATAAAGACAAAGAACTTTAGTTTTGGGGCCTTACGATGTCTTTCACAGATATGTTTTCGAGCATCAACCCCGTTGGAATGGTCGTTTTGGGGCTGCTCCTTCTCTTTTCGGTGGTGAGCTGGGCCATTATCTTTTCCAAAATATTTGCCATACGAAATGCTCAGCGCTCCGCTGAAGAATTGACGGAGCTCTTGTGGACGCAGCGCCGGCTTGACGCGGTATTTGCGTCGGGTGCGCGGTTGTCTAGCAGCCCAGCAGGACGTCTTTTTTCCAGGGGTTATGAAGAATGGCGCCGAGGCAAGGGCGGCACCAGCCACCACGGGCATGGTAGTGACTCGCTGATCCCACAGGTTCGTATTTCTGGTATGCATGCAGTCGGCGGGCCGGAAAACCTAGTTAGCGTCGAACACACGCTGCGTCGTGGCGTGAAAGCTGAAATGCAGAACCTTGAACGCATGGTTCCCTTCTTGGCGACCGTGGGCGCCACTTCACCATTCATTGGTTTGTTTGGAACCGTGGTCGGCATTATGAACGCGTTCCACGACATTGGAGCCGAAGGTTCGGCGAGCTTGGCGACCGTTGCCCCAGGCATGTCTGAGGCTTTGGTTGCGACGGCGGCGGGTTTGCTCGCGGCCATCCCCGCAGTGATTGCGTACAACTTCTTTAGCAACCGCCTACGCGCCGTGGGTTCTGAGCTCGAAACCTTGTCGCATGACTTTGTTGTGCTGGCTAAGGATCAGTAAGCAGCGAGCTTAGTGAGCTCGATGTAGCGCCAGTGACAGCTGCTGGCGCGGTGTCCGCCGCGGCTGGTTCCGCAATAGGTTCCGCAAATAGCCAGGCTGCGACGCCTGGTTCGTTTGGCAGGGTAGGCCAATACTCGTTCAAGTAACGTTGCCGATGTTGGAACAGTTCAAGCACAATTGTGCGCAGCGTAATTTTGATCTGGTTGAAATGCTCGGCCAAGTCAGAGTGCGGATGGAGCTTTTCAAATGCATTGAGCGCGCGTTCAAGGCCCGGTCCCACGGCCAGCTCCGCGTCTAAAAATTCGAAAAGCAAATAGGCTGCTATAGGGCTCGGCTTGACTGCGAAAGAGAGAGCGTCGCTTTTTGTTTTTTTCTCTTCTTCTTCCCCTTCTTTGTCTTCTTCCTTGTCTTCTTCTGTCTCGCATGACAGCACTGCCCTCAAGTTGTCCAGCGTTGAGGAAAGACTATTTTGAAGTCGCTGAACCTTTATGACACGAGGGTCTGATTTGCCCTCTTTACTGGTAAAGGTTGGCAGTTTGGCCAGTGAATCGGTCGTGTCTTTCCATGCGTCTGTTAATTGGGGGAGAATGGCTTTGATTCTGCCAAAGGAGCCTTCGACGTCTGGACTCGATCTAAAAACTGGATGGTCTTGCCTGAACGTGGAATCAAATCTCGGCAGACCAATGACAAGGAGTTCGGAAAACGCGAGGTCATCGTCTTTTCCCCATAATGGGAAAGCAAGGCCCGTTTTATCTAGACGAGTGAGAGCAGGCCGCATGCTGCCGATAATTGGGGCGCCTTGCCTCCAAAGGCGCAGTATAAGCGTCTCATCATAAGGCATCGTCTCATAGGCGCTGGAGACATCGCTGCCTGTCGTGATCGGCTGCGTGGCACCAAATGCCGGCGCTATCGGGCTGCCGAAAGTTGCGAAACTTGGAAAACGGGTGGTGTATTGGTCTTTGAGAGCGCTTTGTGCAATTTCGCGCTCCATCCAAGCCCGTCTCGCTATAGAAATTTCTTCTTTGTGCAGCGCGTGAAGGCTGGCCATCGAGTCTTCGAACGACGTAATCGCCTGTTGGATAGAGGGCGGCTTTGAGGCCGACAAACTCCCATGTAGGTCTTTTCCGAGTTCAACCGCGCTTTCCAGGCTGAAATGGCCGCCCCGGCTTTTTTTGATTCCTTTGCGTGATTCCGCTGCCTGTTTGAGACGTTTTAGCGAGCGGGCACCAGCGTCAGATGTGGTAGCCGTAGCCACGCTTCGGCCGCAGAGGCCCTTGATGTTAGCGATGAAATAGGTCGCGGCATCATTCTTTGTCGCGCATAGTTTTTCTCGCAATTTGTTGAACGGTGTGCGGTAGACAGAACGCACCCTTGCTGGCGCGCCTTGAAGGATCGGCGTGAAATATGTGAACACGCGCATCAACGCGGCAGCTTGGCTGAGGGCGGTTTTGCGCAGCGGGTCAAAGTTGTCGATTTCGTGATTAATTTTTGCCAAACTTCTTCGAACCAAATCTAGGGGGTCTGCGATATGGCTAGTAAGCCCTCCAAGCCAGTCTCTGACCACGCGCTTCTTCTCGTTTGCTTCTTCCTCGGCCCGCCATAACACCAAAAAGAGGGCAAGCTCCGGGCGGGTATCAGCCATGTCTGAGTATTGCTTGACCACGTTTTCCATGAGCTTTGTCTCTTCGCCCTTGGGGTCTCTATACTTGTTTCCGTACGCCGCGATGTGGCCGACGAATTTATCTTTGCAAGGGTCTAACTGCGAGCTTTTGCGCGTGGCTATACAATCACCGGCATCCATGAGTGCCTTGTAGAATGAGGTGTAGCCGGCAATGTCAATTCCTGAGAGACCGTCGCCATCGCGCCCGGGTTTTTTGGCCAGGCGAAAGGGATCTTGTGTTTTGGCTTCCGCTTTGCCTTCGTCGGCCGCCAAAGAAGATAGGCTCGCCGAAGATGAGCTTACGGAAGACGAACTCACGGAAGACGAACTCGAGGAAGATGAGATGTAGCGCTTGAAGGACCATGCGGCGCCGGAACAAAAGAGCGAGGCACCCCAAATTACTAAAAACCAAATAGTGCGTGTTGTTGTCGTAGCCATTGTATGAACGTTCTTCCTATTAGAGCGAGATAGTTTAATTAAAAATTCATTAAAAGACCGAGCAATTTAAGTACGCGTTTGGCCAGACCCTGTCAATCGGGTTGTCATCTGACCGTAGATCACTTAAAATTGGCATTTGAGGCCCCGAGAGGTTGATATTGGGCATAATCGATCCATTCAAAGAGCCGTAAATTGGGCGGAAGAAGCAAGGCGGTCAGGTTTTTGAAATTAAGTCTCATGTGTTGGCGTGCCCAGCCCATGTTGTGGATTCCTATAGTGACATAGGAAAAACGTGGACCTTTTATTCGATCGATTAGACGCGAAGAAGGATGTTGTTCTGAGCGCGCAATGCCAACCGCCATCCAAACAAAAATGGAAATGCCAACGAGCAGAGCGACGCGCGCAAGGTGTTCAGGATCTTTAAATTGGGTCCACCCCAGTTTGACGCCAAATCGTTTACCTTTGGTATCTCTAAATTGTTCTTCGATTGTCATTCGCCGGTCATAGTAAGCAACAATGGTTTTGACGTCGTCATCGAGACTCGTTGCTAGCCACCATGGTTCTTTCGCTCCCGGATGCCATACTCCGACCACGCGAACCGTGACCGCCGAATCTTGCCTAAGACCGACCCATCCAAGATCCTTCACGCTCCCTGGAACGAGGCCCATGGCAGACAAAGCTCTTCGCGGCGCACCCTCATACAGCTGAACATGGACATCGTCGACGAGACGCACAACAAAGTCTAAATTGCATTTTTGTAAAAGGGAAAGCCACGAAACACGACGGAACCCGCGATCACATAACAGGATGGTTCGAAGACCAAGTTCCTTTAAAATCATGGCTAGCAGTTTGATGAAATTGTTTTCTCTTACGTTCTGTGACGTCGGCATACTTGTCTTGTGAAAGGCAGCGACATGAACCGGAATAGCCCTTTTATCCGTCACTACACACGCTGATAGCATGCGGTTGTCACTATGCCATTCTGTCCAGTCAACTGCGATGATAAGCTGCCTGCCTAGCCGATGAGCCAGCATACCCAGAAACGACTTGCTGAGTTCAATGTCGTGAATTCGAGGATTTCGTAGCAGCCGATAAAAACGATTTAAAGCGCTGTCTGTGCGAATCTTAAACCATTCAGCCAAAACAGATGCGATCGATATCGAGCGGGCTGCTCCACATTCTATCAGCGCTGCCACAATGCAGGAAAGGGTCTCCTGCTGCCTCCAGTGAAAATGCCTAAACAAAAATCCTAAAACGGGATACCTATTGATTGGACGCATCGTCTTGCCCCTCTCGTTTTGCAATTTGAGGAAAGCAGGTCTGCTGCGTCCTTTTCAATTAACCTCGCCATTTTTCTAACTGGCTGATTTTATTCCGACTTATGTGATTAGCGGTCAGGGTTGTCATGGCGTTCCAGGCTCGACCTGGGCGGCATTGCAAGTCCGGCCGGGCCCAATACCCTTTTTCTATTCCGCGTATTTTTTTACAAGTTCAACCAAAGACATGACCGCGTCGATATCCGGCCCCGAGCCATTTGAAAGCCACCCGTTAACTTCTTGAAGGTCAACAACGGACTTGGGCCCACCTTTTCTTGAAGCGCTGACCGCGCGCACGGCAGCCAGGTTGGCCTTGTGCATCATGTAGTCTTTGCCAGGCACCACATAAATCTGAGGGGAGGCTAGCTTAGCAGCTTCTTTTGCTGAGTTTGGTCCAAGGTCAGACCATTTCATCCAATAGTCCACTGTGGCACCGAGCACGCGCGCATCTGGCGAAAACAATTTGTTGCGCATGGACGAGAAGGTGGCCTCTACGCTTGCTGCCTGATTGCGCACCTTTGAACGGTCATATGTGGCAATGCTGCTCTTGTCGCGCCATGCCATCTCTAAGGCGTCGACCCATGCCTTATCTTGCTGCACAAACACTGGCGATATCATAAAAATCGCTTTGGCCTGCTCTGCGCACGCCGAGCCAAGCACGGCCGCGGAGGCCTGCCCGAAGGTTATGAGCACAAGAGCTTCGCTGCCACTTCGAAGCCATTGGCGCCGCGCCTGTTCGCAGAGCTGATCTACATCTGCGGCCAGTGCCAGCGGCCCTTGTTCGTCTATATCGGTGCGCTTAGGCGCGGAGCATGTCTGCGCGCTTTTGCCTGAACAGTCAGGCAGCACGTAGGCGTAGGTGCCAAAGCCGGCGTCTGCGAGGTGAGCGCTCAAGACAGCCTCGATTTTTGCGCGGGCGCTCTCTTCGATCTGCAGAGAGCCCGTAATGGCTGGCTGATTGCCAAAAATCACCAGCGCCGCGCGCCGTGACAGAGACAGGCTTGATGTGTAATAAAAATTGGCTTGCGCCGTCGCGCTGGAGTCAGGAACCTGCACGCTGACGGTTTTTAGCCGAACGTCGGGTGGCAGCGGTATTGCTGCGCCGCCTTGTTCAACTTTCACCACCGGCATGGTAGTACAGGCCGACGACAGGCAACAAAGCGTCCAAATCGTTATAATCGTTCGCATAAAAGGCTGAGCACTTTTGCTAAGAACAGAGCGTGTCATATGAAAAAAAATATCACCCATGTGGATCACATTGCCATTGCTACCAAAGATCTTCAAAAAAGCCTCGAGTTTTTTGAGCAGGCCTTGGGGCTTAAGTGCGACCACATTGAAGAGTTGCCGGAGCGCGGCCTGCGCGTGGCCATGTTGCCCATTGGTGAGGCCCGCATTGAGCTTATGGAACCAACGCGCGAAGACAGCGAGATTTCTGCTTTCTTGGACAAACGCGGCCCAGGTATTCACCACATTGCGTTGGCCAGCCCTGATGCCAGCGCAACATTTGACGCGCTGAAAGAACGAGGCGTAGCCATGACCAGCGATTCTGTGCAGTTTGGTGCGGGCGGCAGCAAAGTGGCCTTTGTGCATCCAAAATCTTCTGGCGGCGTGTTGCTTGAGCTCGTAGAGCAAGTTGAAAGCTAAGCCTACATGGGTCGCAGGCATCTAAGAAAAAAGAATACGGGCACAGGAGCGCGAGCTCAAGCATCACCGCCGCGCGCCCAGGGCGAAGGGCCACCGCCGGCTTTGAGCCAAAAAGAAATCGAACGGGCGGCAGCCAAACAAAAAGCTGAGCAAGAACGCCAGCGGCGCATCAAAGAAGAAGAAGAACGCAATAAAGAAATTTTTTTGAGCGCATTGGCGCAATTCGATAGTTCATTTGGCAGTTACGCCGCTGAGAAAGCTGTGGCCAGGGAGCAACGCAAGGTCGCGACCAAACGCATTAACTATGCTTCGCGTGAGCACATCGAGGCAACACTTGATTTGCATGGCATGAAGCGCGAGCAGGCAGCGCGCGCGCTTGATATGTTCCTGGCCGACAGCAAACTTAAAAAACGCAGATGCGTGCTTGTCATACATGGCAAAGGCTCGGGCGCATTACGCGAAGAGACCCAACTGCTTCTCACCAAAGACTCCCGCGTGGCATCGTTTACCACAGCTCCCGCTGCACTTGGCGGCGAAGGCGCATTGGTCGTTATATGTCGGAAATAGGGACATGGGGTGGTCGCGGAAGTTGCTTTTTCTTGACGCGGTGTCTACGATATTGGACGATGTACGCGCCAGGGGAAGCGCTCGCCCCTATGGCGGGAAAGGAGCTCAACGCTAGGTATGCTGCCCAGGAAGAAAAAAAAACGAAAGAACGCATCTAACAAAATTGGTGATATTGATATCTCTCAGCTCATGAGCAATTTGCGCCTTTCTTATGAGCAGCGCATTCAAAACCACCATAATGCGCTTCGCTTGGTGCAGGAGCTGAAACACGCTGGAAGATTTTTAGATCATGCAAAATCTCGGGCACCTACTTGAAGTTCTTCTAAATACAAACATCGAGTTTGTTTTAATCGGTGGTTTTGCAAGCGTTGTTCACGGTTCTTCAATGGTTACCCAGGACCTCGATATCTGTATGCTGGTGAACCCTCAACAAATCGAAAAATTGCGAAATTGCCTGAGGCCGTTTAAACCTAGGCATCGGATGACGGCGAAAAAGTTGTCGTTTTTGGATTTCCCGCAAGATGCATCGGGGGTGAAAAACATTTATCTCGAAACCGACCTGGGTATTCTGGACATTGTGGGGGAGGTAACCGGCGCTGGTCCTTTTGCCCGAGTTTATGCGCACGCAAATGAGATCGAAATTTATGGAAAAAAATGCAAGGTCATCTCAATCAAAGACCTCATCGCATCCAAAAAAAGCCTCGCTCGGCCGAAAGATTTAGCAGTTGTCCGGGAGCTTGAAGCAATTCAACGTTCGAAGCGTGGCGACCGGTAAAAAGGCGGGGCCATGGACTTGAAGCGGGCCGTCATGGGAGGGCACATGCAAAGAGCAACAGTGCTGATCGCGGGCGCAGGTCCAACCGGCTTGGCGCTAGCCTGTTATTTGCGCAGCCGTGGCATCGATGCACAGGTGATAGATAAGTTCGAGAGGCCCGCCACAACGACGCGAGCCTTGGGAGTGCAGCCGCGCGGCAGACAAATTTTGGAGCGACTTGCCGCCCTTGGTGATCTAGCGAAAGAGGCGATTCCGCAAACCAAATTTGATATTTACGTCGATGGTCGCAACATCGTGAACATTGATTTAGATACGCTTGGAACCTCAAGCACCAACACAGTGCTGCGGGTGCCTCAGACCGCGATCGAGCGGTGTTTGCGCGAACGCCTGCAAGAACTCGGCGCCCAAGTGGCCTGGGGGCATGAGGTCATTGCAGCGAGCGAGAACACCGGGGCCAGCGGCGTTGCGGTGACCGTGCGAACCAACGAGGGTGAAAGAGTAATACAAGCCGATTGGCTGATTGGCTGCGATGGAGCCCATAGTGCTGTTCGCAAAGTGATTGGCGCGACATTTGAGGGGAGCATTTTTCCGGGGACCTTTTTTCTGGGCGACGTCCATATGGATTGGGGTAAAGAGGGCAAGGCGGCAATCTACTTGCGCGGCAGGCAAATACTAACGATGGCGTCGTTGCCAGATGGACAATGGCGCATTGGTGTGGCACTGCCGCCGGGTGACCCGCTAACCGACACCGGCCGCGAAGCCATGACCGCTGCCCGTGACAAAAGCGCCGTGTCCTTACAAGATGGGCTGGTGCGGCTGCAGGAAATATTTAGCGCATACTCGGGCGACAAGACCACGCGGCTCTATGACCCGACCTGGTTTTCGGTGGTTCGCATTCACCGCCGAATGGCTTCGACGTTTCGCCGGGGGCACATATTGATTGCCGGTGATGCCGCGCACCTGACAAGCCCGCTGGGTGGTCAGGGCATGAACACCGGTCTGAACGACGCGTTCAACCTTGGCTGGAAGTTGGCGCTGGTAATTCAGGGCGTCGCGAATGATAGCCTCCTTGACACCTACGAGCAAGAGCGGCGGCCCGCCATGGAAAAGGTGGACAAAGCGACGACACAATGGACCAAGGCGCTGTTTGCAGACAATGCTCGGTCGCTATTTTTCAGGCGGTATGTGGTGTTACCAGCCATGCAAATAAAAAAGTTTCAGCGCTGGGTGCTGACAGGTCGCGCGGCCTTGCAAACCAACTACCGTGGTGGACCGCTTGCGCGGCAAGTGTCTTCACATTGGCTGATGCGCTGGTGGGACAGACTTGCCTGCCGCGGCCCGCAGCCGGGCGATTTGGGTCCTGATGCTATTTGCCGGCTCGAAGGAAATATGGAGCACACAACGCTGGGGCAACAGATTGGCGCGAAATGGGGTCTTTTGTTTTTTGGTGGCGCTGACGGTGATGTTGATGCGTGTGTTACGGCAGTGAGAGAACGCTTTGGCGATGATGTGCGCGTGTTGTCATGCCGGCGAAGCCTCGACCTGGGTCGGCATGACATCGTCGACGATTTTCAGGGCGAAATCGCGCGCGCGTACCGACCAGGAAAGAGCACCGCGATTTTGCTTCGCCCCGACGGCCATGTTGGCTGGCGTTCGAAGCGCCCAGATGCTACCGCGCTCGGAGCGTGGATCGACGGTATGCTGAACGCGTCGAAAAGCAATATCACGGGCGAGCCGCGGTGATATGCGGCAGTTGCGTTAATATCGCCGCGATTAGTAGCGCGGCACCTGAGTAAAGAATCGTTGGTGTCCAGCTCGATGTGGTTGCAGGGCGCTCGGAGAACGATGAAGATGATGACGAAGAAGAAGAAGACGTCGACGAAAATGATTCCCCCGCCAGGTCCTCCAACGTTTTTTGCTGTGCTTTGAATATCCTTGCCAGGCCAGACATGTAGCTGGCGTGGCGAGCCTCTCGCGTGCGTGCGTCCAACCTGTTATCTACCGCGTCAATCACCGCTCGTATGCCGTTGCCGACCTTTTCTCCATCTGGCGGATATGCCTCTGTCATAGGCATTTTGCCAAGCCGAAGCGCGTTAGCTCTGCGCAAGAAATTTTTGACACCAAAATCATGTCCATAGAACACGATGTATGCTGCAATAAGCAGCGGAATCGGATCATGGTCCTGCTGCAAGAAAAGCAGTAGACCGTCATACTGGCGCGCAGCAGGTGTGAGCTCGATATGCTCGATGCGTTTGATGGAAGTTCCCGATCTTAGTAGCGCCGGCAGGTCACCCAGAATCGCTTCTGGCAGCGCTCTAAATTCGATGGCGGTCAAGAGGGCTGCGTATTCGGTTTCAGTCAGGGTCGCCTTAACGCGAAAATCTGCGGCGACGCTATATATACGCTCTGAAAAAGCCGACAGGCCTTTAACATATTGTAGAAAGACGCCTTTGCTAAAAACCCACTCTGTTGACGGCCTGCTTGGCCGCCGTATCCCGTCGGCCTTTGAAGCGGCGCTGCGGGGCGAATGGTAGGCCATGATCTGTGCGTGAATTTTTTCGGAAAGTGTTTCACTGTGAGCTTCAAGCGCCGACATCGAGGCTACAAGTAAGCTAAGAGCCGCGAATCCTCTTAAATTGAATGACAAGACCATATAGCCGCCTCTCAAAAAGAATAGACCGCTGAATATTTCCAGCAGGCGCTTTGTAAAACTGCGTCTGAGATAGCTTTAGTCCTGGGTGCTTAGTAATCATCATCGTCATCGTCATCTGAGAGCGAAGGCGCCGGAAACATTTCCTGACCAGGATCCTTGGCACCTGGTCCGACGTGGATTGGGGCCTTTGGGTCCAATAAGAAGGTGGCAGACTCATCCCCGTCCAAAATCATGACCTTACTGCGTTCCTTCGCGCTGGCGGGCAGGCTTGTTTTCTGTTTGGAGCTCCAGGCCAGAGGGATCCCGTTGCTGCATCCGACATCGACTACGACAACGAGGTTATATTGCAAAAGCGGGTAGATAATTAATTGGGCACCGCCAAGGGCGAGGTCGGCGGCTTTAGAAACAGCTGTATACATGTCGACTATTGGCTCGGGCGACCATCCTAAAACAACGGGGGTATGGAGCCATGGAGCACCTGAGAGCCTTGTGCCTCCCCAGCGCACATAACTTGGTCCGGGCTTTGCGTTGACCACAAAAGCTTTATTTTCCTCCGCCCACCCAGCGAGCATATCGCCAGTTGCTAGCAGCGCTACTCTGCTGTCTTGAACCGGTTCCTTGCCCGGGCCGCCTTGCACCAGGGCTAGATATGCGCTCCGAAGGTCTGCTTCGATGGTTGCTCTTTCTTCGGCCGGGAGTCGCGTGCCCTTCGACGAAACAGCAAGTCTGCCGACGCTGATGGCGATTGCCTTCGAGTGTTCTGCCGAACTGGTAGTAAGGCCCCACTTCGCCCACTTTTCCGATACTGAGCTAAATGACGAACTTGATAAAGCGCTCGAAGATGAACTCGAGGACGAACTCGACGAAGAACCCGAGGACGAACCCGAGGACGAACTCGACGAAGAGCTTGATGAGGGCGCTGCAGATGACGAGCTCGAAGAAGATGACGACGACGCGGCCTTGTCGTCGGCTCTTGACGCATGCAAATTGCCAGTTGCTGAAGCCAGAATCGAAACGGTGCCAATAAACGCCAATGTCGAATTAAGCATTTTCATAACTCCTTTAAACGACGATGGCTTCTTATGCGTCTGCTGCATCTCTTTTGCAATAGGCTGAACTAATGCATGCCGCCCACAGGGTGTGGCACTTGCGCGTGCTCAGCCAAGGGGCCGACGATGATTTTGGTCCTATGGCCCAAGTGAAAGCGCGCAGATTCATCCCAGTCCAAAACAATGACCTTGCTCCCTGCCTTCGTCTTCACTGGCACATTTCTTCCTGGCTTGGAGCTCCACGCCATGATGATTCCGTTGCCGCACCCAACATCGACTATGGCTACTGCGTGATACGCCGGAAGCGGGTAGGCAATTAAATTAACGCGGCCGACCGCTTCGTCGGGGCTGCCAGCACGCTTGGCTTGAATATCGGTTATGTCTTTCGGCAGCCTTCCTACAACAATGGGGGCATTTGATTCTGGAGTCCTCGTGACCAATTTATCTTCCCAGCGGACATAGAGAGGCGTTTTGGGTGCCTCTGCCTTGGCATCAAAAGCATGGTTTTCCTTCGCCCACGCAAGGAACATGTCGCCAGAGGCTATCAATGCCGGCCTGCAGTCTGGGGCCGGTTCTCGCAAGTCGCTGCCTGATTGCAGAATGGGGCCGCCCTGCACCAGTGCCAAATAGGCCGCCGTAAGGTTGTCTTCAATGTCTTTTCGTTCCTCGGGGGATAACGGTTTGGCGACCACCGCGCTACTAAGATCGGGAACTTCCATCAAACGCATCGAGCATATCGAGCT
>Ga0207146_10190_pt1 | contig 16636 bp, 18 predicted proteins | sample Alteio_BWMinHeat_36_FD_153539 | JGI IMG/M metagenome (GOLD analysis project Ga0207146, IMG submission 153539) | Enriched cells from forest soil in Barre Woods Harvard Forest LTER site, Petersham, Massachusetts, United States -... | ecosystem: Environmental > Terrestrial > Soil > Temperate forest >...
TAAACAGCAGCTAACATTCGGCTTCTTGGGCGGTGGTGGCCGTGACGCCGGCAGCAGCATGGACGCCGGCGTTGTCTGCATCGGGGCGCCGCGCTTATATGAGTGGTGTCGCCGCCTTACACTGGCCCATCTTGGTCCCAGCGTTTATGTTGATACAATAACGGGACATGCAGTCAAAATGTTGCTTGCAAGAAGCACCACCTTCCTCAGACTCACACTTAGTGTTTACGCACCTAGCTCCATATTGGCAGTCCAGTGATATGGCGCATTCCTCATTCAGCGCTTTTTTAAGCGCACACGTCTCATTGACGCAATAATAAGGAGACTCGGGAGGTTCGGCAGCAGGATAGTTCCAGCGGCGCAGAGAAGAGAACCAATCACAATCGCTACCTTGGGAGCAGGGCTGACCTATTGCTCCGGTGCTTGCGACGCATTTACCTTTCGCGCAAACATTGCCCGAAGCGCAGGTCTGATCGCAGGCTTCGCCGACCAGCGGAATTTTTTTGCATTTATGTTGCTCGCACGTCAACCCAACTGCACATACTTCTGTCGCTAATAATCCGTTGCCGACCAGCCCGCAGGGTTGGCCAACAGTGGGCAATACGGTACACACTTTTGTAGCTCGATCGCAGTAAAAAGTCCGGTCGCATTGCGACGTGTCTGAACATGTCACGGCTTCTTTTGCTCTAGGTAGGCACAGAGTTTCGGTGCTTCCTGGAGCGTTGGGGCGACAAGCGAGGCAGCCCTGGCATTGATTTTCGCCTGGGTCACATGGGCCGCTAGCCTTAAGGGCGTTAATAGAAGATGCTAGAGACTTGAAAGCAGCGCTCCTTGTTAAGCACTTGTCGTCCTTGCAGACCATATTTTTGCCACAAACAGCTTTCTCGGTTTGGACCGTGCATTTGCCCCCCGGCGGATTCTGACAGGTCAATTGGGTTAGATCCTCTGGCGTTGGCAGACACGCTGAGTTGCCTTGGCAGTCAGCATGTAGTGTGCAGGGCTGACCGTTTGCGACTTGACCCAATACAGAGTTTTGGCAATCGTCCGAAAGTTTCACGGCCAAAAACTGAGCATAAGAAGCGCTGAGGTTAGCCCCGGTGACAGTCTTATACAATGCGATGGTTTTTTGGTAGCAGCGCTGAAGTTTATCGGACGCTACTTGGATTCTATTTGCCCTTAAGGATGCCAAATACCAATTATAAATTGGCGCGTCAGGGCCACAGACTTGAGCTGGCAGGGTCGGCACCGTGAGGATCGGTTCGCCAGGATTGCAAGTGTCAAGAAGGGTGCTGCCGTTTATGAAATAGGCTTCGGAATTTTGTTGGCATAGCAAGGCGGCAACTTGCTCGGTTGTTAGCGGGGGAGGTGCACCGCCACCGCCCCCAGATGAGCAGCTTGAAACAACAATGATGAGATGGGCCGCGACGATCGCAACGCAGAGAAGGGAGTAGTTTCGCAAGAGCTTTGAGTGCATGACCATAGAATACAAAAAAAGAGGCAAGCGCGCTAGAAATGTCTGCAACCTTCGGCCCCAAGGCCTGCTCGTCACCCTCATGGTGGGCAAGAGCTACGCGACTGGCGAGAGCGGGTTGCTAAAGCTCGCAGAGGGTGACGAATCTGCTGCGGCTGATGCCCTAATTGCGAGCCTCGTCTCAAAATTTGAAACTCCTATCCGCGGCAAAAAGGCATTAATTGCGGGCGGCGGCGGTTGAAGTGCTGGGGGCGCTGAAGCACTCATATCTGCTTACTTGGGGAATTTGCCATGAAGAACTTTGCAAGCGTTGCTATAGGCTTGGTTATGGGTCTCTCCACGCTTTTTGCCGATGCCGCTACCGCATGCGCAAGCGAGAGAAAATCCGTTACGTACGACTGGTCCACCATGGCCGACGGCGATCCGGTGTTGGTTGGTGATAAGGTGTGGACGTTTTCACGTCAATCTGACGGATGGATCATAGCGCGCGAGCGAGATCCCAAAGATGGTGCTGCCAGCAAGGAGGTTTATTTTAAATCATCTGATGTCGTCCCTTCGATAAAAGACAAAGCCTTGGGCAACTGGTCGTTGGGCGGGCCCGTGCACAACAAGTTTTTCCGTTTGCGTTATGCCCATGGGGAGACAGTTGAAGTTGCCGACGACCGGACTGGTATTCTGAAAATCGTATTCGCAAACCAAGTTGCAGAATTTGAAGAGGCTGAAAGCAAAACAAAAATCTTGGTTAAGACCTCCGACCTGTTCTGGTCAACCCAGAGCTACCACGGTTATGCAGTGGACCAGGCTGTCTTGGCTTTAAATCCCGCCACAAGGGGATCCCGGCGCGGAAAAATCGTACACTTATATGTTTCAGGCTATTCCGATGTACTGTTTGACGGTGACGATAAATCAACAGGAGTTTGCATAAGCCGTCTGTCTCCTTTCGTCGCAGCGCCTGCCGGCATCTCGGAATAGCGGCGCTCTTGATTTGGGTGCCAGTGAGGCCGGGCGGCAGAAACAAGTGATCTGCCGCTGATTCATCAAGCCTTTCGTGCGAAATGCCAAAAATCGATAATTTCCTGGACGCGCCGGCCATAGGCGTCGAGGGCCGCGGCTCGCTCTGCTGGCGAGCCGTTCAAGCTTTCAGTCAGTGTCATGAGCGCGTGAGGATACAAGGACAAGGTGAAAGAGGCACCGATTCCGCCAAGAGGAGACCAGCCTGCGGCTGCATCTCCAAGCAGAACGAGGTTGCTACCGTCGGTTATTCGTTCAGCGCGCAAGGGCTCGATGCCAATGAGCGTCGATTGGTCGGCCGGTAAGACAATGTCATTTCGGGAGGCTGGCATACGGATGTTAAGAAATGGAGCCTCGTGCTTTAATATGTCGTAGGCATTTCGCTTCATGCATTCATCGAGCGTTTCACGGCCGGCGTTTTCATTTTTGATTTTTCCGTTCACGAACAAGTCACCGGTGGCCGGTCTAAAGATGCCGAAAGAAAAACGGCCGCGGGTGCGATCCACGACAAGAGAAATGTGGCCACGCACCTCTGCTTTTTTCAACGCGCCATTGAGGGACACCACGCCAGAACACCAGTGTTGGTTTTCTAGCCCGGGAGAGCGGACCATCTTGAACCTTAAGTCAGTTCGGGTTTTGCTCTTTGTTCCTTCAGCAACCACAATGAGGTTCGGCCGCTGTATGAGGAAGTCGCTGTAGGCAGGAGAAGACGACTTGACGCGCACAGACCTTCTTTGGTCGGCGGGTTTTTCGCTGTCGAGGATTTCTATTTCACCGTGAATCAGAACGACGTTGGAGAGCGCTGTCGCTTCTTTTGCCAAAAACGTTTGCAGCTTGTGAAGTTCAATAAAATAGTGGGGCCATAGGTCGTTCTTAAAGACGTCATTCACGGACTGCGTGTAGTCCAGAGACTCCGGCAAGCCAGGAAACGCGCCGCCAATCTGTTCAAACCTACCGGTTTGTGCCGTTTTTTCAAAAAAGCGAACGTGCTGCGAGAACACAGCTTCCTGCTTGAACTTCTCGGCCAGCCCCAAATGCTTGAGCATGGGGTACGACATCGGCTGAATGGACACCGTGTTATTTCGGGCGAATTGGGTCCTTTTTTCGACCACGATGATGTGATCGAACCGGCCTGTTTTGTTGAGAGCAATCGCTGCAGTGAGCCCACCGGGGCCGGCGCCGGATATGACGCTGACGCGATCTGGATTTTTTGCGAGCGCGTCTGAAAACGCTTGGCCGGGGAGCTCGGGCACCTTAAATGGAACCGTGCTGGCCGCAACCGGGCCGGTGGGGACCGGACTGGTGTGGTCTCCGCAGTGAAGGCCGAAGAAAACAACAAGCAAAAAAATTGAGTGGTTGAGAAATTTCTTCATAGTGGCGCGCTTATAACCGAGGTCGAGGGCGAAGAAAAGGCTGTTCTTGGCCGTCTGCGAGAAAGGTTCTTGTCACTCGCCGGCTAACGTTGCCTCGGCGACTCCGCATCCCTGCGTGCTGACTCTGTCAGGGACGTAACAGCCTGTTTTCCAGTGCAGATATCTGCCTACTAAGCTCAAACGCCTCAAGAATAAATCCCTTGGCTTCGTTACGAAGGCATTCTTCGTATTTGCGCCTGAGAAGCTCCAGGCGCTCGCGCAGCTCCGCTTCGGTCGGCCCCGGGGTGGTTGGCCCAGAAGCGGGCTTAGGGGCGGCGGCCGGAGGAACGGGCAGCTTTGACGGCTCGGGCAAGATGGATGGTACAGGCAACGTGCCTGATGCCGACAGCATGGATGGTACCTGCGGTATGAATGGGATGCGCAACATGGACTCTGGTGGAACGACTAAGGGCACGCGGGAGAGCCTGTGTTACCATCACCGACCGCAAGTCCCCGGCTTCGGCCCCCTAAAATCGCACACACAATGGTGAGCCACATGACTCGACGGGGGTCCCCAGACGTTCTCCCCATACCAGGTGTACTCCTCACAAAAAGCACTCCCGACGCAGCAGTTCGAGTCACAGTTGTCGCCTGAGTTGAAGAAGTTTTTCGAGCAGGCTTGCCCAGTCCAAGCCAAAAACACCTCTTCCCTATCTCCACCGCGCGCATCATGATCGCCGCAGCAGGTCACACATAACGACATCAAACCCACAACTACCAACAATTTCGTTCCCACAGATTCTCCCAACTGTATTGGTTTTACATGCCACGTTGTCGATACTGAATAGATTCGTGCTTGTGGCACGCATCTCATGTTTCAATACTAAATCAGGGATGCGCGTGGAGTCAAAATTATGACCCGGTCTCGCTTGAATGCCTTGGAGTTCCTTCTGGGCTTCCTGGACTTCGCGTTCACCTGCGTCGAGTTCGCCTGGCTCGTCTGGTTAGAGCTGCCGCTAGGCTTTAGCCACCAGCTTGACACGGTCCGGCCGAGCTCATATCGATCTTGAGCAGCCATGAGCCTCACGATTGTTATACCTTTTAAAGAAACCAGCGGGACCACAGACCCTGCGTTCTTGCTGAGCCCAGGTGGCCTTGGCGGAGCGCTGGTGGTGGGCGCTGGCAGGCCACCACCCAGCGATATGCTTTCGCCCGATCGCGTCTTCGTATTTGAAGACGCCAAGTCCGCGCAAAAGTTGCTGTTTGCTCTCGGGCTAGAAGTGGCCAGACCCGTCTGCCTAAGCACCCTCTTTCGGATTCTAGAACGCGAGGCGCCAGAGCGCCCTCACGTCTGTGCTTCTTTGACGGACGCCGAATTGCGGGCAAGCGTCGTCCACGATGAACTCCATGAACTGCTTGATGCACTTGAGTCAAACAACCTGAGGCGGGTGGCGCGCCTTGAATGCCTGGTGACGAGACCATTTGCGTCCATGGAATTTCATGGATTGCATATTGAACAAGTAAGATGGCAGGCGCTGATTGATGAAGCCGCTCTGCTCAAAAAAGAGGCTCAGCGCAAAGTCTGCGAGCATTTTAGCATTGAGCTGCCTACTGAGACCGCGCTGTTCTCAGACAACTCGGCACTCGCCGAAGACGCTGCGCTAAACCACTTGCTTGACAGCAGCCAGCGCATGAAGCCCCTCATTGAACGCGTTTTGGGCAAGAGCGTCAAAGATACGCGCCGTGAAACACTTGAAAGCATTGGCCATCCAGCCATTAAAGAGCTGCTCGACTACCGCGAACAGGCGAAGCTCTTAAGCACCTATGGCAAACGTTTTTTAGAGCACGTGCACACAACCACGGGTCGCATTCACGCGTCATTCGATGCACTTGGTACATCCAGCGGGCGCGTTTCATGCGCGAGCCCCAATCTGCAAAACCTCCCCTCCGACGGTCGTTTTCATGCGTGCGTCGCTGCGCCCCATGGCCGCATGTTGGTCACTGCTGACTACTCGGCCTGCGAGCTTAGGGTCTTGGCAGGTCTATCAGAAGATCCCGCACTGCTGGCTGCTTTCGAAAAAGATAGCGATGTTCACGCTGAGGTTGCCACCACGATGTTCGGCGTTGCCGTGTCTAAGACGGAGAATGCCCACCTTCGAAAAAAAGCCAAGGCCATTAATTTCGGGCTTATGTATGGCATGGGGGCTCGCGGGCTAGCCCGCACTCTCGAATGCAGTAACACTGAAGCGGAAACACTATTTGCGGCCTACTTCAAAGCGTATCCCAAGGTGGCTCGCTACTTGGAACATTTGGTCGATAACGCACTAACGAACGGCTACGCCACCACCGTTCTGGGTCGCCGATTGCGTTTCGATGAGGACGTGCTGACCGCAAAAAATGCGCGCGGTCAAATTGAACGCATTGCCAAAAACATGCCTATTCAGGGCACTGCCGCAGAAATCATGAAACTCGCCATGGTTCGTCTGCAGGAGCGTCTAAGCAGCGACTTTTCCGGCGCGTTCTTTGTGAACATGATTCACGATGAAATTGTGCTTGAGTGCGAGAGCAAAGACGCCGAGGCACTGGCCCGCGTGGTCAAGACCGAAATGGAAGAAGCCATGGTGCAACTGCTGCCGTTGGTGCGCCCAAAAGCCGAGGTCAATGCTGGCCCGGAGTGGAAGCATGATTGACGGGAAGCATCATTGATGGGAAGCGAGCGGGCATGTCAGATGTTTTGCTTTCATGCTGAAAACATCTGCACCTAAAAGCACACCGGTATCTCCGCCGGCCCCCGCGCCTGTATCCGCACCCGCACCTGCGCCGTCTAGTGCAACCGCTCCTGCGACTTCGCGGTCTAGCGCACCCGCACCTTCGGCCACGCCAGCAATGCCAGTATCGCCAACAGGCACGGCGCTGACGTCTCCCAACGCTCAGACGCTTCAATTAGAACTCTCATCCCCAACGTCGAGTTCGCCGTCACCATCGCCGCTGCCCAGCGGCCCCGGCAAAACCAGCTCTTCTTCATCCAGCTCTTCACCGGTATTATCAACACCATCACCGGGTGCCACAGATACTTTTGAGGCGCGTCTTCCGCATGCCATCGCGCAATTGGAATGTTTGATAGCCCAGCTGAACGCCATGCACGAAGCTCTGTGGCCCAATCTCATGAGCGGCGGCAAAAGCCTCTGGAAAGAACGTCGCGTTGGGGATCAGCTCATAAACATCAAGCAAACGTGGTTCAACATCGAACAAGAAACTGCAGAGGGGCTCAACCGCACGTCAAAGATCATGGACTTGACCAGGCAAAGCAACATCTTGATGTCGATCATGACGTCAATAAAACAGAGCCTGGTGAGAGAGACTTGGCCTTATGTGCCAGCAGCAGCGCGCAACGCGCTACACAATTTTTTTGCCACGACACCGAGAGATCTGGCGCAGCACAAAAAATTCATTGACGCTCTTGGCCCAAGATACACGACCTTTTTCACGCGTTTGGGTTTTATCGAGCCTACAGGGGCAGCTGAAGGCGACACGTACGAAGCTGAAGCGCATCGCATTGCTGAGCTCGAAGCGCGCGTGACCATGTCAAAAGAGGCCCTCAGCAAGATGCAGCAAGAGCCTTTTCTGTTTACCGCGCTCGGTGCGCTGATTCATAAAGACGTGGCGATTATCAAGTTGGAGGCGAGGCTTGAAGAACTCAAGGCCGCGCATTCATTGCGGTGGCCGAGTGCCGATGCTGGCGCCGATCCGGCGTTTAGACTTACGGCGCTCGGCCTGAAAGATCTTAGGGAATTTGCGAACTCTTAATGCCGGCAAAGGCGAATGATCACACGCTTAGCCAGCTTTTTTTGCGGGAGCGCCAGCCGATTGGCGTTTTTGAACTTCTTCCCAAATGTGCTTGTGAATGGAGTCGATGTCTTCGCTGCCGTCTATATTGATCAGCCGCTTTTGCTCCTCGTATGTGGCCATGAGCGGCTGGGTGTTTTTGTGGTACTGAGCAAGGCGTTCTTTCACCGACTCCGGATTGTCATCGGCACGTTTCTTGTCGCCAGCCTCCTTGGCCCGACCGGCAATGCGCTCCATGATGACATTGTCTTTGACGTCTAGGTTCACAACAACCATGTTGGTCCGCTCTTTAAGCCACATGTCAAGCATCTTGGCTTGCGCCTCAGTGCGCGGAAAACCATCAATCAGATAACCTTTGTTGCAGTCGCGCTGAGAAGCGCGCTTTTGCAGCATGGTGAGCACCATCTCGTCTGGTACCAACTCGCCCTTCTTCATGATGGCTCCTGCTTGTTTGCCCAGAGCCGTGCCCTTAGCGACTTCGGCGCGCAAAAGGTCGCCGGTAGATATGTGCGGCACTCCCATCTTTTTGGACAACATGGCAGCTTGCGTTCCCTTGCCACTGCCAGGCGCGCCCATGAATACCACGACTGTTGGTTTCTGCTTTGCCGGTTTTGCTTTGACAGTTTTGGTAGCGGCTGGTTTAGCGGGCGGAGTCGCTAACTTTTTTGGCGCTTCGTTCTTGGGCATTATTGTGTTATCGGCATCTGCCAGCGCCTGGGCACCCAAAATCAATGCGCTGCATAACACCAATAATGACATCAAAGACGTGGATTTCATGGTTGGCTCCAAGCTATCGAATTGTCGAATACGCTTTAACGTTAAGTGGTCGGGGTGACAGGATTTGAACCTACGACCTCTTGGTCCCGAACCAAGCGCTCTACCAAGCTGAGCTACACCCCGTACAAAACGTCAGCAAATGCTGCAACGTCATAGCCGGCAGGGAAAAAAAAACAACCCCTGTTATGTCATTCCGTTCCAGGTCAAGCCTGGGAGGGAATGACAACCAAATGCCCAGATCTGCATTGACGATCCTCGCGCGACCGGGCACTGCAATTGGCAATGCAAGGCAGCTATCTAAAACCGAAAGGGTGCAAAATTCTCTTTTTTGCCGCAGCTCTGTCTTTGGCGGCGCTGGCGGGCTGCGAAGCCGTGGAGCAAGAGACACATCCGCGCAAGAGGCCCAATTTCCCCAGCGGGCTAGCCATTAGCGGCAAGACGCTGACTTTGCTGTCAATGAACTACAGCTTGCGCTTTACATCCGGCGGGATATTCACCATAGATCTGGACGAGGTCGAGTCCGAGATTAAGCGGCTGGAATCGACACCCCCCGCCCAGCGGTTTATTTCCGGCGATGTCGTTGTGACCTCTTCGGCATACATAGAAGCGCTCGCAAGACAAGCTATAATCGTTTCTGGCGGTAACCCCGCAAAGACCGCCGTTCTTTTTCAAAACCGTGCCGAAGAAACGTTGCAGGCCGTGCAGCTAGAGAACGGCCAGCTCAAGTGCAACGGGCAGCCACATACTGGGCCTGTCTTTGGACAAGACTGCGTGAACGGCAAGGGTATTTTAACACTGAAGGGCCGAGAGCCCTACACAATGGATACGCTGCCGCTCGCCACGGGTGCGACCTTTCCGCGAATCGTTATGGGCTATTTGGGTTCTGATCAAATTGATGTGGTTGAACTCAATCAAGACAACGGCTACCCGGCGCACGTAGTCGATTCAGCTCACCTGCTCGATCTTGTCGACAGGAAAGACCTAAGGGAGCATGTGGGTGATCAAGTCCAGCGCGCCCGCGTAAGGTCTGTTAAGGTACTCGCCGAGGGGCATAATGGCTATGCCGGCGAAACACTGGTGTTTGCTGCCGTGGAGTTCAAGCTATCTATTGACCCGACCTTCATCGATGCCACGGCGGCGCGTATTGTTTGGTTCCCCGTGTCAAAACTACTTGACGGCAGTTTAGACAAGTCCGACCTTGGCGAATGGAATATCACCTCGGCCATTAATTCTAAGGGCGTTAGCGATCTGGAAGTCGTAGTGGAAAACGGGGTTGCTCGGCTATATGCGCTGCTGACGAAGCCGGACGCCATTGTGCGCGCCGATCTTAAGACCATACCCAAAGGTACAACGCTCAAAAGCGCCGTTCTAAGACGCATCTTAGAAACTTGCGACCATCCCCTTCAACTCAACTATCTTCCTAAGGCCCAAAAGCTCATTATGGGCTGCTATGATGGGGCGGCACAGGCATCGATCCGCTTGCTTGACCCTGGCACGTTAAAACGCACGCATATTTTGAGTCGTTTTGGCCGCGGGCTTGGCGCTTTCAAATTCGACGAAGACCGAAACCGAGTTTATGTCAGCTATGGCATCAACGGAACTGTTGGCGTTTTGCAGCTGAGCGACCTCAGCCCTAAGGGTCATATTTTTCCAAATGCGCCTCGTAATCTGCCAGGTGGAACATGATAAGGGTCTTTTTCTCCACCTTCATCGCCGCCCTATGTCTTGTAAACTGTGGCGGCACGCCAGTCTTGCCGGGAGATCTTGGCAAAACGACCGATGGCGTGCTTGTTCCGTGTGAGCCCATTCGAGGGCAGCTGCGGTCCTGCCTTGTGCTCGCCAACCCCAACAATGAGAACATAAAGGTGTTAGACGCTACAATACGTCAATTCATGCTCGCACCACGCGGCTACGCCACGCTCAGCGTTCCAGTGGGCGCCGGCACATCGCGCCTCGCGTCGGCGCCCGAGCTTGATTTTGTGCTCGCGCTCGACACCGTTCAAAACAAAGTTTATCGCGTAAGAACACGTGGCTATAGCAATGAAACGCCGACCTTTGCGGTTGCAGTCACTTACGATGCTCCTCGGCAAGGGAGTGCCGGAGCCGTGGATTTCGCGCTCGCAAAAGTGGGTGGTCAAAGTGAGTATTCGCTCATCTACGCGTTGCCAAATTCGCTGCGCATTGTGCCAATCGATAATGCCACCGCGCTTCAAAACCTCTCCTCTGAATACGCCATTGATTTCAGCCCCCGCATCATATCAAGCGTTGCTGTCTCAAGCGCTGGCGCCGAGCAAGGCGACGGCTATCTCGCGATCGCCTTTGAAGACGATGGAACCTTTGGCACCGACCCTAAGGGTACTGTAGAGGTCATCAAGCTGAGCAGTATCACAACAAAAGCGAACAACTTCACGCGGATCTCTATCGGCGGTTTCGCTTCTCAGATGCGTCTTAGCAACTTGACTTTTGATGGTCAGCCGGCCGCCATACCGTTTTTGTTCGCTGTTAGAAGCGACGGAGATAGCCTCAAGGAAGAGGTGCTGGCGCCTTACGAGTTGGTTGCAACGCGCATTGATAAGGACCCGAATCCCGATCCCGTCAGGAAGCAATTTGAACATCTATTAACCGCGTTGTATTTGCCATCTCAAGGGACAAAGCAAGGGCCACAGCCGTGCTGTGGCGGTTCGAAACGCTGGGCAGCCGTCACGACCGTCCGCGGCAGTTTTCATTATGTCACTGTCGGCGACCTTGTTTCGGTCAATGGAAACCCTACCGAGCTCACGGACGCACAGGTCGTGAACCTTTCAGACGACACATCGCTAGGCTCTCAGGCCACATTTCCAACAGCAATTTTTGGTGGGCGAATTGAGCTGCCTCCTGGTGTAACGCCCGATGAAAACGCTAATTGTCAAAACAGAATCTTCATCACCTTCCAGTCCGGCCTTCTTGCTTCTGCATGCGAAGGACAAAAAGGCATTAGCAAGGTTGGCTTGTAGACGCCTATTACCGATATACTTCGTATATGGGTACGTTTCAGCGCATTCGTAAATTCGTGTTACATGCCAATGTGGTGATCGCACTACTGACTCTTTCAGGCTGCAACGGTTACAGCCTTACGACGCCTTCGCTGGCAGTCACCGATCCTGGCTGGATTTGTGCGGTCGCCAATACTCAAAATAATTGTAAAGACGCCGACACAGACGTGGCTAACCAAGATCCCAATAATTACTGCGTGTGGTACTCCACGGTCAATAACGACGCTGGGGTGGGTTTCGGGTTTCGCGACCTAGCGCGATCGGGCTTAAACCCGGATACGATTCCGCTAGAGGTCGAGGACGCCACTTTGCGTGGGGATTTGGGGCTTTGCCGCCTTTACGTTTTCGTCCCTGAGGCGCCGATCATTGAACCAGAGTGATGGCCACACCGCCAGAAGCGTTCTCATAGGTTCAGCTGCCTGCTTTCGCCTATTTTGGTGGCGGGTCGGAAAGTACCGTGCCCACACCAATGGCCGGCCGCCTATCAAAACAGTCATCGCAGTCACAAAGCCCCATCAGAAATTGAAAAGCATCCGCTGCCACCACGGTTCGAAAGCGATCGGGTTTAGACAAGTCGTCGCCAAAATATTGTATGGGTTCTTTCGAGAAAACGATGAAGATATCGTAATAGGGATTTGGCGGTTTTACGCCTCGGTAGAAAGGGTTGCCATCAAAGGTGTCGTCAATCAGTTCAGCTAGGCTGGCGTAGTCGGCAGGAAGCGGCGTGGGCTCTACCAAAACTCCGTCGATATCATATACGTCTACGTAGAACGGGTAACCGCCTACATCGCGATCTTGTGTAAATAATGCTGAAAGACCTTTTGCTTTCTCCGGCAGAGTGCAAACCGTGTGTATTTCTACTAAAAAGCTACCTTCTAACTTTTGAAGCTCGTCGACATAAACGCAGGGGTCGTTCCTAAATGCCGCGTGAAGCTCTTGCCAAAAGAGCTGCCATGGCGGGCTTACGTGCGGCTTTTTGGACACGGTTTTTGCGGACAGGTTTTGTGACGAAGCAGCAGCCCACATGAAAAGGCAGCCGGCGGCAATGAGGGTGGTGTTTGGGAATCGCATCCTTGGAAAACATGACGCAAGCTCGTAGTATTTCACGACCCTGTTTGTCATGCCGGTATGACAATCTAAGAAAACACCACTGTTTTATTGCCGTTAAGAAACACCCGTCGCTCCGCATGCAACCGCACCGCCCTGGTGAGTACGATTGATTCTACGTCCCGGCCAAGTGCCACGAGCGCGTCGGGGGTGTGGCCATGGGTCACGCGCGCGGTTTCTTGTTCAATGATTGGGCCTTCATCCAGATCTGACGTCACGTAGTGGGCAGTTGCGCCAATGAGTTTGACGCCGCGTTCATAAGCCTGGTGGTATGGCTTTGCTCCCTTAAAGCTTGGCAAGAACGAGTGGTGAATATTGATAATGCGATGCGGCAAGCGCGCACAAAGATCTTCGCTCAAGACCTGCATGTAACGGGCGAGCACAACGAGCTCAACATGGAGACCATTGACCAGGTTCAGCAGAACCTTTTCTTGAGAGGCCTTGTTCTCGGGTGTAATGGGCAGCACATGGTAGGGCACCTTATACCACTCAGCCATGGAAGCCAGGTCTGGATGGTTCGAAACCACACCCACAACATCGATGGGCAGCGACCCAGCGCGAACGCGGTGCAACAGGTGGTTTAAACAATGATCGAGCTTTGACACCATGATCAATGTTCGTGGCTTGTGATGGGACGCCACGATGTTAAATTCCATTCCAAGACGCTCGAAGATTGGCCCAAGCGCCGCAATCAGCTCGTGGCCAAGCAGCTGGGTTTTCTGCAGCGTAAAATCGACCCGCATGAAAAAACGATTGGTGTCCGTGTCACTGTGTTGCGCTAGCTCGTTAATAAATGCGCCGATGTGTGCCAGCGCGCCTGTAACTTCGGCAACAATTCCCGGCCCGTCTTTGCATGTTAGGGTAAGTATGAATTGATTGTTGTTTGATTTCATAGTGGTATTCATGGGAACCCCGAGCATAAAGGACGGCCCGCGCCGAAGGCAATGACAAAGTACACCTATATTGTACCGCACTGGGCTAAAGCAGCATTTTTTTGGCTTGCAGTTACGCTTGCAGTACTGCTGGTTGGCATGCAGATACATAAGCGCTGGCTCTTTGCGGAGCTGTTGGTCGAAAACGCGCTTAGGCCCGAGCCGAGCGCGCTGGGCAAAGCCCCTGATTTTGAACTGGCAGTGTTGCCTGGCGAATCAAAAACGTCTTTGGTGTCTGCCGCGGCCGGCAAGTACACGCTGATTCACTTTTGGGCGACCTGGTGCCCGCCGTGCCGGACAGAAATGCCTTCGCTTGAAATGATGGCCCGCGAGTTCAAAGGCCGGTTGTCAGTGCTGGCCGTTAGTGTCGATGACAACAAAGACGCTGTCGGGCGCTTTTTTGGCGACCATTGGCCAGAACTCACGGTCCTGTGGGACCCGGGCAAGGCGGTGGCCAGACAATATGGCGCCGAGCGCTTCCCGGAGAGCTTTCTCATGGATCCCCAAGGGCTGGTTCTGGCGCGCTTTGGCGGCCAGCGCGAATGGTCAAGCACTGAGGCTTTGAGTTACTTGAGCGAAGTGCTGAATGGCACCCGTAAGGCAATCAGGGTCACGGGTTAAGCGCACTGCGGCGCGGATCTCGCGCAAAAAATACTAACCGTTAATACGCGGCATTCAGCACTCCAGCTCTCAGCGGTGCAAACCGCTGGGCGCCCTCTGAAAAGGTAGCCATAACGTCGTCTACGCCCGCGCCGCGCTCAAGCAGCTTTCGCGGTTCGTCGGAGCCAAAGAGCAAATCAATCGCCAAACGCGATGAAACAAACTCATACGGCTCGCGGCGCCAGTCAAATCCCGCGTAACGTTTGGCACACACAATTAGCGCCACCCCAGTCCGAAGCGGCAAAAAGTGCTCGCGGTTGGTCACATGCATTTGAACGCCGGCGCACACTTTTTTTGCATGCTTGTCCCACGTGGGCTGAAAGTAACAAGCCCTGAACTCCACGCCGGGCAGCGCCAACGTTTCGAGTGTTTCCGCGAAGCGAAAAGGGTCATCAATGTAAGGTGCGCCCACAAGCTCAAATGGGCGGGTGGTGCCGCGGCCTTCTGACAGATTCGTGCCCTCAAACAAACACGCGCCCGGATAAACCAGCGCGGTGTCGGGGGTGGCCATATTGGGCGACGGCAACACCCAGGGGAGGCCCGTATCTGAAAAATGCATGGCACGCTTGTAACCCTGCACGGCCACAACTTCGGGCTCGCAGTCGTGGCCATCGACGCCATGAAAGAAATGCGCCAGCTCGCCGAGCGTCAAGCCGTGGCGCGTCTGCAGCGCGTATTCGCCAACAAAAGAACGAAAGTCCGGGAGGACATCGCCGCCTTCGGTATGAACACCGCCAATGGGGTTTGGGCGGTCGAGTACCATGCAACGCACGCCCGCAGCCGCGCATGAGCGCATGGCAAAGGCAATGGTGTAGGCAAAGGTGTAGTAACGGCTGCCCACGTCTTGCAAATCGCAGACGAGAACATCGAGTCCGACCAAGTGTTTGGGGTTGAGCGTCAGGCTTTCAACACTTTGGCCATACAGACTTATGACGGGCAACCCGCTGCTTGGATCGGTCGCATCGCTAACACTCTCCATGTACTGCGCTTCGCCCCAAAAGCCATGCTCAGCGCCAAAGAGTCGCACAACATTCACACCGTGGGCCAGCATGAGCGGCAATACGTGACGTATTCTATGGTCAATACTGGCCGGGCCCGCCAGCAAACCCACGCGCAGGCCCTTAAGGCGAGCAAACTTCTCGGACACCAAAACATCTAAACCAGTCTTAACCGTCGGCAGTGGAGGCTGGCCCGCATGCATGGTGATTCGGATGTCGGTGTGGGGACGGCCTGGGTGACCGAGGTTATTAGGATGGCCAAGGTGGTTGGGGTGGCCAGGGTGATTGTTATGCGTTGCCATGGGGTGGATCCAATATAAAAAGCCAGATATAAGCCAGTCCATTATGCGACTGAGCTATGTCCTTTTACAAGAGCCAATGAATTTGGGCGACGACCATTTTGCGTGCGGCGTGCGAGTGGATGAACTTCCGCGCGACAACGGGAGAAGCGACCATGCGGACGACAAAACCCTTGTGGTGATAGAATTTCCGGTTGACCCGCACGACGACGCCAGGCGCTTTCTTTCGAGCTGGGATGAGCTCTGCGCCGAAGCGGTTAGGCTTGCCCATGAGGTCGCTAAGCACTACGCAAACATCGCCTTATCCGTCGACGAAGACGGGCTGTTACAGCACCTGCTTTCCCCGCGCACCCAGATTGCGGATTCGTTTGATGTTCGCCTCTCGCGTGTGGCTCACTTGTTCAAAAGCATACGTGCGGAGCTACCGACCACAGCCCTAGGCGTCGCACTTTGCACCGAAGAGCTCTGCCCTGGCGGTCTAGACCCGCTCGCGGGTCTTAACGCGGCTCTGGCATTTGAAAGCGCAGGTGCCCAGTTCATCATCGCCAGTGGCGGGACACGCGATTTTCCGGCCTTGAAATGGCGGCGGCCCACACGCCAAAAGCGGCGCGAACATGACGCGCTCGATACGCCCGACACATATATTTCCGCCGAACTGTTTTTACAGTCGGGCCTGTGGTTGCTTGAGCGACTTAAGATACCGGTCTGGGCGCACGGGGAAGTCAGCGATTCGGCTGGCGCAGCGCAGATCGCTCGACGCCTTGGTTATAGCGGCATATTGACGTCAAAACCGCAAAATTGATGTCACCGGCCAGGCCAAATGACTGCACGCAAATTTAAGGCAACCAATGATGTAGCCAATGCGGAATAATTGCGGATGGGGAGCTGGAGGTTCTATGGCTAACACGATAGACATGGCAACTGCTTCATTGGGCACATCACCTTATTTCGATCTCAACCTTGACCGACTTATACGTCAAAGTCGTGCGTCAGCTGCGAAAGTCAAGCAAGGCATCCAAACGACGACCACCATGAGCCTTATCGGATTTCATTGGGGTCTTGTCACCGGCGGCAGGCTGACTCTGAACATCCCGCTCAAACCAGGATGCCATCGTTTCCCTAGCCTCCATCAAGACGCGAAGCTGCTTTGC
>Ga0207146_10191_pt1 | contig 16554 bp, 14 predicted proteins | sample Alteio_BWMinHeat_36_FD_153539 | JGI IMG/M metagenome (GOLD analysis project Ga0207146, IMG submission 153539) | Enriched cells from forest soil in Barre Woods Harvard Forest LTER site, Petersham, Massachusetts, United States -... | ecosystem: Environmental > Terrestrial > Soil > Temperate forest >...
TGAGCCAACTGGTGCATCGTCCGTTTCGCGTAGTTCCCTACTTCGACCCTGGCCCATGGGGTGGACACTGGATGGAGGGAGTGTGCAACCTTCCGAACGATGTTCCGAACCACGCATGGTGCTTCGACTGCGTGCCCGAAGAGAACAGCTTGCTGCTCGCGTTCGGATCGACCTGTGTGGAAGTTCCCGCAATGAATCTCACCCTACTCCATCCCCGCGAGTTACTGGGCCACAGTGTCTACTCTCGGTTTGGAGCTGAATTCCCCATTCGCTTCGATCTGCTGGATACCATGGGCGGCGGAAACCTCTCGCTGCAGGTTCACCCGAGAACACAATACATCTGGGACAAATTCGGAATGAAGTACACCCAAGACGAGAGCTACTACCTTCTGGATGCCGACGAAGATGGAAGCGTCTATCTTGGCGTTAAGAAGCATATAAATCGAGATGCGATGATACGGGAATTGAAGGCGGCTCAAGCAAATGGCAATTCCTTCAGGGCGGAGGTGTATGTGAACAAGTTTCCGGTCAGGAAGCACGACCATTTCCTGATCCCGGCGGGTACGATTCACTGTTCAGGCAAGAACAGTATGGTCCTTGAAATTAGCGCCACGCCGTACATCTTCACGTTCAAGTTGTGGGATTGGGGGCGGCTCGGTTTGGATGGTTCACCGAGGCCAATTCATCTCGACCATGGGCTGATAAACATCGTCTGGGATCGCGACACCAATTGGGTCCGGAGAAACCTGATCAATCAAATAAAACAAGTCGCAGAAGGCCCCGGATGGCGAGAAGAACGCACCGGACTTCACAACTCGGATTTTATCGAAACTCGCAGACACTGGTTTACGGGTTCGACGCCTCACGAAACTCGAGACTCCGTCAATGTTCTCAACCTTGTCGAGGGTGAAGAGGCTGTTGTCGTGAGCCCTACCGACGCGTTCGAACCGTTTGTTGTCCATTATGCGGAGACCTTCATTGTGCCGGCTACGATAGGCGCTTATAGAATCTCACCTTCTGGGGAATCGATCGGAAAGAGCTGTGCAACGATTAAGGCTTCCGTTCGCAATGGGTGGCCTCACTCCGAACAGCTTGCAGAGAGATCATCAACAATGTGATATTTCATTCGGCGGCCTCAGATTAGATTTTGATCGACTGGGAGTCGCAGGACTGTGGAACTGCTCAGCGCCCGAATTGTTGCATCATGTTATACGACCTAAACTATATGAATCGCTCATTACATGCGATCTTATTGCCCCTAATTAAGCATTTGCGCATTAGAAAAAGTATCAAAACAATCTGACTGTTCAATGTATTTTCGATCATGTAGAGCGATTGATCGCTCACACGTATGCTATGGTAGAACGCAGATACGCAGATTACGCTTGTTAGGCAAAGGTCAAGCAAAATGCCCGCAAAGAGTGACAATCTGGTTGTACGACACGAATATATCCTTCAGCGATTGCAGGAGACGGGTGCAGTTGCTGTTGATGAACTCTGTCAGACGCTTGGTGCTTCGATCGCCACGATTCGTCGAGATCTCGAAGATCTCGAAACCCGATCTCTGCTCAAGCGCACCCGGGGCGGTGCCGCGCCAATAGGACCGCTGTTCTACGAGACATTTCGGAACGACAGTTCTTTTCAGGACAAAGTGAGCAGTTTTGCGGAAGAGAAGCGTCGCATCGGCCTCGCTGCGTCAAAACTCGTCAGCACGGGACAGACGGTCGCATTGACTGGCGGCACCACGACAACCGAAGTGCTCCAAAGTCTCAAGGTACTGAGCGATATCTCCATCATCACGAATACCGTGAATGTGGCAATGGAATTGAGTAACAGGAAAGACATCGAGGTAATAGTGACGGGAGGGCACCTCCGCGGAAGTTGGTTCACTCTGGTGGGTCCGCTCGCAAACGCCGCGGCCGAGATGCTCTTCTCCGATATCATGTTCATTGGCATCGACGGCATCGATGCGAAAAAAGGCCTGACCTGCACGAATCCTTCCGAGGCCGAGGTCCTGCGCAAGCTTGTGCAAAACACCAAGATGAAGGTCGTGGTAGCTGATCACAGCAAACTCGGTTCTATTAGCAAATACCTCCTCTGCCCAATCAAAGAGATAGATCGGTTGATTACTGATATAGGGGCATCTGGTTCAGCAATCGCGCCCTTCGAGAAACTCGGTATTGAGGTCACGCGGGTCTAGGTTCCAACTCACGAGTGTGCTATGGAGCAGTTCTCCTCCAAAGCTTAACGAACCGGCGGCGATAGGTACTACCGGTCAAGTCGAGCATCAACTGGACTCGTCTTGGTTCAATCTGCATCACTTGTTTTCCTCGCCGCTTACGCAATACTGCGCCTTGTGCGTTCCCGAAGACAGAACGCGACTCTCGACCTCGTGGTAGTCGACGCGTACGACTAACTTTGCGTCCATTCCGGCGTGATTTATCGTCAGTTGGATCGGTTGGACAAGTTTCCCACCTTTATTTGCCAGCCCTCGATTGGCAGTGAAACGCTCGACTTCTCTATCGACGCCCGATCTTGCCTCAGCGCGAATATCCGAGGTCGTGCACAAATGATACCGACCGAAGCCGCAATTCCCTTTATGACTCCACGTCGTTCCCTGCCTGGCAAGAATTCGCTTCCTGCCCCCTCCGGAATATCAAACCCATAGATACGTCGTGTGAGTATCGTCATAAATTCAGGAATGCCAGGATCGCACATAATGATTGAATAACCAATAACGCTCATGATATATGAGTGAAGTATCGCTTTTCTTACAATGAACAACACCGCAGGGGCACTGGCGAATGTGCGTCTTTAAATGCAATTGGTTCTGGGGAATAGTGGCTGGAATCTTCGCCCGGAGCCAGAGACACGAACCTCTGGCAACGGTCCAATCAACGAAAGGAGATGTTTGAAACGATGCATAAGGCCAGAAGCGACACCCCCTCGGTACTGCATAAGACCATCAGCCGGCGGATGTTCTGCGAAACCGGTTTGGCGGCTCTCTCAGCAGAGCTACTCTCCAGCAAGGCCCTCGCATTTTCAATGGACGGCAGAGCCACCACCCCATCGGTCGCTTCCGGGCTGCCGACGCTGGATGAGATGGGAACCGGCTGGCTGGATTGCGGACTGCTTGCGCAGATGCCTTCGCTGCATAACTTCCACGAGATGGCCGCCTGCGCGCCAGATCTGGTTGGGGTGAACTTCCTGCCTGGTGGTCAACTCTATGGCGACGAATCTGGACCGTACTGGCCCATCTATTATTCCCTGCCGACGTGCGGCATGACGATCGATGGCCGGTCCTACAACAGCACAAGCTGCCGATGGTTTGCCTACCAGGCCGTTCGCCGTGCGCAGGTAGGCAATATCGATGTGGTTACCACAAACAGGCTGGTCATAGAAGACACGGTAGTCCTATGGCGGGTGAAGTTCACGAATAGTGGCGCGACCCCCAGGACTTTTGACGTAGCACTAACTGCAGATACGGGCTGGTTGCCGGTGAACCCGGAGATCCTCGGCCCTGGAGAGATCCGAGCCACATCGGACAAATGGAAGATGGATGCTGTTTATCGGTTCTTCGATCTCCCGCAAGACAGAGCGGACGGCCAGTTTGCCAAGTGGCGGGTGAGTATCGTTCCGAATGAAAGTTACGAAATTCGTTTCCTGATGCACGTGGCTAAACCTGGCAAGCCTGGACGCTCTGGCCTTGCAAGCGAGTGGTTCGAGACACAGTGGGACCGCACCAAAACTGTGTGGGAGAACAGATGGAATAGCGCCTTCACGCCGGGTAACAACTTCTTCTCAGGTAATGCTCCGCTGTTGGTTACAGACGACGCAGCAATCCGCGAGATCTACTACCGCAGCGTGCTCACGCTGCTGGTGCTGTTGCGAACCGACCTGTGGAGCAACAGGACCTTTATCACGAGTGGCGAGCGCTCAAAAGGGGTAGTCTTCTACTGGGATACCTCCCTGTTCTCTACTCTTTTCGCCCTGCTCGAACCTAAGCAGATGAGGGAGCAAATTAGGCTGTTCCTGGAACAGGACCCACACGAGAGTTCAGTTATTATCTTCAAAACCCAGCGACCTGCTTCACCCAGGCTTCTGGAGGTGTCCGCCGGATGGGATCTGCGCGGATATGCGGCCAATGATCTCTCCATCTTCCGGCTGGCCTGGTCGTATCTTGTCGTTACGCAGGACAAGGAGTTCCTGCGCGAGAAAATCGCCGACCAGACGGTGCTGCAACGCTTGCACGTTCTAGCGACAAACTGGAAGAAACTGCGGCTAAATCCTGGCGACCAACTGGCCGATTATGGTGGTGCGCTCAATCTGCTCGAATGTGTGCCCACCTACATCAACAAGGTTCCGTCGTTCAACTCCGCCAATGTGTGGATGATGCGGGAGCTTGCCGAGATTCTCGAGGAGAACGGCGACGGCGCAGAAGCCCGCCAGTTGCGCCTCGAGGCAGACGCCATGTTCAAGGCAGTCATGACGCTCTACGAACCGGGAAAGGGTGTGTGGGCAAGCCTGCACCGCGATGGAACACGGGTAGAGATGCGCCACTGCTACGACTTCGCCACTATCGGCCGTTTCTTGGCTGCAGACCTGCCGCCCAACATATGCCGCGAAATGGTTGACTTCGTTCAACGCGAACTGCTGATGGAAAATTGGATGCGCGCGCAATCTCAACTCGATGTGGCAGCGACGAACTCTGACCGCCCCGACCACGGGCCGATGGGCGCCTATGACGCATGGCCTGCCGTGACGGTTGACGCGTTGTGCCGCCTGGGGTACTGGAACATCGCAGTTCCCTTTCTGCGGCGGACTCAGGCCGCAGTCTATGAAGGCGTGTACGCGCAGGCGCGCGAGTTCTATGGAGTTAATAGGCGAGACCGTGACGCTCCCGTACGCATTGCTCAGCGTCAGGGCTGCATGCGAGAGTGTACGGGCGGCGGAGCCTTTGCAGAGACTGTTCTATGCACGCTTTTCGGGTATCTGCCGAAACTCAGCGACGCACCTGGGCTGCTGAATGCTAACACTCCAAGAAGCTTCAACGGTGAACTGCGGCATTTGCGCCATGGAACGCAGATGTACACCATTCAGTCCGAAAATACTGGACTGAGGCTGCAAAAGGAGACTTAGTGCGTTGACATCTCGGCGAGGAGGCCCCTCGGGGAGCAATCGATGAATCCTTCAAACAGCCGTCGCACACTCATAAAAAGAATCGCCGCCGTTGCCGCGGGATCTATGGGTCAGGTACTTGCGCCCGGAAGCGTGGCAGGAATATCTGCAACAACCAGATCTCCACTTTCAAAAGATCCGACTCACTGCAAACCGGGAGAAGTTGTCTGTTCTGATGGCGGGACAGTAGTGGAGACAAGCTCGGGAAGAATCCGCGGATTCAAAAGAAACGGCATATACATCTTCAAGGGTGTTCCGTATGGTGCGTCGAGTTCTGGTTCCAGGCGGTTCATGCCTCCTGCGCCTCCCGACCCGTGGACCGGAATCAGGAATGCTCTAGCGTATGGCCGCGTATGCCCACAGGAGGACTCCGCTCATTTCATCACGGATGGACAGAACTTCGCGCACACCGATGAAGATGCATTCCTGCTTCATCGCGGATCTGCCATTTGCGTGCCCGGTGAGGACTGCCTACGCGTGAATATCTGGACACCGGAGATTAAGGGCCACGGAAAACGCCCGGTGATGGTTTACATGCACGGAGGCGGATATTCGGCGGGCAGTGGACACGATCTACTCTCGTACGATGGTGAAAGTCTGGCGCGCAACCACGATGTGGTTGTAGTCAATCACAATCATCGCCTGAACGTTTACGGCTATTTGAATCTTGCGGCCATCGGCGGCCAGGAATTCTCTGATTCTGCAAATGTCGGAATGCTCGACATCGTTGCGGTTCTTGAGTGGGTCCGCACTCACATTTCGACATTTGGCGGCGATCCCGACAACGTGACAATATTCGGTCAGTCCGGGGGCGGCGGAAAGGTCGCCGCCCTCATGGCGATGCCCTGCGCGAAGGGCCTCTTTCATCGCGCGGTGGTTCAGAGCGGGCCCTTTCTAAAGGCCCTCTCTCCTGACTACTCACAGGAAGTTGCCCAAGCTTTGCTGAAGGAGCTTGGCCTGATGAGATGGCAGGTGAGGGAGCTGCAGACAATTCCGGTGGATCGTCTCTCCGGCGCAGCGAATGAAGCGGCGAGAAAGACGCTGGCTGCTCACACCGCGGTTCGCGATTCCTTTGGCGAAACAGGTTGGGGGCCGACGGTCGACGGCCGGTCCCTTCCCCACCATCCGTTCGACCCGGACGGCTTGGCAATCTCTTCGCATATTCCCTTGATCACGGGGACCAATCTCAACGAAAGCACAAACGGACTCGATCGCACGGGTGTCACCGACATGAGAGTCGACGAGATGGTTCGGTTAGTCCGTGAAGCATATGGCAAAGAGAGCGACGCGATAATCGATGTCTACCGTGCAGACTACCCGACAGCCACGCCTTTCAGCCTGTGGGCGACGATCGAAGCCTCTCGATGGCGCATCCCCGCATTCGCCCAGGCTGCTCGGAAGGCAGCACTTGGCGCAGCACCAGCGTTTTCCTACATATACTCTTGGAGGACGCCTTCCTTGGATGACCGCCCCGGTCCATTCCATGCTGCCGAAATCTCCTTCGTCTTTGACAATGCTGAGATCTGCGATCATTACAGTGGCGGTGATCCCTCCGCCTTCGTTCTTTCCAAACAGATGAGTACTGCTTGGGTAAGCTTTGCACGGACCGGGAATCCCAATCATGGAGGCCTGCCAAATTGGCCTGCGTATACTCCCGACACCCGCGGGACAATGTATTTCGACGCGCCGTGCTTCGTCCGAAATGGCGCGGAAGGGCAAGGGCTCAGCATCATTGCAGGCAGGAGTCGTGCTTAGGATTGCACTGGCCAGTTGCTTGGCACGACAGGATCGCAAGCGCGAGAAAGGCATCAATGCTCCATAATATTTCCGACTCCCTTCTTGGTGATCACGCGCCGTCGACTAGCCGCGAGGTCATTTTGAGCTTTGATATGGGAGGCAGCCACGTTGCCGCCATGGCTGCGAGAGTTAGCAGCCCTTTCAACGGGACCAGAGCATCCCTGCCCCTGAATGAAGGGGGTTCGGCAACGTATCTGTTTGATCGGGTCGACGAGGTCGGTCGCATGGCGCTCTCTGCTTTGACCTCCTCAGCGGTCATAGTAGGAATAGCAGTTGCTGTGCCGGGACCATTTGATTACTGCAATGGTGTCTCATGGCTGCAACATAAATTCGCGGCCTGGTATAGCGTAAATGTTCGTAAGCAACTCGCGATCCGGTTCGGGATTGAAGAGAATGACGTCGTGTTTCTCAATGATGCAGACGCCTTTCTTCTTGGTGAGCTTCAGGAGTCATTCTCATTCGCACCTAGAGCAATTGGAATTACGTTGGGAACCGGGATCGGAGCCGCATTTGCGATCGATGGCCGAGCAGTTCCCGCAACTGAAATCCTTCCCAACAATTGCGATCTTTATGCTCTTCCTTGGAAGGACAGCACCGTGGAAGAATTTATCTCCACTCGCGGAATCATGAAACTGCATGAAGATCGCAGAGGGCAATATCGGTCGGTCAAAGAAATCGCAACGAAGTCCAGCGTCGATCCTATTGCAGCTGACACGATGTCGGCTTTCGGGAAGGAACTCGGTCTGGTTATCGAGACCTATCTCTTACCCTTCACACCCAATACCATCATTTTGGGTGGCTCCATTTCTCGCAGTTCGGAAACTTTCTTGCCGGCCGCTTTATCAAGAACTCATGGCCTGGCAAATCTGTTGAAGATATCGTCTCACTTTGAGAGAGCCGCTTTGCTCGGCTCTATCGCAGACTGGCTTCGGCAACGGCATGTGGCTATCAAAGATAGATAGACCACACCCGCCAGGAGGACGACGATCAGGATCGGAGACCAGGAAGTCGATTCGGCCATAGCTTCCCTAGAGGCGAGAGCTTAGCCGATAGAGTTGCACTGCCCCAGCATCGGCCAAGAGAGCTACCACCGCCGCGATTGCGAAGAGGACGTTGAGGCCATACGACTTCGCGATGAGAGGATCGGCGGCGGCGTGCAGCACTTGAGCGATTTGATAGACCATCGTGCCGGTCAGCATGAGGCATCCCGTCACCGCGGCGATTGCGCCCGGTCTTGGATAAACGCCTCGCAGAGTGCAGATAGCTCCAACGATTAGCAGGAGTGGCCCAAGGAACATCCACCAGACGGACAGAACCGCCTTGCCGATGAGTAAGGGATTGTGAGGCGGGTTATTGCCGAAGAACCCGCCAGCCAAGGCGAAGAGGCCGGTGACGATGAGGCCCCAGAGGAGCCCCACGACTAGGAGGAGGATCGATATGGATCGTGTCGTCGGGCCGCCCTGCGGCGCGATATTCATTTCGAATGCTGGTGAGACCGAAGTCGTTCCGCTCACTTGAGCCTGAGTTCCAGCTTCATTCACTCCGATATTGACGTCTGACCTGATCGCCGTCGCGGCTGGAAGATCGCCGCTATGCACGTTCATTTGGACGTTCAGATTCACATGGCCGTTGGCATCTTGAGTTGCCGTAACGGTGGATGCTTGAGCTCGGCTCTTACCCAAAGGCAATCCGTCGGCTGCATCGTGAAGGCAAGCTTTCCAAACATACACGCCATCGAACATCCAAGTACCTCAACAACATCATTGAAGCCGATCATGGTGGTCTCAAACGGGTGATCCGTCCAATGCGAGGCTTCCAGACAATGAGAACGGCCTATGCCACCATCAAAGGATTCGAGATCATGCGCATGATTCGGCGCCGCCAGTGTTTCCTGTGCAAACCTAAAGTCGAGGGCGAAATCCAGTTCGTCAACAAGCTCTTCGATATCGCTGCCTGATCAGTCTGCGCGCATGCAAAGAACTGCGTTCCGCTCAAGTTAATGCAACAGAGCCGTTTCGCGTCGGATATCGACATCACCAAATTGTCTACTGAATCGTCAGCGCTAAGCGCCGGGCGAGTTCGCGAGATAGGTCGCGTTGCGTCCGCTGGGCTATTGTTTTCCTGCCGAACTGCCTTTTGTTGAAGAGCAGATTGCTGCTGTAAGAGTTCTTTCCGCAACTTGCCGAAGACCTGGAGCCGGCAGTGCTGGACTTCCTGATGCAGGAACGTATCGTTCCAGCCCGGCATAATCGGCTGACAGTTCACCGTTTCTTTCTCGGACCCGCCAAACATGGGAAGGAGCTATTAACACGGCAGACAGCGCCTTATCAATGATCTGCAAAATCCAAAGCACCTTGCGATGAAATTTCTCTAGTCACGTTCTTTGGTTCAGATCACTATATCAAGAGGGAGAGACCTCCAAAATGACGAATGGTCGCCCGGGCGCGACACTCAATACCTCGGCGGGCGGTGTGTCGGGTGAGCATCCTGACGCTGATCCTGTCCAGTTTCTCGTTGGCCCCGCAACAACAGATCAGTCGAACACGCTGCACCTTCGTTTGCGGCCGGTCTTCTGTTGGAAGGTCGAGGACATACGGTTCGATTTCGACTCATCGTTTGTAACATTCAATCCGGACGGTTCCCCCGATCCCTTGACGAATCCAAACGATCCGACATCCGATCCCACAGCCCGGCCTCAGGGAAAAAATGACGATATCCGCGATGAGTTAAAAATATTGGCGGACTTCGTGAACGCGAATAAAGGGTGCCCCTTGTCGGTCTTCGGACATGCTGACCCGGTAGGTCCCGCAGTTGATCCAGACGGATACAACAAGGCCCTGAGCGGGCGGCGAGCAACAGCCATCTATGCCCTACTTATCAGCCGCACGCAACCAGCAGTCGCAACCAACCTCTGGCAGCAAATCGCGAACGAAGAACACTGGGGAGACAACCAGAAAAGCGTGATGCAGCGAGCCACAAATCTTCCCGCCAGTACTTCGATGGCCGCGCTCATATCAGGTTATCTGCCAAAGATTTGCCCGCAGAATCTCAACCTCGCGCCGGCGGACTTTCTCGCGCAGGGAGCAGACCCGGCCGGTAAAGGAGACTACCAAGGATGCAGCAGCTTCAATCCGCTGATCATTTTCTCTCAGGCAAAAGAAGACAGCTTCGCAGCAGGCAAAAACGATCAGAACCAGCAAGTCTTCGACGCACGAAACCTGGCCAACGCCCCCAACCGTCGCGTGATGGTGTTGATTTTCTTCAAGGGAAGCAAGGTCGATCCCGATAAGTGGCCCTGCCCAAGCGCCAAAGGCGACAAATCCGGCTGCATCCAGCGGTTCTGGTCCAACGGACAGGCGCGACGAAGCAGCCGCCTCCCCGATAAAGACAGAAGATTCGACGACACGCAAGACACCTTTGGCTGCCGGTTCTATCACCGCCTGGTGGAAAAATCGCCTTGTGAGATGCCTCCGCCCCCCGACCCATGTACTAAAAAAGCGTTCCCCGCCCGTGAGGTAAGCAAAGCTCTTACTGAAACTATCTCCGGGGCTACTGATCCTAAGTGGAATAAAACATTTGGCTGGGACTCCAAGTTTTCACTCGTCGTTGATCGTACAAATTGCAGCGTGACGGTGACCGTGAAGATTAAGATCGTTGGAACGATTAGAGATGCTCAAAAGACCGCTTGGAAATCGGCGATTGAAACTAAGTGGAATGGCAAGATAAAGATGGTTTGCACGGATCCGGCATGTAAAGCTGCCTGCCCCGATGGTTATTCGGTTTCCATGGTGCTCGAGTTCGTAACCTCGGGCGAGCACTATCCTGTTACAGCAAATCAGCCGGGCTCAGGTGGCACTGAAGGTCTCAACGGTACCAATGGTATGCAGGGGTGGGGCGTGGACGACACGGTGGATATCACCCACGAGTTCGGCCATATGCTGGGTAACCCTGAAGAGTATTTCACGACCAACGGAGTTGACTATACCTACGGTGGCACCAAGCGGGGATATCGCGACGACGACGGTGGAATCATGAACAATCCCGCCAACGATCCTTTGCCCCGGAACTACGATTTCATCCGACAACAAGTCATGGCAGTGATGGGTACGGGAGTTGCCTGCACCACAAACGCTGTTTAGTTGAAAGAGGCTCGGTTCCATAGACAACCATGTAAGCTTGCCGCGATCGAAAGCGAAAAGCTTAGTGAGGTAGCCGAATGACTATTGGACGACAGGCCATGTGCGGGATGTTAGCTTGTGGCCTGGTTTTGCCATTCGTTTGTTGTATGTCCCAGGCAAATTTTCCGGCGGGAAGGAAAACAAGCATGAAAACTGAAGTGAATCGTCTCGGAGTAGAGGTCACCGTGGCGCCCCCTCGAGTCAGTAAGTCGGACGACTTGGAAGTGCGAGTCGTGTTTACCAACCAGAGCGGCCAGGATCTCGTGCTAAATGCACTGGACCTCAACTTCGGAACGATCCTACTGAACGTTCGAAAGTCTGACAAGACGCCCGTGCCCTTGAGTCCCCCGCCAGTGCCTCCTATAGACGACGGAAAGATCGGTCGCATTGTCCTCGAAGCCGGTCAGTCCGTCGCGTTCAAATATCGGGGTATAAATCTGTTCGGCAGTGCACCGCCGCCGGGGTCTTACCAAGTCATGTTCAGCTATGAAAACGCGGCCACGGCCAACACAGATAAAAGAGAATGGAAAGGAACCATCCAGAGCGATTGGCTTTCCTTTGAAATCCTCAGAGGCGCTGCAGCTGTCAAGTAATTCAACTTGTGCATCGACCTTTCATGCGGTGATTTTGCTAGGCACGGTTTGTGCATGATGGCCGGCAAACGCCTCCAACTGATCCAGTTTTTCCGGTGGCTCCAGACGCCGCAACTCTGGTCACGAGTTGCAAGCGGAACGATTCGGTAACGCAAGCCGAAAGGACGGGCAATATCAATGGCGTCGCTGTGCCCAGCATCGCGAAGTGCGTGGCGATGATTAGCGGAGCCGTCTGAGCAACACCACTGTTCAAGTCGAGCTGTTGCGGCTGAAACGAACAGGAAACTGTTGCGGGAAGCGTGCCGCAACTCAGCGCGACGCTGCCCTGAAAAGAGGAGGTTGGCGTCAGGGTAACGAAAATCGTACCTTGCTGCCCGGTTACGACCTGCACGCTAGAAGGGATGATCTTCAGCGTGAAATCAGCAACGTCTGTTTTATAGCCTGTTGTTTCGGGCAGCTTCGGAGACGTTGCTGGAGATAGCGGCCGATCCCCGCCATCTCGGCGCACGCATGGTGTGCTCGCCGTGCTGACTGGCTTGAACAATGGACTTGGATCCCCTTTTTTAGTTCGAAAACGGGAGAATGGTAACCTAAATCACGCGCCTCATGCCGCCATTTGTGAATCCATAAGCCAAAATCCCGTCATCCGATCTTTAAAGCATCGGTAGGAGGGCTGCCTCCTATTTTGTCTGCGGCCTGTTATGACTGGACGCCCGACAAGTAGGTTGGGCTTCGCCTCCTGAACTTCCCGCAAAACGTGGGCGGTCTCAGCCGGTCGGATTTTCAGTAAGTTGCTCCGGCATCCGATCGACGGCGGGCAAGTTATCGGAATCCGTTTTGCAGGCATTACGCGTCGCGGAGCGGTGTCCAACTCCCGTTACCTTGAACTGAGCAGATTGACATTGTTGATAGCCAAGAGGCGTTGAGATTGTGACTGAAGTAGTGGAAATATCGTTGTTGTCCGGATTTGCTGTAACTTGTACAAACGTCGTCGGCTTATCGATCCATGTCCCACCCTGGTTGGCACAGTCGCCTTGAGAAGCCCCGCCGTCGCTAGGGTCATCATCATGAGTTCCATCGTCCCAGTAACAACTCAACCCGTCAGGATCGAGATATTTCAGTGGGTTATTCAGCACGTAGCTGTACAGATTGAGGCTTTGTGGGTTGGTCGGGTCTGCATACATCAGTCCGGACGGGTCGGGACTCATGAAGCGTCCCATACTCGAACCCATAGTACCTTGCCCCGAAGTAGTCGTTGCCGGATTCGGTATCACGTTCTTTGCCGGTGAAATGGGACCGATCGCGAGACGTTGCGTTGATTTGAAACATGCGGCACAGAGCATCGTAGAAGTGGACCTTGCGTCGTAGAAGGTGCCCGGGGCAAAAAGCTCAGGGTTTAAGTGCATCGCCATTCGGTGAGTCACCCAAGTTGAACGTAAAGACCTTGAAGACGCCTGGAGAAAACTCTTTGAACCAGACCTCACCGTCCCCGACCACGTCGCGCTTCGCTGTAAACCATGTCTTTGGTCTGTTTTGTAACGCAAGTGCTAAGTACGCTCACCGGGCTGAATGCGTTCGTGAACGATGCCGAGCTTCATCCATCCCAACGATGGCCGGGACCATCGGTTATTTCGTGAAGATGCCGTGTTCTTCATCGAAGCGCTGTTCGGTTTTGATGGCCTTCTTGGCAGCCTCGTTTGCAATACGTTCGACCTTCCGATCCATTGCCGTTTCATCTGACTGGTTCTGATCTGTTTTTTCGGAATCCTTCTTTGTGTCTGCCATATTGTCCTCTCTGTTTGTTTCGTAAACTACGGTCTTGCCGCATGGCGCGCAAAAATCCAGCGGCCTTCTTGATCAATCAATGCGTTTCACCTACGAGCCCGCTTGCACCTGGTCCCTCCGAATATGGGACTCCTTGCGGAGTCCGAGCTACTTCGAGACCGCACGTGCTGCTACCTCAATTACATCTGCAACTTCCTTGGGGTGCGACACATAAACGCAATGACTGGCGCCAGCCACTTCGACTGTGTCGCTATGAGCTCGCTTGGCGTACCATCGTTCAAGGTTAGGGTTGATGGTCCGATCGCTTCCCGCCACTAGCATCCAGCTCGGTTTAGTTCTCCAGGCTGCCGCGGTGATTGTCGCTGAGAAGTTGTTTGCGGCGTTGAGTACCTGTGATCGCGCCATGAAAGCGGCCTGCTCCTGAGAAAGGTCGGCTGCAAAGTACTCATGAAACTGCGCGGGATCGAGGTACGTGAAACCATCTGCTGTCTTTTTTAGCGCACCAGACTTGCCGAGGTCACTCGGAAAGCGCTTCCCGTCGTCTCCTTCGTTTTCCCCAGCGTCTGGCATGTGCGCTGCAACGTATACCAATCCGGCAACTGATGGATCCGTGCCTGCTTCCGTAATCACGGATCCCCCATAGCTGTGGGCGACAAGGATGCTCGGTCCGTCTTGCAGTGCGAGGATCCGCTTCACGGCGGTCACATCATCCTGGAAGGACGTCTCCGGCTCTTGGACGATGCTGACATTGAAGCCGTCCTTGACGAGAATGTTGTAGACGCCTTTCCAGCCCGAACCGTCCGCCCAGGCACCGTGGACGAGGACGATATTCTTCACTTCAGACTTCTGAGCTTGTAACTTCGGTGTGCTCGATAAGGCAGCAGCACACAACATCGTGGCGAATACGGCAAATTTATTGACCATACCTATCTCCAGTTGCTTCTTTGTTGAGTTCTGCAGCGCGTTTTCAAAGACTCAGACCGTCACTGCTGGTGAGGCTCTCATCCAACGGTTGCCTCTGATGCCTTACCCTTCGAAGAACGCAGCTTCCTTCGCCGTTCTCAAGTCCCTTGAAGATCTCTCGCGAACACTGTCTGATGTAATTGCCATTTGAAACTCTCCTTGTCCTTTGCGATTTGTCTTCGGCGCTTTTGCGATTAGAAAAGCAGGTATCGTGCCAATTGCTAAGGTGCTGAAAAGGGACTGTGTCGTCAGCAGATTCATGCTGCAAGCTCGGCAAAATGACGAGCGCTCAGCAGAACGTGTTGGAATCAAAGACTGACCGACGACGGATGGACTTACATTTCGAAGTGGTTTGGTCTAAGGACTGGCAAGACAATGTGATGACAGGCGCCGCTCAAGGAGAGCGTCGTACTATCCCAATTAGGAGGATTGACGTTTCAGACCGTACTTGTTGATTCCCAAACGTTGGATTTTCGGTTCAAGCGTCTGGCACGGAATCCCGAGTTTCGCAGCCGCGCCTGAAGTTCCGGAAATGGGGCCATGGCAATCAGCCAGAGCAGCTTCGATCATCTCTACTTCACGATCGCCCAGCGTCGAACCCTCCTGCTGCGGCGATGTCTAACCACCCTTTCAGGTTTGCGGCCGAGAATGAATCTGCCGTTGCGTTACAGGAGATCAATCACCACGAAGGTGATGTCGTCCGATTGAGCGGGCTGAGACCCTTTGGTGGACCAGTGGAGCACTTCGTCAAGTAAACGCGAAGCAAAGTTGTCCGCCTTCTGGAATTCATTTTCCTTGATCAGCGCTGGCAGGCGCTCGTCTCCAAAGCTAACTCCAAGCGAGTTTTCAGCTTCGGTTAGACCATCTGAAAAAATGAGAAGGCGATCTCCAGACGAAAAGTGAAATTCTGCGTCGAGGAAGCGCTCGTCCGTTCGAATTCCAAGCAGGAGTCCGACTGCGCCCAGATGATCCAACTGTTGAGCTGCGTGGCGCCAGAGCAAAGGAGCTGGATGCCCCGCTGCGCTATAGCGTCCGACACCTGAAACACTGTTCATAGAAATATAAACCGCGGTTACAAGTTCGCTAGGGGCTTCTTTGCATATGGTCCCATTGAGGTTTCGAATGATCTCGGACGGCCGCTCATCCCTCTCGGCACCTGCAAACACCGACACCTTGACCATGGACGCAATCAGCGCTGCAGCCACACCATGGCCCATCACATCAGCAACGATGATGTCGATGGATTCAGGTGCCGTTCTGGGAAAACTGTAGAAGTCACCGGCGACGGCAGTCATAGGAGCGTATCGAGCAGCTATCGAAAAGCCGGCAACGTCTGGCATTGAAGTTGGGAGAATTGCGGCCTGGATCCTCCGCGCTGCTCGCATTTCTTCGGTCAACGACGACCACTCTGCCTCATTTGCGGCTACGCGCCTGGAGACCACGAACCCGAGACATAGCGTGAGAACTAAGAATCCGAGCGGCTCAGTGATACCGTCAAGATTGCCAGTATGCCAATGTGAGATGTGGTCGTAGGAGAACGTCAGAAAGAAGAAGGAGAGCCCGGCGAAGATGACAAGTCTGCCTTTAATTGGCGGAGGTCTGTAACCCGCGAGCCAATTGACTGCCAATTCGAGAGGCACGAATATCACCAGCGTGATGCCCGGAGATGCAATCGACCTCGGATGGTCATGCATTGTCACCAGCCAAGGACGGTGATCAACGAAAGACCATAGATCCAGATCAGCCATCTGGTGGATAGCCGCCAACCCGCACCGTAAAACTCCTTAAAGAGAAGAAGCGCGGGGATGCTCGACAATAGCCCGACGAGTCTGCCGATCAGAACAATCAGTATCTCTGCCTTGCCATCCCATTGAGGCACAAGAATGCTGCGGCAAATAAGTGCGATGCCATAGGGACCGGCAAAGAGACCAAACCAAAGGAGAATGCGCTCACGCGAGAGAGCACTGGCAAAATGTACGCAAAGAGAAAGTACGCCCACTGTGACAATGGCCGATCCCGCCATTGCCAGCAAAAGGTTCTCTTGGAAATTCATTGAAGCC
>Ga0207146_10192_pt1 | contig 16544 bp, 11 predicted proteins | sample Alteio_BWMinHeat_36_FD_153539 | JGI IMG/M metagenome (GOLD analysis project Ga0207146, IMG submission 153539) | Enriched cells from forest soil in Barre Woods Harvard Forest LTER site, Petersham, Massachusetts, United States -... | ecosystem: Environmental > Terrestrial > Soil > Temperate forest >...
AAACACGGTTTGGCCGTGAGTGCCGACCAGACCTATTCTCGAAGGCGAGACGTGAAAACGAGCGCAAGCGCTCAAGGCCGCGTCAGCGAAAACTTCTCCCAGACGGAAATTGAGCTGGCTTAGCTCGTTGGCCGTAATCAGGTGACCTTCGGCGACGTGGAGAATTTCCTTTCGCAGGGCTACCGGAAACTTCACCGAGGTGTGGCCCAGGAGTTTGACTTTTATTCTCGGCGGCGCGCCCGAGATGCGCGCGAGAGCGACGTCGATGCCATCGGCGGACGTTCCGGACATCATGCCGAGAACAAGCATGGGTTTTTTCGCTCATGAAAGTTGTTTCTTCAGCTCGGCAAGGAGATTCAACGCGTCAAGCGGTTTCAACTGATCGAGGTCGGCACCGCGCAACTTTTCCAGCACTTCGCGATCGAGCGCAGTGAAAAGTACCTGCTGATGGCCGCTCTTGTTGCCAAGGTCGGAAGCACCGGGGGAAAGCGTTTCGCTGAGTTCGTGCTCGCTCTGCTCGTGCCTTTTCAAGACTTCGCGCGCGCGCTCGACCACGCTGCGAGGAAGTCCGGCAAGGCGGGCAACTTCGATACCGTAGCTCTTGTTGGCGCTACCCGGCTCGACGCGCCGCAAGAAAATAATCTCGCTGGGCGTTTCTTTCACGGACACATGGACATTCTTCACGGCCGGCAGCAAGTCGGCGAGCTCGGTGAGTTCGTGATAGTGCGTGGCAAAAAGCGTGCGCGCGCGGGTGTGCTTTTGAAGATGCTCGACCACTGCCCAAGCGATGGAGAGTCCATCAAAGGTCGCCGTGCCCCGGCCGACTTCATCCAGAAGAACCAGGCTCGCAGGCGTAGCGTGATTGAGAATGGCGGCGACTTCGCTCATCTCCACGAGAAACGTGGAACGTCCGCGGGCAAGATTGTCGCTCGCGCCGATGCGCGTGAAGATTCGGTCCGTGATGGGCAGCTTGGCTTGGCGCGCGGGAATGAACGAACCCATCTGCGCCATGAGCACAATCAATGCGGCCTGACGCAAATACGTGGACTTGCCGCCCATGTTCGGCCCGGTGATGAGCAGAAGCTGTTGCCGGCCCGGTTCGAAACAGAGATCGTTGGGCACAAAGCGCTCGCCCTTCTGGCGCAGCAGCTCTTCAATCACCGGATGACGGCCACCGACGATGAGGAGTTCACCCGCCAAATTGAATTCCGGCCGGGTATAGCCGCGATCGGCTGCCAGTTTTGCAAACGCCGTGAGCACGTCAAGTTGTGCGACGGCAGCGGCAGTGCGCCGCAGCCGCGTGGCTTTTGAAGCAACAAACGAACGCACATCCACGAAAAGTTGGCGTTCGATTTCCAGAATGTGCTCGTCGGCGGCCAGAATCTTTCGCTCGTATTCCTTGAGCTCGGTCGAAGTGAAGCGTTCGGCATTGACCAGCGTTTGCTTGCGCTCGTAATCGGCAGGAGCGAGATGGAGATTGGGTTTCGAAATCTCAATGTAGTAGCCGAAGATTTGATTGAAGCGAATCTTCAGCGAAGCGACCCCGGTGCGTTTGCGCTCGCGCTCTTCCATCGCGGCAATAATCTGTTTGCTGTGCTGGCTCAAATTGCGGAGCTCGTCGAGTTCGGCGTGATAGCCGCTGCGAATCATGCCTGGGTCAGTAGCGAGTGCGGGTGGCTCGTCGGCGATGGCGCGTTCCAGGCGTTCGCGGACATCGGTGAGCTCGTCAATCTCCTGGTGAAGATGGCGCAGAAGTTCGCTGCCGCCGGCAGGCTGCGGCGTAAGAAAGTTCTTGAGCACCGGCAGCTGAACCAAAGACCTGCGCAACGCGACAAGCTCGCGCGGCGACGCCAGCCCCAAAGTAATCCGGCTGGTCAGCCGCTCCAGGTCAAGGATGCCTTTGAGCTCCTTGCGAATCTCGCCACGAACAACCGTTTGCTGCACGAGGTGCGTCACGGCGCCAAGACGCCCATCTATGGATTCACGGTCAATGAGAGGACGCTGCACCCAGGAACGCAAGAGGCGCGCGCCCATGCCAGTCACGGTGACGTCCAATGCAGCAATCAGCGTCGTGGGGCCGCCGGTGCGGCCGCTTTCTTCCGTAAAGATGGGCGCGAGCAACTCGAGATTGCGAACAGAAACCGGGTCGAGGACGAGCGCGTTCTGTTGCTCGTAGTACCGCACTCGATCCAGATGCTGGAGCGCTTCGAGGCTGGGCGCCGCTTCACTAGTGGACTGCGCAGAGCGGTCGACAGAACGCGCTGCGTTTTCACGAAGATAGTGGACGATCGCGCCCGCGGCGCAACGCGCTAGCACGTGATCGTCGAGGCCGAAGCCGGTCAGCTCCGCCACGCCGAATTGTTCGCGCAGAATACGCTCGGCGTAGTCACGCTGGAAAATCCAGTCTTCCAGCCGCGACTCGACGCCGCCAGCACCTTCGAGGAGCGAGGTTTTCGCTGTTTCGAAAAGCTGCTGGGGCCTCGGGAGAAGTGTTTCGCGCGGGTGCAGCAGCTGAAGCTCGTCGCGCAGCGCTTCATCCGCGCCTGGCCCGGAAAATTCGGTGGCTTGAAATTCGCCAGTGGAGAGATCAACGTAGGCGAGGCCGATGGGCGAGCCAGAAGAGTGCCGCGCGACGGCAGCGAGAAAGTTGTTTTCACGCGCGTCGAGGACGGTGGCGTCCGTAGCCGTTCCGGGCGTGATGATGCGAACGACTTCGCGACGGACCAGCTTCTTGCCTGGGCCGGGCTGCTCCATCTGATCGCAAATGGCGATTTTGAATCCCGCGCGTATCAGCCGCGCGATGTAGCCCTCCGCGGCGTGATACGGAACGCCGCACATTGGAATGGGCTGGCCCTTTTCGCGATTGCGGGAAGTGAGCGTGATTTGCAATTCTCGCGAAGCGATGATGGCGTCTTCGTAGAAAAGTTCGTAGAAATCGCCCAAACGGAAGAGCAGCAACGCGTGCGGGTAGCGCGCCTTGATGGCGTGATACTGCTGCATCAACGGGGATGTAGGCTCGCTCATCTGTTAGGCGTCGATCGTCATTCGCGGATTCCAAGCTGCGTCAGCAAGAACGCGTAGTCTAGCGCAATCTCCCGCAGATAGTCGTAGCGGCCGGAGGCGCCGCCGTGGCCGGCACCCATGTTGGTCTTGAGCAACAGTGCATTCGAATCGGTTTTCAGCGTGCGCAGCTTGGCGACGTATTTGGCCGGCTCCCAGTACATGACCTGGCTGTCGTTCAGGCCGGTTTTCAGCAGCATGGCGGGATAGGCCTTGCGCTCGAGATTTGTGTAGGGGCAATAGTTCTTCATGTAGAAATAGTCGTCGTCGATTTGCGGATTGCCCCATTCTTCGTATTCGCCGACCGTCAGTGGAAGAGTAGCGTCGAGCATGGTGTTCAACACGTCGACGAACGGAACGTGGTTGATAACAATTCGAAAGAGATCGGGGCGCATGTTCGTTACCGCGCCCATGAGGAGGCCGCCTGCACTTCCGCCCTCGATAGTCAGATTTTTGGGGGCCGTATAGCGCTGCGCAATGAGATGCTCAGCGGAGGCGATGAAATCGGTAAACGTGTTGCGCTTCTGCTTCATGCGGCCGGCGTCGTGCCAGGGTTTGCCGAGTTCGCCGCCGCCGCGGATATGCGCGACGGCATAGATGACGCCGCGATCGAGCAAACTGAGACGGTTCGAGCTGAAATTGACGGGGACAGAAATCCCATAGCTGCCATAGCCGTAGAGCAGCAGGGGAGCAGAGCCATCGCGGGGGGTGTCGCGCCGGTACACGAGGGAAAGTGGGACGCGAGTGCCGTCCGAAGCTATGGCGTGCAGGCGCTCACTAACGTATTGAGTTGCGTCGTAGCCGCCAAGGACCGGTTGCTGCTTGCGAAGCGTCCGTTCACGAGTGCGCGCGTCGTAATCGAAAATCGAGCGCGGCGTCACGAAGGATTCATATTGAAAACGAACGTGCGACGCAGCGAATTCCGGATTATCACCGATGGACGCGTTGTAGGCGGGCTCCGTGAATTCGATGCGATGCGACGCGGCGAGCGCATTCGAACCTCTAGTAGGCAGGTCCACGATCCGGAGATAAGGGAGGCCGTCCTCGCGTTCGAACAGCACAAGATGCGCCTGGAAAGCTTGCGCGGCCCCGAGCATGACTTCCGCGCGGTTGGGGATAACCTCGCTCCAGAATTCCCGGCGCGGGTCGGCCGCTGGCACGGTCACGAGGCGAAACGTCCGTCCTCCGGAATTCGTGCGGATATAGAAGACGCCCCCACTCGCACCTTCCGACGATCGTGGGTGGTGATCAACGTAATATTCGTGGCTATCCTCGCGCGGCGCGATCAACTGGAATTCGCTGGAAGGCTCTCCTGCGGGCAAAAACCGAACTTCGCTGGTGGTGTGGCTCAAGATTGTGAGAAGAAGAAACGCTCCACTACGTGCTCGCGCAACTTCGAGGCGGAAGCGCTCGTCGCTTTCTTCATAAAGCAGAGTGGCCGGACCGGAAGTGCCGAGAACATGCCGGTAGACCCGGTGGGAGCGCTTGGTGATTTCATCTTCGACGGTGTAAAAGAGCGTGCGATTGTCGGAAGCCCAGGCGACGCTGGTGACGCGTTCGAATCGCCCGGGACGCGCCGCGCCCGTCCGGAGATCTTTCACCCGCAGCGTATACTGCCGAAACCCAGTGGTGTCGATCGAATAGGCGAGCAGCTGATTGTCGTCGCTTACTTCGAAAGCGTCCAACCCCAGAAACGAATGGCCTTCCGCAAGCTGATTCAAGTCCAGCAAGAGTTCTTCCGGTGAACCCTCAGCGTCTCGCCGGCGGAAGTGCAGAGCATACTGCTTTCCTTCCTCCGTCCGCGTGTAGTACAGATAGCCGCGAAGACGGTAGGGAACCGAGAGGTCCGTCTGCAGGATGCGCCCGAGCATCTCCTGATAGAGCTTTTCTTGAAATTCTTCTGTGGGCTTCAGAAAGGCGTCGGTGTACGCGTTTTCGGCATTCAGGTAGGCGATGACTTCAGCACTCTCTTTCTGGCGCAGCCAGCCGTAGTCATCAACGCGGCGGTCACCGTGGAGGAGGTGTTCCACCGGTTCGCGCCGGGCGAAAGGCGCCTGGGGAACGCGATTCGATGAGTTTCCCGCTGACGGCGCAGCCGCTGTAGTTTTGGTGTCGGGAAGCATGGTCTCTTGTCTTGTGTAACTGAAAATGGCCCGATTTACGGTGCACGGCGGATCTGGGCGCCGTGCGCAAGGATTTGCACGCGTCCGCTATACTAACGGAACTCCACGGCGGGAGAAAGCAGGCTGATGCGTTAGAAGGGCGCGCAGATGGCACAGGAAACAGAAATCAAATTGAAGATCAGCGATGTGCGGGCTCTCCATCGCGCCCTGAAGCGCATGGGAGTGAGGCCGGTCGGCAGTGGGACGGGGCGAGTGCACGAGGAAAACGTGATTTTCGATACGCCCGAGGGTGGGCTTGCCAAGCACGGGCAATTGCTGCGCATTCGAACCGAGACGCCGCAAGTGCGCGGAAAGGCCAAGGCTGCCAGTTCGAAACAGCGTATCGTGGTGACCTTCAAGCAGCCACCGACGCGACCGGATTCCGTCAATGCCAGGCACGGCCGCTATAAAGTGCGCGATGAAATTGAGCTTGAGGTCAGTGAAGCAGGCAATCTGACGAAAATCTTCGAAGGGCTGGGGATGAGTGGGTGGTTCCGCTACGAAAAATACCGGACGACCTTCCGGCTGGCGCCTTCGAAGGCCTGGGCGCAGGGTCTGCTGATCGAAATGGATGAAACGCCTATTGGGACGTTTGTGGAACTAGAAGGTCCCGCGGCGGCGATCGACCGGGCCGCAACGGAACTGGGCTTTTCGAAACGAGACTATGTTTTGAAAAGCTACCTGGTGTTGTACATGGAAGAGTGCCGCCGCAAGGGCGAGCAGCCCCGGAACATGGTCTTCCCGGAAGGGAAGAAGCCCGCGAAGTAGTCTTCTCTTAAAAAAATCGATGGATTGCCCGTTTTTTCTTGACAACACAACGCGTCGCGGCTTATCAATTCTCATGCGACCGAAAATGGTCCATGAAGGCGCAGTAACGGAGTGAATTCTCTCGATGAGTGCGCGCAGCGAACTCGAACCTGGCCCGAGACGGCCAGGGCTTGAGCGGGTCCAACGGACGGGGATGCAGATCCTTTCGCGCGGGGCGCAAGCACTGGCCCAGGCAGTCGGGTGGGGAGGGTTCACCAGCGGCTAGCGGTAAGTCCAGCTATATGAGGTACTTGCCTGCGGCCGAAGATGAACGGTGCGCGGGTTTTTTGTTGTCCGAGCCACCCGCGCAGCCAGGCCGGACGGTGCTGGATCGACCGGCATTAGGGGGCAACCGATGGAAATATACGCCACAGAATTGATGGGTTCGAGGACGTACGACGCCGACGGAAATTTTGTCGGGCGGGTGCGCGAATTCTTTATTGAACCGGCGGAAGCACCGAACCGTGTGTCGCATTACCTTCTCTCGCGCGGCAGCTATCAGCCGCTAGTGGCGAAGCACGATCAGGTCGCCTCAGTGTCCGCCGGGAACATGACTTTGAATGTGAGCGAGCGAGCTCTGGACCTGTACCGGCCCAACGAGTCTTGGCTGGCGGTACAAAAGGATTTGATGGATCAGCAAATCATCGATACGCGCGGGCGGAAGGTGGTGCGCGTAAATGATGTCGACCTGACGGAGCTGCGCTCGAACGGGAACGTGGAACTGCGGGTGACGCAGGTGGACGTGGGCATCCCCGGCGCGGTGCGGCGGCTGTTGCAAGGAGTTGTGCCGTCCCTGCTCGTCCGAAAGCTGCAGAGCAAATTGCCGCAGCGCTCGATTCGCTGGGAATTTGTGAACCTGGTGGAGCCGGACCCGATGCGGCGGGTGAAGCTGCGCATCACCCACGAAAAACTCGAAGACCTGCACCCCGCTGATTTGGCGGAAATCATGGAAGACCTCTCGGCGGCGGAACGGCAGGGAATCATCGCTTCGCTGGATGAAGAGACCGCTGCGGCGGTTCTTGCGGAATTGGACGAGCGCTTGACGACGCAAATCGTCGAGAAAATGGACCCGGAGAAAGCCGCGGACATCCTCGAAGAGATGGCTCCCGACGCGGCCGCCGACTTGCTGGCCGACTTGCCGAAGAAGACTTCCGAAGAGCTGCTGGACGAGATGCCCGGGCAGGAAGCGGACGAAGTGCGCGAATTGCTGGAGTTCGACCCCTCCACGGCGGGCGGGATGATGAATACGGAGTTCATCTTCGTGGGCGAAGCATCCACGCGCGATGAAGTGCTGGCGTGGATGCGCAGCCAGGATTTGAATCTGGACCAACTCGATACCATAGTGCTGCTGGATCCCGACGCGGAATACTCCGGGACAGTGCCGTTGTCGCGATTGCTGCTTGCGGCAGGGGAGGCACGCATGATGGATCTAAAAATGGAACCGCTACTCAGTTTGCCCGCCAACGCGGACGACAAAGAAGTGTTCGAGCTGTTCGACAAATACAATCTGCGGATGTTGACGGTGATCAACGAAGAGAATCAGCCCATCGGAACAATTACCGTGGACGACGTGGTGTCGCGGCTGGTGAAAGACTAGGAAGGGGATTTAGGCGAGCGATGAATTGGCAGGCCATCACCGCGAGATTTGATCGCGTACGCACCGGGGATACGGATTTGCAGAAGAAAATCCGGGGACTGCGGCGTCGCTTGACGCTGTTGCTCGCCGTGGTGGGCCCCGGGTTGATCACCTCCAATGTGGACAACGACGCCGGCGGAATTTCCGTATACACGCAAGCGGGGGCGCAATACGGGTATGCGCTGCTGTGGTCGCTGATTCCCATGACCATTGCCCTGTACGTCACGGAAGAGATGTGCGCGCGCATGGGAGTGGTGACCGGCAAAGGGCTCTCGGATCTAATCCGCGAAGAGTTCGGGTTCCGGCCAACTTTTTTTGTGATGATCACGGGTTTTTTTGTGGACCTGGCAAACGTGGTGGCGGAGTTCGCCGGCGTTGCCGCGGCGATGCAAATCTTTCATGTGAGCAAATACGTTGCCGTGCCGATCGCAGCGATCCTGGTGTGGATCCTGGTGCTTCGAGGGACCTACCGCCAGGTCGAAGTCATTTTTCTGTTTGCGTGTGTTTTGTACCTGTCGTATTTGTTTTCAGCGATTCTGGCGAAGCCCGACTGGCTCATCGCTGCAAAGCATACGGTGATTCCGAATCTTAGCTTTAACTCCGGATACCTGCTCATGCTGACCGGGCTGGTGGGAACCACCATCGCCCCATGGCAGTTTTTTTACTTGCAGGCCGGCTTCGTGGAGAAAAAGGTTGGCCCCAGCCAATATCCGAAGGCCCGAGCGGACGTCCTATTCGGCAGCATCAGCTGTATGGTGATCGTGTTCTTTATCATCGTTTGCACGGCAGCGACGCTTTACGAAAAAGGACACCGGGACATCACCGACGCGGCACAGGCCGCACAGGCGCTTATCCCGCTGGCAGGCAAATGGGCAGGGACCCTGTTTGCGTTCGGACTGCTGAACGCCTCGCTGTTTGCCGCTTCCATTTTGCCGCTTTCCACCGCGCACGTGATTTGCGAAGGGCTGGGGTTTGAGGCGGGGATCGACCACAAATTCAAAGAAGCCCCCATCTTCTACTGGCTTTATACCGTGTTGATCGTGGTGGGAGCAGGCGTCGTGCTTCTGCCAAACGCCCCGCTGTGGAAGATTCTGATTTTCTCGCAGGTGGGCAACGGTATCTGGCTTCCGGTGGTGGTGATTTTCATCCTGTTGCTGGTGAACCGCCGCGACCTGATGGGGGACTATGTCAACACCACCGCGTTCAACATCGTTGCGTGGGTGACGGCCGTGGTCATGATCGGGCTAACGCTGGTTCTCGCCTATACCAGCATTTTCCAGAGTTCCGCGCCGGCACCCTAATCACCCTGATATACGAAAAGAGAACACGGGATTGCGCGGCTGCCAAAGCGTATGTTAACTTTGCGGCGTAAAGAAGAAGTGTCAGAAAGACATCATAAGCGCCGTGCTGCACAACAAATCACATAAAACTCTCCATCTCGCCGCGCCGGTTGAACTTGGGCCGGTGACCGGCGAAGAATCGCTGCTCCTCGAGAAGCTGGACTTGAAGCGGCTGCCGAAGCACGTGGCCGTGATCATGGACGGGAACGGGCGCTGGGCCCAGAAGCGGCACTTGCCGAGGATCGCCGGGCACCGCTCGGGAACGCAATCCGCGCGCACCACGATCGAGACTTGCGCGCGACTGAAGATCGAAGCGCTCACGCTGTATGCCTTTTCCGTTGAGAATTGGCGGCGGCCCAAGGCGGAAATCGATTTCCTGATGCAGCTGCTTCGGGAATATTTGCGCAAGGAAATGCCGCTGCTGCAGAAAAATAATATCCGGATGCGATTTCTCGGGCGCATCGACGAGCTGCCCGCGGGTGTACAGAACGATGTGCGGGACGCCATGGAAAAGACCGCAGGGAACAAGGGCATGGTGCTGTGCGTGGCGCTGAATTACGGGGGACGCGCCGAGATTGTAGACGCCATGAATGCGATTCTCGCGGAGCGCAACGGGCACGGCGACTCGCATAAAGTTACCGAGGAACAGCTTTCGCAGCATTTGTACACGGATGGTCTGCCCGACCCGGACTTGCTGATCCGCACGAGCGGGGAAATGCGCGTAAGCAATTTCCTGCTGTGGCAAATCGCCTATGCGGAGATCTTCGTGACCGAGACGCTTTGGCCGGACTTCAACCGCGCGCGGCTCCTTGAGGCGTTGCTGGAATTCCAGAAGCGCGAGCGGCGTTATGGCGGCATCCGTGAGAACGAACCCTCGGATGAAAAGCCGGTGCGCGTAGCTGGACATTAATCTAGCGATACGCGACCGGGTTTTATACAGTCCACACCCTTAACGGTGCGATTGGGCCGCGTGCGCGGTCTGTTCAGGTTCGAAATAGGTCCCTCGTTCAAGGTCGGCAATAATCCCCGGCTGCTTCGGCTGCCATTCGAGCTTTTCCTCAGTTAGCTTGCTTGACGCCGGGCAGTCGACACCAACGAAGTGCGCGAGCCAACCAAAATGCTGGGCGGCCTGCTCGGGCGACTTGCTGACAACCGGCACGTGCAGGCGGCGGTCGATCACCTCAGCGATGTTCTGGAACGGCACGCCCTCGTCGCCAATGGCGTGGTAGCTGGCTCCCGCGGAACCCTTCTCCAGTACCAGCCTGTAGAGATGAGCCGCATCGAGCCGGTGCACGGCAGGCCAGCGGTTAAGACCGTCACCCACGTATGCTGATTCCCCCTTCTCACGCGCGAGCTTGATGAGAGCCGGAACGAAGCCATGATCGCCGTCCCCATGGACCGATGGAGGAAGGCGCAGCACGGAGACGCGCACGCCACGCGAGGCCATCGCTGCTGCCTGTTCCGACTTGCGCGGAAAACTGGGGATGGGCTCATCCTCTTCCGTTGCGACCGGGCCTTGACGCTGAAGGAGCAGGGTCCCGGAAGTGACGACCAACGAGCGGTTAGAGCCCGCTAGGGCCGCTCCTAGTGTCTCGATGGCGCGACGATCCTTCTCGGCGGCAGGCGCGTAGTTCGAGAAGTCGTGGATAAAGGCCGTGTGGATCACCCCGTCCGCACCGGCCGCTCCGCTGCGCAAGCTCTCGAGATCTTCCAGCGAACCGCGATGTACATCGGCTCCCGCGGCGGTAATGGAGGCGGCAGCCGCATCCGAGCGAGCTAGGCCGAGCACCTTATGTCCCGCATCTATTAACTCCCGAACGATCACGGAACCTATGAAACCTGAAGCACCAGTCACGAATACACGCATCACAATTTCTCCTTTTACTTCACCTCATGACCATGGACAACTTCCTATTCCTAATCTGAAATCCGCCTCTAAAAAGACTCTCCCACGAGTTCTTCGCTTTTCTTCCAAAGTGCCTCAGCATTTTTCGGATCCAGCGCATATCCGCGCACTCCTTCGCTGATGGCGCTGATCGTCACGTGGTCGGGAACGATCTGTCCGACGTGGCAGTTCTCGCAATACCGGCCGCCAATCTCGTCAGCGGGAGCCGCCACACCGGCCCACACCGAAGTTGCGGCTCCTTGAGGAATGCTCTTCCACTGAAAAGGCCCCTTACCCTCGGCCGCAAGTTGCTGGTTCATCTGTTCGATAATCCCTTGAATGCGGCTCGGATCTATGTGGCGGCCCAGTTCGGTGTGTATGCCTCCTGGATGCACAGCCGCGGCGCGCACGCCGTGCTCGCGGTGCCTTTGGTCGAACGCAACGGCGAAGAGGATGTTTGCCGTCTTCGATCGGCCATACGCGACGAAAGGCTCATAGGGCGTCCGCTCAAAGTTGGGATCCTCAAGGTCAACGTTCGAGTAACGGTGACCGGAAGAAGACAGATTGATTAGTCGCCCTCCTCTGCGAATAAGGCGCGCAATCCGGTTCACCAGGACAAAGTGGCCGAGGTGATTGGTGCCGAACTGTGTTTCAAAGCCATCCGCTGTATGTCCGAACGGTGTCGCCATCACTCCCGCATTGGCGATGACCACATCGAAAGAATCGCCCTTTGCCAGTAATCCGTCGGCGCAGGCCCGAACACTCTTCAAGCTGGCAAGGTCGAGCTCAACCAGCTCGAAACTTCCGCCTTTGGCTTCAGCGTCCCTTCGCACCTGCGCGGTTGCCGCTTCGGCTTTCTTCAAATCCCGTGCCGCGCCCACAACATGCGCGCCATGAGCGGCGAGTGAGCGCGCCGTCTCTACACCCAGCCCGGCCGAAACGCCGGTAACAAAAATCCGCCTGCCGCGCAGACTAATCCCGGACAAAACATCTTCTGTTGTTGAGGTTGCCCCAAGTACGTCCACCATTGTGTTCCTCCTTGTACTGGCCCGTTCGAGTTCCGTGCCTACGTCACCGGTATTGACGGGCCGCCACGATTTCGATAAAACGGAGAGTGTCTCCGAATGCTTAGATAATCGGAGGCTGTCTCCGGTTACATGGACTTTTGCCATGCCTAAGAAACATTCCCAACCTCCCGGACGAAAGCCGCGCAGTGACGCGCAGCAGAATCGCGACCGCATTCTGGAAGTGGCCAAGGCGGCATTCACCCGGTCAGGTGCAGATGCCAGCTTGGACGACATCGCCAAACAGGCGGGTGTGGGGCCGGGCACCTTATACCGCCATTTCCCGACGCGCGATGCCCTGATCGAGGCCGTTTATCACACTGAGGTGGAAAAGTTGGCGGCCGCACAACGGGAACTATCCGCAAACCTGCCTCCGATCGAGGCGTTGCGGGCATGGATGAGGCTTTTCGTTGACTATATTTCCGCAAAGCAGATCATCGCACCGGCGTTGCATAGCGTCAGCGGCGGTCCTTCGAGGCTGTACGATTCTTCCCGCGTTCAGGTTGCGGGAGCGATCGATGCACTGGTGAAGACTGCCATGAAGAGCGGGGACATACGCAAAGACCTCGAGCCTTTCGACCTGCTTCGCGCTCTGATTGGCGTCTCCAACGTAGCCACCGGCCCCGGCTGGCAGGATAGCGCCAGGAGACTCGTGGACATCCTGATCAAAGGTTCTCGGCCAATGCCGTAGGTCATCTTGCATTAGTTCAGGTGGCGGTGCCGATGCGGCGCCACCGAAGGCTGCGGGAGAAAACTGTAACCGGCTGCCAGGTCGGGCAGTAATACCTAGTAGAAGCCCAGCATTCGACTCAAACGCAACTGGACGAAGTACTTGCTGGCTTCCGGGGAGGCCAAGCCATGAAAACGCTTTTCATCGCGCTGCGCGCCGCAATCTTTGGAACCGGATTCATTTTTCTGTGGGGCTGGGTGGCGCTGAGCTTGCGCGATCGTTACGACAGTACCCTCGTGGCGTTGCCCGGCTGGACGCGCGCTATTGGCATCGCCTTGATGGCTGCCGGTGGTACTCTGGCATTCGCCTGCGTGGCCACGTTTGTGACGCGCGGGGAAGGGACGCCCGCGCCCTTCGACCCGCCGCGCAAGTTCGTCGCCGCCGGGCCGTACCGGTTCGTGCGCAATCCAATGTATATCGGTGGTTTCATCGTACTCTTGGGCTTCGGCCTGTACGAACAATCGGCGGCAATTCTGCTCTTCACTCTGTCGTGGCTTCTGGCCGCTCATCTATTCGTCCTCCTGTACGAGGAGCCGCATCTCCGCGCCACGTTTGGCACGCCCTACGACGCCTATTGCCACTCGGTGCGCCGCTGGTTGCCCCGCCGCTCCACGGCATCGTAAACCACGCGTTGGAACGCAGTATGGATCGGGGCGTAAGTGTCTGTGCTACTTCGCGCGCGCAAGTTATGGCCGGACTTCCATAGCAATGGGATGTAGAAGGGGTGCGAAGAAGTGTTGCAAGGACAGGTTCAAAAATGGGAGGATTCAGGCCATGCGCCGGTTTCGGTTTTTCCACGTACCGATGTTGGTGTTGACCTGTCTGGTACTTACTCCACAGGCTCGCTCGGACACGATTTCGGGCACAGTCAAGGATCCTTCTGGCGGAGTGGTTATCGGGGCGCGAATCGAGATCAGCGGCGGGAACCTGTCGCAGCCGGTATTGCTCTCCTCCGATGAATCCGGCAAGTTCGCGGCGACCGATTTGAGTGCCGGAAAATATTCGATCCGGGTTGCCAAAGAGGGCTTCGACGACCTTGTCACAACGGTGGAGCTGCTAGGCACGGCTGATCTGGCGCTTAAATTGACGATCGCCGCGCAGCAAACCAGCGTCACGGTCACGGGAAAAAGCACGGCATTCGCGAATTCGGACGCCATTTACCGCCAGCTCCGGAGCATCGGACTTGGCGAAACGTTCCGCTGCGAGAATTTCACCCTGAAGATGGACGTGGGAACCTTCGAGTTGAAAAGGGGAACGCTTACTCTCCTGGGGCTGGTCAACAAATTTGAAACCGGGGCTGTTTTCGTGGGCCAGGGGCATTTCTCGCTTAAACCCATCGCTACCCTCGACACCAAAGAGATGGAGCGGCGCGCCGGCAGTTCGACGGCTGAGGAAGACTTCAGTGAAGCGGTGTTTCGTTTCTCTCCCAACCAGTTTCCACAATTCGCAGCGACGTTCGGAACGAGAGCGGATACCCCGGCGGAGGCCTCCAGCGCGTTTCTGCATTGGAAGGATAAAGTCCGCCACCGCCACGAACTGCCCGAAGGTTTGACGGAGGCAATCCTCGAGAGCGAAACGATCGACAATGTGGACGCCGATGTGCTTTCCGCCATTTACAATCCACAGCACCCTCTGTTTTTCAACGCCTACATGCACGGGACGCCTCACAAGGACCTGCGCTTCTTCTTGCGCATGCGTGTGGGCGCCATTCCACAACTGGATTCGCCTGAAGAAGTGGGGCTTGTCAATTTTGACGGCGGGGGAATGGACGATGGCATCTGGTATTTGCAACACGTCAAGTCCGAGCTTCAGGCGCACACCGCAAGTTCCCAAGAGGAAAAGCGGCTGTTTGCCACCCGGCGGTACAACATCGAAACCGTCATCGGAAAGAACGATCACCTGTTCAGCCGGGCGACGATCACGTTTGAGCCTCTGGTCGCCGGCGAACGGGTGATGAAATTCGGGCTGCTTCCCACGCTGCGCGTCACGCGTGTAAGTGGCGAGAAGGGCCAGGACCTGCATTTCATTCAGGAAAACAGGAAGGAAGACGGCTCGTTCTACGCCGTACTCGATGAAGCTCCTGCGATGGGGCAAGTGCATACGATTACGGTGGAGTACGGCGGCGACAAAGTGCTGAGCAACGCGGGAAACGGAAGTTATTACGTGGGAGCGCGCGAATCGTGGTATCCGAACCTGAACGGCTTCGGTGAAAAGACGCTCTACGATCTCACCTTCAAGGTGCCGCCGTCGAACGTGCTGATCAGCGTGGGCAAGTTGGAGGGACAACACACCGAAGCGGGGTTTGCGGTGACCCACTGGGTAACGCCAGTGCCGATCGCTGTCGCGGGCTTCAACTACGGGCAGTACAAAAAAATGGACTTTCCGGACCCCATCACCCATTACGAGATCGCCGGATATTATTTGGCGGATTTGCCGGACAGCTTGCGGCGTTTTGAAAACAGCGCGCTCGGCGGCATGGCCCCCGGCGCCATGACCAAGTACGCGCTGGATCAGGCTCGCGCGCAGATGCAGCTCTGCACGCTGTATTTCGGGAAGGGGCCTTACGAAAACATTTACATTACGGAACAGCCGAATTTCAGCTCCGGCCAATCGTGGCCCAATCTGGTGTATTTGCCGATTTCCGCGTACATCGATTCCACGCAGCGATGGATGTTGTTCGGGCACATAGACACGAAATTCACCGGGTTCGTGCAGGAAGTAACGCCGCATGAAGTGGCGCATCAGTGGTTCGGCCACGGTGTGGGCTGGGCTTCGTATCACGACCAGTGGCTTTCGGAAGGTTTTGCGGAGTTTGCAGCGGGCTTGTTTCTGCAGCAAGCCGTAGGGCCGAAGTGGCAGAAGGACTACATCGATTTCTGGGAGCGCCAGCGCGTGCGCATCCTGGAAAAAAATAGCTATGGCGTTTCGCCGAACGATGCCGGCCCGCTGTGGCTGGGACTCCGGCTCATTTCGCCCCGCTCCGGACAAGCCTATCAGGGTGTTACTTATTCGAAGGGCGCCTACGTGCTGGCGATGTTGAGGTCTTTGATGCGCGCGGACATGGGCTCCGCCGGCGATCCCGATCAGGCTTTCATCGACATGATGCACGATTTCATGGAAAGCCACCGGGACATGCCGGCCTCAACCGAATCCTTCAAAGCCATTGCCGAAAAGCATATGACCAAGAAGATGGACCTGCAGCAAAATGGGCGGCTGGATTGGTTTTTTCGAGAGTGGGTCTGGGGTACGCACGTGCCGCGCTACAGTTTCAAGTATGAAGTGCAGCCGGCGGAAGGCGGCAAATTCAAAGTGCGCGCGGAAATCACGCAAAGTGAAGTGGACGACAATTTTGCGATGTTCGTTCCGATTTTCGCGGATTTTGGAAGCGGTATGGTGCGGCTTACGCAGGTGGGCATCGTTGGTAATTCCACCAAGGCTTACAACCTACTTTTGGATCGTCAACCTAAGAAAGTTGCGCTCAATGCCTACAAGGACATTCTGGAACGCTGACGCGCACCAAACTTCCTTTCTTGCGCCGGTGACCCGCCGCCCTTCCCAAGCGTGATTTATTTCCGCCGATGTGATGAGATGATGCCAGCGGGTTTTAGGGGATCCCATTTCTATGACATGGAAGCGGGTGGCGACCGCCGCGGTGCTGATTCCATTTGCGGTGGGGATAGTATTGTGGGGTTCGACAGCCGTATTGGCGCTAGCTGTTGCGCTGGTGACTCTCCTCGCACTCTTCGAATACTTCGCACTAGGAGAAGCTATCGGACATCGGGCGTATCGCTTCTGGACCGCCACTTGCGCGCTGATCCTGGTTTTCGTGCAGTGGTTTACGAGGATTGAACCGAGCTTGG
>Ga0207146_10193_pt1 | contig 16494 bp, 10 predicted proteins | sample Alteio_BWMinHeat_36_FD_153539 | JGI IMG/M metagenome (GOLD analysis project Ga0207146, IMG submission 153539) | Enriched cells from forest soil in Barre Woods Harvard Forest LTER site, Petersham, Massachusetts, United States -... | ecosystem: Environmental > Terrestrial > Soil > Temperate forest >...
CGACTGCTCCAGTGTGGCCAGTTTTCCCTGTTTATCATAATTCCATTGGAAAGTAAACTTATTGCGGTCTGGTTTGTAATCCTGGCCATTATACTTCATTCCGACCAAATCCGCCATTAAGCCCTTCTTTCTGTCCTTTTCGCTAAATCTTAAATCCAGAGTATTGCCGGCCTCATCAGTCAAGAGAACTCTATCGCCAGAATCAACTACTTTTACTTTGCTTAAGTTGTCCTGCCCGGTTACTACCATATCTTTGCTTGCCGGATCAAACTGGAACGTAGCCTCTGGCGGAGTTATATCAATCGCCACAATGTACTGCTTCGCTTCTTCTTTATTGCCCGCTTTATCTGTGGATTTATACCACACGGTGGTGGTGCCCTCTTGAGTAATGCTAAACGGACTGGCGTACAGTTTCCAACTGGCGCCGCCATCTAAGCTATATTCTGTTTTAAGAACTCCCGCGTTATCGTCTTTTGCCGACAACGACACCTTGACCGACGAAGTGAACCAGCCGGCGCTACCGGCTGTGCCAGCAACATTGATCGTGGTAGTGGGTTTGGTGAAATCTTGCGAAGCAGTACTATTTAGTATTGAACTGGCCGGTAAATTGGTAAATTTGCCTGAACCATTTTTATCAAATTGCAAGATGGTGTCGGAACTTTTATCGCTAATCTCTATCTGCCCGCTACTCGCCGGAATAATCGGCACATCACTATAATATACCGTTTGTTTGGTCTGATCATTATCAATGGTAACAATACGGAAACTAAAAGTGCCAGTGGCAGTCGCGTCAAGTTTCACCGTGTACGTCTGACCAGCATCTTCGGGGAGAAAAATAAATTTATTATTAGCAATGTTGTCATAAGTCGCGCCGGGGATATTTTGGTCAATCACCCCATTAGCCGTTATGCCGACATGATTCCCTTGGGCATCATATGCCTCTAAATCAACCGGGCTGTGGACTGAAATAAGCTTTCCATTTTTTAAAAAACATTGGCTCGTGTCAGTCCGTACGTTACTCGGTAATAATCCCATATTTACTTTATTAGAAACAATCTGCACTATGAGCTGTCTGATGCCGTCTTGGCTTAGCATTTGAGCATGGTCAGCATCGGTAACATAATAATGGTGATCGGAACGCACGGCTAAAGCGCTATTAAACGGCACAGTACCGTCGCCAGTAATATCCTCTAGGTCATAATCTTCTACTATTTTTCCTCCTTCCAAGTAAACATTACGTCGTATAATACGCCCCATCGTCGGGGTATTACAGCCAGTAATGTTGTGAATGTCAACATTTGGTGCGCTAAAATCATCAAGCAAATTACTATGGAATTGTTCTGCATTCTGCAAAAGGGTCGCGTTACCATCATGATTTAATAAATAATTATTTGTTTGCGTGTAATCATAAGGCATTTGCCCATTATCAAGAAAGTATCCTCCAAATCTTTGGAAATAGCTTTTACTTGGTAGTAATTGATAGCCAGAACTCATATTTTGAGATATTTTTTTCATCTCAAGCGGATTAAGTATAACGGGAACGCCAAAATTGTCACCCACCAACGCCGCTTTAAGCGCCTTGGGCGCACCAAGATTTGGAGTACCTACAAATAAAAGTTTGTCAATTTTACTCTCGCCGTTGTCTATAATATATTGTTTGGCTACCAAACCACCCATACTGTGGGCTACCAGATCCACTTTTGAACTGCCGGTCTGGGCCAGCACGTCATCAATTTTTTCTTTTAACTTTTGCGCCGTTATTTTATTATCTAAACGCCAATCATAAGAAAAAAAGAATAAATTACTACCCTCAATATACCCATTATCATTAAATTCTTTTGATAGGCCTGCTGTATAATCAAAAATTATGGCCGGTTTTGTTAATACATTGCTTGGGAAAACTTGTGCGTCAGAGGGGTCACCGTTTGAGTTCATTGCCAACGGATCCATAAAATTATCCCCGATATCTTTAAACATTTGTCCAAAATTCAGCCACAACACCTCATTCCCCTTTTTCATCTCCGTGCCCAATATCCCCGGAATCACAATCACCGGCGTGTTTTTAACTTCAAACTGCAATTCCCCTTGCTCGGGAAACCGTTTAGTCCAGAAGTACATAGTGGTTTCAAAATGGTAGGTATGGACGCCTTTGGCCAAGGTCCCGGTGGGAGCGGACCACTCAAAAATCTCGCCGTTGGAATAATCACCATCCTGGCCCGGCGCCGGCGCCATATCGTAACTGGTATTGTTATCCACCACCAGTCGCACATAAAATGGAGCAATGTCAAAATCCTGGAAAAAATTTATTTTAAAAGTGGGCATGGCTGGCAGGTAGCTGACATTTGGTTCTACCCCATCGTTTACATAACCATCACTTCCGGCAAAACTTAATATTGGCGGATCCGGTACAAACACCGCGGCGCTGGCTGGTTTGGGCAAAGTCAACAGCATAATAAAAAAAACAGCGCCCATAACGCTGCCCACTGCCTTACCACGGTTAAACCAAGTTTTTAAAAAACTTGTCCCTCCTTTTGATTGTTTCATACGATTGCTGGTTAGTTAATAAAATTTATTAGGCTTGAAATTGTCATTGCGAGGAACCCCGACGTCACGTCGGGGTGACGAAGCAATCCCCAATCCTAGCAGGTACTCCTTATCTACAATTACGTAATAATAATTTGACAATTTAGCAATTTAATAATGAAACAATTCCTGCTGATAGCCTGGGGATTGCTTCGTCGCTGTGACGCTCCTCGCAATGACAATATCACTCTCAAAAAAATAATTCTGAAGAGCTTCAGAATTACTTTCCCCTCCTCAATATACAGTATAGCACAAAAAACGCCTCTCCTTAAAGGTGGGTGTGGATAACTATATTACACCGAAAGGGACGGAAATGTTACACATTTTTGAAATCTTAAATCATAAATCTAAAATCTGCAATTTCAAGAAACGCTCGCCGCCGTCAAAGGGACCTTATTTGGTATATCTTTGGTAGTAGTATTCGCCACCAGCTCCTCCCGCACTTTAATATTATTCGGTATCCAAAAACCAAACTCGCTCCCCTTCCCCAGGCCCGGGCTGTGCGCCCAAATTTTCCCCTGATGCGCTTCAATAAACTTGCGGCACACGTAGAGGCCGAGGCCCGTGCCGTTCACGTTGGTGCCGCGCACGTTCTCGCCGCGGTAAAATTTTTGAAAAAAATTCGCCTTATCGGTCGGCCCAAACCCAAACCCCTCGTCCGCCACCCGCACCGCAATGCCATTATCCTCCTCCACCGCCGTCACGGTAATCGCGCCTTTGTCGGCGTACTTAATGGCGTTATCAATAAAATTGAAAACCACGTGCCGGACTTTTTCGTCGTCCATCACCAAGCTCGGGAGCTTCACCCCCGGATCCCAAACAATTTTCAATCCTTTCTGCTCCGACCGATCCTTAATCTCATTAACCGCGCTGTCTATAATCGCGTTAATATCCTTGGCCGCGAAAATATATTTCGTCCGCCCCTGCTCAATGCGCGTAATATCCAAAAACTCGTCCACCAACTTCACCAGCCGCTGGTCGCTCTCGTCCATATTATGCAAAATCTCCTTCACCTCTTTCCCCACCTTCCCATACGCCCCGTCTTTTATGAGTTCAATATACCCGTTCAAAATAGACAACGGCGTCCTCAACTGGTGCGCCGCAATGGAAAGAAAATCGGTTTTTTGCTGGTCAAGCTCTTTGAGACGGCCATTGGCTTTTTCTAGTTCTTTAGTCTTAACTTGTAACTCTTCCCGTTGAGCCACTTCCTTACGTACGCTTTTAATGAGCAATAAACCAATACTTAATACCAGTAAAAACATGAACCCTTTATAAATAGAGATAATAAGGGTATCAGCATTAATTATTTCAAATAAAAATGGTATCGCCAAAACGAATACAATTATTTCCGTGGAAAGTACCTTTATGTTGAGAAGGCCATGTTTAATTATGGCATACGATGTGAAAAGAATAAATGGAAAAAAGAATACAGAACCAAAAACAATAAAATTAGTGTTAGAAAAAAATGCCGGCAGTACAAAATTAAAAACTATTACCAGAGCAAAAGTTATAATTGTCCCAAACAAAACCAGTAAAAGCGGCTGTCTATTTTCTTTCTCCTTTATAACAATAATTTTACGAATAAGAAAAATAACGCCAGCTATAACGAGACCAACACTAATTGAACCAAAAAGGGGTAATGCGGGACCATTTTCTACCTTCAAAACCTGCCCGTTCGCACCATACTCAAGTACTTTTTTAAACACTAGTGGCGTTAATGTCAGAATAGATGTAATGAACGTGACAGGAATTAATAAAAATTTATGAAAACGCGAAAAACTGTATGTTGACTGTGGAAAAACTAAAAAAAACTGAAAAAGAAAAAAAGCCTGCCACAAAGCGAAAAATATAACTAAACGCAAAACTGTTAAACCAAAATTGGGCGAGGATATGTGAGAATTTAAATAATTTAAGACGCCCCACAAACTCACCGCAATGGTAAAAATAAGAAAGGTCCTATTGGTGGTACTTTTTCTATTATTTATAAAAGTAAGAACGCCCAAAACAATGGACGCTAATACCGTGATACCTACAGAAAATAGATCCAAATTCATTATAAAATTCATACTGTATTCTTTGCAATTCTGACTCTGCGCTTCTTTTATGTTTTTTGCGTCGCAATGGGAGCGGGTTTTTTCCTCCAAATTCTATAAAATGCCCATAACGCGTGAAAAGGCGTGGGTGATTGAGCTATCCACTCCGCCCATTCATTACCCGCAATTTGCGCGGCGCGCCACGCAAACAGATGTCTTAATATTTGTTTACCAGCACAAGCGTCTTTTGTTTGGTTAAGGCGCTTCCATTTCTCTGCCTCTTTCCAAGCCTCTAGATCATACAATGGCGGTAAAGGTGTTACAAAAGCTATCACCACGCACATAAGTCTTTGGGTCATTTCCTCCATAAAAATAGCGACGCGACTTCGAGGTTTTTTTTCAATATTCATAAACATTAAGTGCTATATAAAATGTTAGGCTTTAAACGAGACGACATGGCCGAGGGAGGACTGGCCTTACCAATACGTAAAATAAACAGAACTTCTCGCTCGCCCGCTCCACACTCATTACTAATTTGCTGATATGATGTTCTAATTAAATCTTGGGACTTGGTACTAATTCCTTCGGCGGCATTGGCCTTTACTCTTTGATACAGAAACAATACGCCGGTTACAGGATGCGCGCTCAATCCTTCTTTGGTGCAGAGAAGCCAAACCCGTTGCAACATTCTACCGGTGTTAATAAAATCATTGGGCGAATCACCTTTAGACATAAATACCAAAAATGCTGGGCTTGCCCGAAATAGCTTAGCATTATCAGCGGCAATTTTTTTGGTAATGCCTAATGCGTTAAACACACGCATAAAGAACCAATGGCTCGCTATACGGAATGCCATTTCTTGCGGTTTTGGCATTTCAAGAGTTTTTACGTAAAGGCCGCTACGTTTTTCTTTTTCTTCTGCTTCCGACCAGACAACATGTTTGAAAAAGAATTTATGAATTTGTTCGGTGGTAAGGACAGTCATTTCATTGGTTACCGAAGCGTTGCTGATATTTTTTATTTTTTCTGTATCATAAATAAAACTCATTTCAATACCACCAATGGACGCTATCGCTGCCACTTTTTCTCTAACCTGCGGCGCGATTACTTCTGTCACATAAGGTCGGCGGTTAGTCGTGCGCTTAGCAATGAAGTCCGCCAAAGGGTCGGGGGCAATGCCAGGTACAAACGTAAAACTTACTCGCGCGACCAAAGTGTCTTCATTGCCACGGGGAAACAAACTAATAGACGCGCTGTAACCATATTTTGTTGCTAAAATAACTATATTCTCCAACAAGGCTCCGTGGCCAACGTGTGACCCACACTGCCGGAAGTTATAAAATGGCAGATCTCTATCAGGATAATTATACACCAAAATATCTTCATTTTTTATTTCAAAATGCCACGGCTGGGAATTATCGCCCGATGGCGCAAAAACGGCTTGACTAAGGATAGTTTCTAAAATATCTTTCGTAATCATATACCGATTATTTTTAAAAATTTCTTTGTTTCTCGTGCGCGTTGTGGCTTATTTTTTGCGTAATCGGCATCCAAAATTGCTTCCAAATTAATCTCATAACGGCCAGACTTAAAGTTATCATAGCCATTCACTATATTTCTGGTTAAGTAGGCCAACACAGTGCCGCACAAATTAGCCGCTGTACCTAGTTGAGGCCAAGAATAGAGCGTTTTACCGACTTCTAGTACCGATTTTTGCATGCGCGTAGTGGCGATTTCAGCGCCGGCAATTCGAGCGGCAATAGCCGGTAAATTTCGCGGATCAATCTTTTTTAGATCTTTCGACGCAATATTTTTAACCTGCCCGTTGAATATGGCAAGATTTTTTTGTATATCATATCGCTCTATGTCCACAAAAATATTGTCGCCATTATCCGTGGCCATAATAACGGGAATTCTTTTTATTTTGGCCAGCTCTCGAATTCTAAATTTGTAAAATGGATTATCCATTTCCTCAATCAAAAGATCAGCTCCACGCAAAAATTGCTCAATATTATTTTCATTCAAACCATCATCATTTACTTCCAGCTTGCTGTACGGGTTTAATTCATATAGTTGGCGCGCCACCAAAATCGCTTTCTTCTCACCTATATTTTGCACGCCAGTGCGCACCCTATTCAAATTCGAACCGGAAAGGGTATCAAAGTCGGCAATTTTAATGGCACGCGGACCGCCATTCATTACCAGCGTAGCCGCGGCGTGGCTACCAACGCTCAAGCCGGCTATAGCCACAGTGGCGTTGTAAAACTTCTTTTGTTCTTCGCCAGTAATCAAATTCATATTCCGCCCGGTGCGCATTTCAAAGAATTCCTGTTCGTCCAAGATATGCACAACAGTACGCAACCACGGGAAAAAAAACCACTTTCCACATTCGCTTAAGTCGACTCCATTTTTTTTATGCCGAGAAACAAAACCACGAAAATCATTTTTATATTCTTTAATAAAACGAAACCGCGGGTTTCTCAACAAAAATAATTCTTCTAACTGTGACTCGTACTCATCCTTAACCAGCAAACCTGGATTTTGAGTCTTTAAAACAGCGAGCTGTTTTTTTAAATCGCCTTTTTTTCCCAACAACACGGGTTGTAACAATATTTTTTGCATATTTTATTATTTTGGCTTTACCACCCATTTTTGTTTTACGCCGGGGGTAAAATATGTAGAATGCTCATAAGGCCAAAAAATGATCTGCGGATGGGCTCGCTCTCCAATTTCTTGATATGTCTTATAATACTCCGAGCTATCACGCAACAATGATCGTACTATGGCTTGGGTTATATGATCGCGAAACCGTTCCGATTCTTTTATTCCCGGTTTTAATTCTACATGAATTTGTAAGACTTGATCTTTCTGTTTATTATATTCTACCATCATTGTAAATTTACCGCTAATAAAAGCTCCTACCATTCGGTCGTCTAGTGCTTTTCTGATTGTTTCAGGATAAATAATAAACGCGTAAAAACTCACCGAAAAATCACTACGTTCATACACATACACGAGCGGCAAATTCCATAGGGTGCTATCAATACCTTTACTACTCAATTCGCGAGAAACATCCACTCTCAAGCTTTTAAAGTGCGTCAGCGCTTCAGTACTACTCCAAACTCCACCATGATCCTTTAGATTATACCGAACCAACGGTATGCCGCTATAAGCCGAACAATACAAATCGCCGTTAATATCTTCAAAATAAAACATTTCCGGCATATATTGGCACAGGGTTGGTAACTTATTGCTTCCCCGAAACAGGTATTTATACAAAGAGGGGTGCTTTAAGGCCTGACGCCTCAATAATACGCTCAACGGCGTTTCGTGGGCCATAGTTCCCAAATCAACAGTGCCATAGTGGTTCAATGTTGCAGTAAAGCTACCGGCCAGCCCAGCGGTGTGCAAAACATAATCTCTGAATGTTTCGCTAAAACCTTCGGCCGAAAATATAAAACCCAAATTATAATCGCGCCAGCGCACACCTTGCCGTTTTCCTTCATCAAGCGTATCTTTAAGAAACGGGCCATAGCTACCAATAAGTATTTGATCAAACGAACGCCCAAAACGTTGTACGGCCTTTATAATTTCGGTCTTATTTATACCCGTTGTAATTATACTTAAGGGATATTTTCCGCGTTCTGCCACTAGCCGAATTGCTTCATAAGTAAATACGCCGCCAATCCAAGGCCCCATTGGAAACGCATCAATATATAAAGTTGATCTTTTATGTATCTGGTAATTTGTTCGCAAATAAAGTTCTGCGGTGAAAGCGTATTGCCAGTCTTGCTCTTGTTCTCTAGGGAAGTAAAACGGAACGCCGGTTGAGCCAGACGTGGTGGAAATAGTCCATTGTCTCTGTTTCAACTTTCCATCCCAACACAATTTTTCTAAAGGGTATTTTTTCAAATATGAATCTTTACTGACCGATGGTATGTATCCGAAATCATGGATTGTTTTTATCTTATCAGGATTAACCTTATTTTTCTTCAAAAAATCTTTATAAGCGGGGACACGCTCCGCCATCTGATGAAACAGCCCAAGAGCACGACGCTCGCCGCGCTCTATCCAATAGCGCTCCGGCTTAGTATGGAGCGCCTTTAATACTTGCTCAATGGTGGTAAATCCTCCGGGAAAATACATATTTTACTTATACGCCAATTGCTTGCAACGCAAGCTCATCGGCAATTTCTTGAGGAGAAATATTGCGTTCCAAACTTTGGCGCAAAATTGTTTCTAAGGTAATTGCAATCTTCTTCACTTGCTGTCGTATTCTGTCTTCATCATGTACTGTGTGCTCAAATTGGTCCACCACGCTAATAATACCACCGGCATTTACCAGATAATCAGGGCAGTACACAATACCCTTCTCATGTAAAATATTATACAGATCAGGGCTGGCCAGTTGGTTATTGGCGCTTCCCAAAATAGCCTTACAGCGTAAATCATTTATTGTGTTAGAATTAATAATACCGCCCAATGCACACGGGCTCAACACGTGTACCTGCTGTCGGTGGATCTGCTCTGTCGCAACCATACGAATTCGCGGAAATAATGATTTCATGATTTGTTCTTTTTTTACATCAATATCCGCCACAGTTATGGCATCTACTCCAGCAGCGACTAACAATTCAAGAAATGCCGAACCAGTTTTTCCTAAACCTTGAATGGCAAAACTCCACGTTTTCAACAGTTCACCTTTACCAATTGCCTCAAACATTACTTCTAAACAATAAAACATGCCGAGGGCGGTAAAATAACCACTATTTATGCCTTGACCAATAACAAATGAAGTATTCTTTTTTAATATATCAATATCCAGCAGATCTACCCCCATATCATTACCGGTTACAAACACCCCTTGTAATTCGTTGAGTTTTTTTGCGTAGGAATTAAAGAAGGCGTCGCGATTGCGAATACCGCCCGGCGGAGATATCAGTACCGCCTTGGCACCACCGTATGGAAGCCCAGCCAATGCAGATTTAAACGACATCAGTCGCGATAAACGTAAAGCATCCTTCAAAGCACTCGCCTCATTCTCATATGTCCATAATCGCGTCGCTCCAAGCGATGGTGCATCACCACGTCTACGATGGATCGCAATATATCCATGTAAACCAACACCCGCATCGTTTATCTCTACTATTTGTGCGTGATTGTCGTATTCAGAAAATCCAGAATATTCAGCAAATGATATCATAATGTAATTGTAACAGAAAAAAATTTGTGCTTTCCGATTTAGGTTCACCTTCGCCAAAATCCGTGAAAATTCTCTTTCAATTTATGCAACAGTATATTTCGTAAAGATTCGCGCGCCGGCTTAGCGCCTACATCTCCTCCACCGTCTCAATCGTCAAAAGCCCCAGCGCGTTTTTCAAAACCTGCGCTACCGCTTCGGCCAAGGCCAAACGAGCCCGCACGAGCGAACTGCCTTGAGCGTTTAGAATACTGTGCTTATTATAAAAATCATTAAACGCCTGCGCCAGATCAAAACAATAGCGGGCGATGACGGACGGATTGTATTGGGCGAGCGCTTTTCGGATCACCTCGCCATAATCGCCCATCATCAGAGCCAAACGCTTTTCCTCCGGAGTGGCCAAAACGTCCCACTGAATTTTTCCGGCCAGCTCCCCCGCTTCCGCTTTGCGGACAATGGAATTAATCCGCGCCACCGCGTATAAAACATACGGCGCGGAAAAACCCTCAAACGACGTGGCCTCTTTAATATCAAACACGATATTTTTCGCCGCCTCGTGTTTTTGAATATCAAACTTCAAGGCCGCCAGCGTGAGCTTGAGCGACGTCGCCACCAGCTTCTCTTCGCTCCATTCCAAATGCCGCTCTTTGGTTTCAGCGTAAAATTTAGCGTACACTTCATCGCGCAAATCCTCGTACAAAATCACGTTGCCGAGCCGCGAAGACATTTTTCCATCGGGCCTGGTAACAAGGCCGTAGCCAATATGCGTCATCTTCTTTTTAAAACCCATCAGTTCCAAAATTTTAAACAGCTGGCGAAAATAAAAATTCTGTTCCAAAGCTGTTACCACCACGCTTTCATCCGCGTCAAACCGCTTAAATTTCTCTTCCGCCAAAGCCAAGTCGGCCGTGATATAAAGCCCCACCCCGTTCGACTTGCGCAACAGCGCGATATCCAATCCAGACGCGCTCAAATCCGCGATAATCGCCCCGCCTTCACCGACCTTGGCTATTCCTTTTTTCAAAAGCTCATCAACTTTATTCTGCCCAAATTCTCTAATATCTTTTTCATAAAAAACCCCTTCGTGCTCCACGCCAAGTTCTTTAAACAAGCGGTCAAATTGTTCTATGCTCCACGATCTGGTCTCCACATAGAGTGGCCAAATATCGCCTTCCCGCGCCTCAAATTTTTTCTGAAATTCGTCCAATTCCACTTTGGCTTCCGGGTGCTCTGCAATATAATTATTCGCTTCGGCATAAATTTCCCCCAGCCAACGCTGCTTGTTTTCCGGCGGCGCCTCATCTTTGTGAAACTTTAAAAGCCCCCACAAACATTTGGGCACGTGCGCTCCAAAATCATTGAGATAATTCACCGCGCGCGCCTCATAGCCCTGACTGCGATAAAGCGCCGTCAACGGGTTGCCGATGCAAACATTTCTAAAATGCCCAATATGAAATTCCTTATGCGTGTTATTGGACGGATACTCAATCATTACCTTTTGCCCCGCTCCTTCGTTAGACCAACCATACTCACTCCCCCGCTCTTCAATCTCCCCTATCACCATCTCCGCCACTACGCCAGCATTCAAGAAAAAATTAACATACGGACCAAACGCCTTAACGTCATTTATGATTTGTGATTTATGATTTATGATTTGTGACGCCAATTCTTGAGCGACGTCGCCCGGTTTAGCGTCTTTTTCTTTCGCTAAGGAGAAACACCCAAACGCCAAATCTCCCATGGATGGATTCGGCGGACTGCTAAACTCAATAACGCCGGTCACTCCGGCGTCTTTCAGCATCTGCTCCAATGTCTCCTTAACTCGTGCCGCCATAGCGTCCCGCCAAAGGTGATATTTATGGCTTTATTATAACACTATCCCCATAATTTGTCACGACCACATTATCATTCCAGAAAAAATAATTTCTTAATAACCTGCTAACAATTTAACAATATAGCCGTATAACAATTTAACAATTTTTTCAACTACATCAACTCCAACCCATAATTAGGGTCGTCTTCCGCCCCGCCGGCGATATGCTGGACCCGCCCCACCTGCCCGCTTGTCAGCCTAACTTTAATACCCCGCGGATGCGTCGCCGAGCTCGTCAAAATCTCCGCCACAATCCCATGCGTCAGTTTACCGGTCGGCTGGTCGGCTTTTAAAACAATATCCACTTCCAGGCCCGGATAAATTTGCGAGCGATTTTGTCCGTTCATATTATTTTTAAATGATTAAGGTGAGCGCTGGCCTACAAACGGCGCATTTCATATATTTTTACTCTGTGGATAACTTTAAAACATAAACAAAATTTTGCCTAATATTAGCAAAATATATTAAATTTGACATAGACTAAATAGTCATATAATATTAAATATATGGCTAAAACTATCACCAAAAGACAGTCTGATGCTCTCAAATTTGTTTACGAGGGCATCAAATCGTCCGGGTTCCCGCCTTCTATGGCAGAGCTACGCTCCGATCTTAGCGTAGCATCAAATCAATCAATAATCAACCTTTTAAAAGCGTTGGAAGATGGCGGGTATATTAAACGGGAGGAAGGCGTGGCGCGCGGGTTGAGGATTCTGCCCAAAGGTTTTAGCGAACTTGGAGTTGACGCGATGGCGCCGCTTATCGGTGATAGTTCATGCGGCCCTTTTATTGAAGCCATGCAAGAGGTTGGCAACTGGATGACCCTGCCGGGGACGGTGCATAAGGATGAAGTAACCGAATCAAGCGACAAAATGTATGTCATTAAAGTCCATGGCGACAGCATGATTAACGCCGGCATCCACGATGGCGATATGCTCTTGGTAAAGCAGTCGCGCGAATATAAAAGCGGCGATATCGTGGTGGCGCGCAGTGATGACGGCACAACCGTAAAAAGATTTATCGCGGCCAATAAAAAATCTTATTTGAAACCGGAGAATCCAGCTTACAAAAACATCCCTTTTTATCAAGAAACATTTTTAGATGGAAAAGTAGTGGCTAATTTAAGTACATTAAAAAGATTATATGCGAAATGAGTGAGAGGAACAAATGAATTTCTTCATTTATTCCCGAGCGAATGAGCATATATGCGACATATATGGACCAGAAAATTAATAGCGCTATATTAAACAAAATTTTTCGTGACTCTTCAATGCAGTACGGTTTAAAGGAGTTTGAAAATATAAAACCGGTAGAGGTTTTGGATATTTTTGAAAAAGAACCAGGCAAATTTTACACCAAGTGCCTTAAACGGGACAAGGATATTTTATTGTTTAACAACGAGAAAAATTTAGCAAAACCAGAAGAAGTTGTTCGTCAACTCTGGCTCATTAAACTCACCAAACAATACAATTACCCCTTAGACCGCATTGATTTAGAAAAGGATATTAGATTTGGGCATGAAATTCACCCCAAAGCGGCGGACATTATTATTTATCGGGAAGACAAAGAAACGCCGCTCGCGATTATTGAAACAAAAAATCCGATGGTAGAAAAAGGGCTGGATCAACTAAAAACGTACATCAATTCGGAAGGCGCTCCGATTGGCGTGTGGAGCAACGGCGTGGAAAAAGTCGTGCTGTACCGACCATATCCGCGCGAGTTTCAAACCCTGCGCGATTTGCCCCGCGTTGACCAAACAATTGAAGACGTTTTAGAAGAAAAATTAACTCTAGACGACCTTCACCAGGATTATGATTTGGTAAAAATTTTAAAAATTTTGGAAGAGCTGGTTTTGGCCAGCGCCGGAGTTGATTCGTTCAATGAAATTTTTAAACTTATCTACGCCAAATTATTTGACGAAAAAGAAGCGCGCAAACGCAAAGACAATGAGGTTTATTTTCACCAATCCAAGGACCCAAAAATTACCTTTGATGTTATTAATAAACTTTTTCAAAACGCTTGCAACGAGTGGCCGGGAATTTTTAGTTCCTACGAAAAAATTGAGCTTACACCAGGGCACCTCTCGGTTTGTGTGGACGAATTTTCTAAAATTAGACTATTGGACGCAAATTTGGAAGTGATTGACGCGGCCTTTGAGTATCTGTTGCCGGACGTTGCCAAAGGCAAACGCGGACAATATTTTACCCCGCGCCATGTTATTGATATGGCCGTAAAGATGCTTAACCCCAAAGACAACGAGTACATTATTGATCCGGCTTGCGGCAGCGGCGGGTTCCTTATTCATGCTATGCAATACGTATGGAGCAATAGCTTAAAACACGCTGATAAACCCGCGCGCTCCGATTATGCCAGTCGCTATGTTTATGGCATAGATTTTGATGATAAGCCGGTAAAAATTGCCCGCGCCATGATGCTTATCGCCGGGGACGGAAAATCGCATATCTTAAAACTAAATTCACTCAATACCAAGGAATGGCAGGGTGATGAAAGCGAAAAAGAGCGCGCCCGGGCCGAATTACGCGAGCGTCTGCGCCGATTTGACGATTATGACAAGAATAAAAACAATAAAGATAACTTTAAATATTTTGATTTTGATATTTTGCTTTCCAACCCGCCCTTTGCCGGTGAAATCCACGAAACTCCACTGCTTAAAGAATATGACTTGGCTAAAAACGACAAAGGCAAGTTACGGAATAAAATGGAACGGCACATATTGTTTATTGAGCGATCATTAGATCTTGTAAGGCCCGGCGGACGCCTGGCGATTGTTTTGCCACAGGGTGTATTTAATAATAGTAATATGGAATACGTACGCAATTATCTTTTGGATAAAGCACGAATATTAGCAGTAGTGGGGCTGGAGGTAAACACCTTTAAACCGCATACCGGCACAAAGACAAGCGTAATATTTTTAAAAAAATGGGAAACGAAAGAAAAACCGCCTACGGACTATCCAATTTTTATGGCTGTCTCCAAAAAATCTGGCAAAGATAATTCTGGTGATTATGTTTACCGCAAAGATAAAGACGGGTTGTTAATTTTCGATGGGCAAGGTAAAAAGATTTTAGAGCATGATTTGGATGAAATTGCAGAAGGGTTTAAAAATTTTGCTATAAACGAAAAAATTGATTTCTAAATTGTGGAAGATGCCCTAAAAAAATTTGAAGAAATGAAACAGATTGCCGAAAAGCATTATCATACAATCGGTGAAATTTTTTGTCCGTTTCTAAAAAAGAAAGTAAGTTTTAATGTCAAAGGTCTAAACCACATTAAAATGAAAGAATGGAATAAGGCCAGGGCAGTGTCGGATCAATACATGCGTTTAAAATTGTTAAAATTAGCGCCAATAATTTTGCAAAATTCTAACACTTTGCAAGAGAGCGTTGAGAAAAAATCTTTTGAAAGACAAAAAATAAATTCACGATGGGAAAAACGAGCGCTTGATGTAAAATATTATGGATTTGTCGCAATTATCAATGGCGCACGAATTAAAGTAATAGTACACGAATTAAAGTAATAGTAAAAGAGATAGCAGGCGGCCTTCCGCATTTTTGGAGCATTATTCCTTTCTGGAAGCAATATAAAAATCCTATTACAGGCGAAATAAAAAAAATCTTCCACGAGGGAGATCTGGCAAATCAGTAGTTTTAACGATGGTAACTTGTCTGCGGTTTTATGATAATTAACCGCGGGAGAGCCAAAGCCCTCACAAGTACCACCTAACGACATTATATAGCAAAATAGGGCTACGGTCAAGAGGGTGTGGATAACCTATAAATAGGGGCAAATTATATGGTTTTTTCAATAATACAAAAATCACAACTCGAATGTGCGCAACGCCTAGATGCTGAGTATTATCAGCCAGAATATTTATCGTTGATGAATAGAATTAGGGGAAATAAAGAAGGCATTAAATCATTTAGTCAATTAGAATGTAGTATTGTTAGCGGGCCATTTGGTTCCTCCCTAAAAAGCGAAGCTTACCTTGATAAGGGCGTTCCATTTGTTAGAATAAACGATCTACAAAACTTTTTTCTTAACGATGATAAATTAGTTTATATATCCTCAACAAACAATAAGAGGCTTATCCAATCTCAGCTATTTCCGTTTGATTTGATTCTTTCAAAAATTGGCAACACGATAGGTACCGTTTCAATAGTACCGGGAGAATATGAAGTATGTAATATTAGTGAGAATAATATTGGAATAAAATTTCAAAGTGATAGGCTATCCACAAATTTTAAATATTTTATTCTCACTTTTTTAAACTCTAGACTTGGATTTCTACAAATCTTTCGAAGGATTAGTGGTAATGCTCAACCCAAATTAAATATTAAAGATGTAGAAGAAGTAATTTTTCCAATCCCAAATCAGCAGATTTTAAATATTTTAGGTGACCTAATCACTAAAGCGCAGGATAGTACGACAAAAAGCAAAAAATATTACATGCAGGCTAGAAATATATTTTTAGACACTCTTGGTATAAAAAATTCTGAAAATGAGGGTAGCTACTTAATAGCAAAAGTAAATTTATCTGATGTTAGAAAATCTTATCGTACCGATGCCGAATATTTTTGTTCCCCCTGCAATAGAGTACTGGCGCAAATAACCAAAACTCAAACCGCGAAGCTAGGCGATCTGGCTAATATGTCCAAAGGCATAGAGCCTGGGGCTGAAGCCTACAAGGATGAGGGCAAAATTTTTATTAGAGTTAGTAGCATCTCCAAAGATGGGCTTATTGATAAAACCCAAAAATATGTTAGCGAAGAATTGTATAACGAATA
>Ga0207146_10180_pt3 | contig 16450 bp, 13 predicted proteins | sample Alteio_BWMinHeat_36_FD_153539 | JGI IMG/M metagenome (GOLD analysis project Ga0207146, IMG submission 153539) | Enriched cells from forest soil in Barre Woods Harvard Forest LTER site, Petersham, Massachusetts, United States -... | ecosystem: Environmental > Terrestrial > Soil > Temperate forest >...
GATGCAAATATGCACCAGCTGCGCGTAAGCGAACCTTTTCATTCCTGTCATGAAAGAGCGGGACGAGACTTCCACGCAGATCCTGGCGGTCTGTGAATGCCCGCCCAATCAAAAGTATGAGAATTGAAGACAAAAAAACATAGAGGGTACTACACGGCGAAGTGTGTGGTTCCACACAGTTGTTCACGCCATGCCCTCTGTGTGCTTTGGCGTCGCTTGTGCTGGAGATGCCTAGGAATTCGCAGAGGCTGGTGCTAACAGGCCAATGTGAGGGCTGGTCGCGTCACTGAAGCCGCATGCTTCTGAGCAAATCCTGGTAGCGAGGGTCAGAGCGATAGGGCCAGAAGTATGGCTCCGCATCCATGCGCGTGAGGAAGGGTTCACGCTCCGCCAGCGCAGCGTTGAGGCTCTCGAACATGAAATCGGCTTGTCCCATGGCGGCATAGTAGACCGCAAAAGCTGCGGATGAGACGTAGGATCGCTGTCTGCGTTCTGCGAGCTCAGCCATTAAGTTCTCAGCGTGCTCAGTGTTGCCCGCGCGGCCATACAAGGCGGCCAGATAGCCTGTCGCCAACGCAAACGAGGGCGATAACTGCAATCCAGCTTCCAGGTTGGCGATCGCTTCCTGAACCGCTCCCTTTTGCGACTGAGCCATGCCCATGGCGAAGTGGACGAGCCAGTAATCGGGATAGAGGTCGAGTGCTTTGGCGGCGTGCTCAATGGCCTCGTCGTACCGGCGATCGCAGTAAAGAGCAAATGAAAATCCGAAGAGGACCATCATGGAGAGGGGATCTGTCTCCAATGCGCGGTGGTATTGCAACACCGCCTCCTCATATCTCTTCAGAGGTAACAGGAAATAGAGTGCGTAACGCGACCGGACCAGCGGCGGCACCGGGTCGACAGCCATCGCCGATTGAAAATGCAAACCTGCCCCCCTCCAGTCATACTGAACGGCACCGGCGAGCAGCCCGAGAACACTATGAGCCTCGCTCAGGTCCCGATCGATGGCGAGTGCCTTCTCTGCCGCTGCCCTCGCCAGGGGTCCCACGTCGCTCATGCGCTGAATGCTCAGCGCGCCGATGCTGTAATAGAAGACAGCCAGGCCTGCATGCGTCGGCGCATAAGTGGGATCGGATGCCAGCGCCTGCTCAAACGATTCTTTGGCCAGGACAAGGCTGTGCGCCGTATATCGCTGATACCAGTAAATGCCCTTGAGATAGCTCTGGTAGGCATCTATGTTCGTGGGCCGGCTCTCGCGCGGCGTCAGCTTTACCTTGAGGGCACTGGCGATCTCCTGCGATATGTCGTCCTGAATGGCAAATACATCGGTCAGCTCACGGTCGTATCTCTCTGACCAGAGATGCGATTCATCGTCGACCTTGATCAACTGCGCCGTAATGCGGATACGATTTCCGGCCCGGCGCACGCTGCCCTCCAGGATGGTCTCGACCCTGAGCCTTTGCCCGATGGTGCGTAGATCGTGTTCCTGACCGCGGAATGCGAATGCCGATCCCCGCGCGATAACTCGCAACTCCGGGATATTGGTGAGCGCATTCAGCACCTCTTCCGCCAGACCATCGCTGAAGTACTCATTTTCCTTGTCCGCGCTCAGGTTGGCAAAAGGCAGTACGGCGATGGAAGGCTTCTCGTAATTCGCCGCGCCATTCAGCGATATGCCCGCGAGCGCCCGTTTCACCTCGGGTATGGTCTGAAAGCGTTCGCCGGGATCCTTGCGCAGACAGTGGATTACGTGCTGTTCAAGAATAGCCGGGACTGCAGACTGCAGCTGGCGCAGCGGGGTTGGCTCGCTTCTTAGGATGGCCGCGAGCGTTGTGACCCACGATTCGCCCTCGAACGCCCGCTTGCCGCAGAGCATTTCGTAGAGCACACACCCAAACGAAAAGATGTCGGACCGCACATCCAGCACGCGGCCTTGCGCCTGCTCGGGCGACATGTAGGGCGCGGTGCCCAGTATCGTTCCCTGCAGCGTTTGCGCGGTCGTCGTAATATCGCCAGGCAACGCACGATGCACAAATCTTGCCAGCCCAAAGTCCAGCAGCTTGACGCGGCCGTCTTCGGTAATCATGATATTGGCCGGCTTGAGGTCGCGATGAATAATGCCGGCGAAGTGCGCCGCAGCAAGTCCATCCGCGATCTGAGCGGCATAGTGCATCGCATCCGCGATCGATAGAGTCTTAGTTGCAAGCACCACTTCGAGCGTGCTGCCGACGACATATTCCATGACCAGGAAGCACATACCGTCTTCGTCCAGGCTTTCATGGATGGTGATGATGTTCGGATGGTTAAGCTGTGATGCTGCCTGAGCCTCGCGAAGAAAACGTCGACTCTCATCGGCATCGCCGACTCTTTCTCCGGAGAGCGTTTTAAGGGCGATGAAGCGGTTCAGCCGTGTGTCCCGCGCTTTATAGACAACCCCCATGCCTCCCGAACCTAAAGAGGCGACGATCTCGTACGGGCCGATGCGAACTCCGGTAGATAGAGCCATAATCTCCAACGATTCTAGCTTGCCATCGCTTGATATCTGAACGCTAAACCTAAATTGTCGCAAGTTCGTCTAATAAAGAAACCGAACCATCGAAGCACGATGGAATGAGTCTCCGGGAGGTTCCGCTGAAGTCGTCGTTGAAGAATTCATGGCTCTACCCATCTCTATTTCTCTCGGCATTCTGTTCTTTCGTTAGATTCGTACGCTTCGGAGCCTTCAGCCGGTTTGTCCACCAACACGCTTCGACATCATGCAGGCGGCGCGGCGCCATTGCGCTCACTTTGATCCTTGCCATAGGAGCCTCGCCGCTTAGCGCAAGCGCCCAGAACACTGTCTTCAAAATTCCACCCATAAAGATACCGCTTGATGTCAAAGGCCAGCCCATCGCAATTACCGCCTCGGCGATCCTCACCCTTTCGTCAAGGAACCGCAATCCGCTGACATTGAATCTTGAGCTCACTGGCGATCTCTCCGATCTGCAGAGCAACTTGACTGATCTGCTGAGCTCCCAGATGGATAAGGATGACCGCTGCGGAGAGCGCATGACGATTCAGAATGCCACGCTCACCCCTGCCGATCCCGCAAGCCTGGCCGTGATTCAGCTGCACTATGAGCGTTGGGCGTGCGTCAAGGTACTGGGCAAACAGGCAGCCAGGAAGTTGATCGGAGGCGACGCCCAGGTCCAGATCAAGCTCACCCCTGCAGTTGCTGAAGACGGCACAGGATTACAACTGGTCCCGGAGCTCGGGCAGATTCAGGCGGATGGTTCTCTCGGCGAACTACTGCGCTCAGGGATGCTTGGCCAAACGATACGCGAAAAAATTCAAAGCGCAATGCTCTCCGCGTTGCAGAAGGGCACGAATCTGGGTGCAACCCTTCCGCCAGCGGTACAGGGTTATGTCGCGATCCAGAATGCTCAATTCAAAGATGCCGGGGACGGACGCCTATTGGTGGTTCTGAACGGCGAGGCTCACATCACCCAGGAGCAGGTGCGGCTTCTCTCTGCTCAAGTGAAAGAACGGCTGGCATCGCGCTGACTATTCTTACCTCGGGTGTAGAGCCTGTTTATTAGAACCGGAGCGAATTTACCCGGGTGCAAGGAGTGCGGCGGATGGACCGCAAAACACCACGGCTCAGACTTTTCTCCCTCCGGAAAGACGCGCCAGCTGTGATGGCGGCTGCGTATGCTGGAGTGATAACGCATCTCGCATGAGCCTCATCGGCACCACACCGAATCCGTCAGCGCCGTCCGCTTCGACCAGGCATCTGCTGCCCTGGCTGGTCGCGGTTGCATTTTTTATGGAGTCGTTGGACACAACGATTCTCAACACAGCTGTCCCCGCCGTTTCGGCAGCACTGAACGTATCTCCGCTGAGCATGAAGTCAGTGTTGGCCAGCTATACGTTAAGTCTGGCTGTCTTCATTCCGATCAGTGGCTGGATGGCGGATCGTTTCGGGACTCGCCGGATTTTTGCATCTGCCATCGCCCTGTTCACCCTCGGATCAGTTCTTTGCGGCATTTCAAGCAACATCCACTTGCTGGTTGCCTGTCGCCTCTTGCAGGGGTGCGGCGGAGCCATGATGGTACCGGTAGGCAGGCTCACTCTGGTGCGAACCTTCGCCAAGTCCGAACTGGTCCGCATCATGAGCTTTGTTGCCATTCCCGCTTTGATCGGTCCCATGCTCGGCCCCATTGCAGGCGGCCTGATCGTCAGATACCTGCACTGGCGATTCATCTTTTTCGTGAACATCCCGATTGGCTTGGCTGGCTTATTGATGGTGTACCTGCATCTGCCCGATTACCGCGAAGAGAAGACACCGCCGCTCGATATCGTCGGTCTCATCCTGTTCGGTTCAGGCATCGGGCTGCTGTCCTATGTGCTGGAGATATTCGGGGAGCATACGCTAAGCAGTCGCGAGATCCTCGGGCTCTTGACCGTCTCTCTCGCGCTCATCGGAGGCTATGGCCTTCATGCGACCCGGACCGCGTTCCCACTCTTGCAAATGAAGCTGTTTGGGATTCGTACATTTCGGTCAGCAGTCAGCGGCGGCTTCTTTACTCGACTTGGTATCGGGGGCGTGCCATTCCTTTTGCCGCTCCTTTATCAAGTGGGTCTTGGCTTCAGTCCCATTCAATCGGGACTGCTCATCATGCCACAGGCGATCGCTTCGATGAGTACGAAGTTTCTCTTGCCGCGAGTCCTTACACGATTTGGATACCGGGGAGTTCTCATCTCCAACACCGTGATCCTCGGCCTGCTGCTCTTGCTCTTCGCCACCATCGGGCTTCGCACGCCAGTCTGGCTGATCGTGCTGCAGGCGTTCTGTTACGGGGCATTCACCTCGCTTCAGTACACCAGCATGAATACGCTCGTGTACGCCGATCTCAACGAGGCAGAGACGAGCAATGGCAGTTCCATCGCAAGCACCATGCAGCAGCTATCCATCAGCTTTGGTGTTGCCGCGGCGGGACTGACCACCGCGTTCTTCATACCTGCCGAGTTTCATACCAACGCGCAAGCAATGATCCACGGCGTTCACAAGGCATTTGTTGCACTGGGCATATTGACGATCCTGTCCACAATCGTTTTCGCGGGTCTAAGAAGCGGTGACGGCGACAAAGTAAGCCAGCAAAAGGTATTGCATCATGGCGGCTAACCGATCAAGCGGACTGTCGCAAAGAAAACCTTAGCCGAACGGGTCCCGCATCCCTCTGTTCATTACGCCGTCGAGTTTGACTCCATTTGTTGACCGGCTGAACAGTTCAAAGAATCGGGGATTAGACCAATATACCTATTTTAAAAATAGGTATATTGGTCTACTATTACTTCGTGGCGAAAAATCCCGAACATCGTGACCTCTTTCCTGGGGCGTTGGAAATCATGATTCTCCAGTCTTTGCTGCTGAAGCCGATGCATGGCTATGCGTTGGTGAAACACATCAAACGGGTTTCCGAAGACCTGCTGCAGGTGGAAGAAGGTTCACTTTATCCGGCGCTGCAGCGAATGCTGAAAGAAGGTTGGCTCGAAGTTGAAACCGGAATCTCTGCCAAGGGCCGTCCCACACGGATCTATCGGCTCACTGAGGCAGGCATTCGGCATCTCGAACGTGAGGTGGCCAGTTTCGAGAAGATGTTCGCTGGGATCACCCGCGTGCTCGCCGCGGCCAGGGCGTAGGAGGTGTGAATTGTCACTGTTGAGTCGTCTCGTTTCGAAGAGCCGCCGTTATAACGACATCTCTGTCTCGATCCAGGAACACATCGACGAACGGATCGACGAATTGATGGAAGAGGGTATGTCGCGCGAGGAGGCCGAACGAATGGCTCGCCGCGATTTCGGCAACGTGACGCTCATCCAGGAGCGCAGCCGTGAAGTATGGCAATGGCAGAAGCTCGAATCATTGCTGATGGATCTGAAGCATGTATGCCGCCGGCTGGGGCGGTCGCCGGGATTCGCGATCACGGTGGTGCTCACGCTGGCTATCGGCATCGGAGCAAATACAGCCGTGTTCAGTGTGCTGAACAGTGTGCTGATCCGGCCACTGCCTTACCCTGATCCGCAGCAGCTGGTTTCGCTGCATCTGAACGCTCCCGGCGCACCCGGACTGGCCGAGTTTCGGGATGAACTGCGCCTGTCGGCCTCGATGTATCTCACCTTTGCCGCGCATAACCGTGCATTCCAATCGGTAGGCGTGTGGCTGCCTGGGACTGCAAGCATTACAGGAATCGCACAGCCGGAGCAAGTCAACACAGCGCTGATTACGGATGGCATTCTTCAGACGCTCAATGTGCCTGCCGCTGCCGGGCAATGGCTTACTGCAAAGGATCAGCACCCACGTGGAGCGCAGCGTGTAATGCTCAGCTATGGGTATTGGCAGCGGCGTTTTGGCGGCGATCCGAGTGTAGTAGGCCGCACCATCAGCGTCGACTCCCAGCCGCGTGAGATCGCCGGTGTAATGCCGCGCGGATTCAAGGTGGTCAATTACGATTTCGATCTGATGGTGCCCCTGGCCTTCGATCCGGTCAAGCAGCCCTTGGCCGGTTTTGCATACCGCGGTATCGCGCGGCTCCGGCCCGGTGTCGCGATCGCGCAAGCCGACGCCGATGTGGCCCGGTTGCTCAACGTCTGGATGGACTCATGGACGAACGGTCCAGGCTCCGATCCACACTTTTATCTGACCTGGAAGATCACGCCCGCGCTTCTGTCATTGAAGGAGCAAATGGTCGGCAGTGTCGGCAACCTGCTGTGGGTGGTGATGGCGACGATCGGCGTGGTGATGCTGATCGCCTGCACCAACGTCGCAAATCTGATGCTGGTGCGTGCCGACGCGCGCCAACAGGAGCTTGCGGTGCGCTCCGCGCTTGGCGCCGGCAGATGGCGGATTGCGCGCGAGTTGCTGATGGAAAGCGTTACGCTTGGCATCCTGGGCGGCGCGGTCGGGGTGGGAGCCGCGTATGCGGGCTTGCGCCTGCTGACGGCCATCGGACCGGAGAATCTGCCGCGGCTCAGTGAGATCTCGCTCGACGCCCGATCCATCGCATTCACCCTGATACTGTCGTTGCTCTCCGGGTTATTGTTTGGCTCTGTTCCTGCGCTGCGTTATGCTCCTTCGCGGCAAAGCGTACCGCTGCTCGGTGCGATGCGAACGGCAAGCGTAAGCCGGGAGCGGCAGCGTGGCCGCAACCTGCTGGTCATAGCGCAGGTTGCTATGGCGCTGGTACTGCTCATCAGCGCAGTGCTGATGATCCGTACCTTCAATGCGATGCGTAACGTCGATCCAGGCTTCTCCGATCCCGTATCGCTGCAGGTGATGCGCATTTCGATTCCGGAGACGCTGGTTCGCGACCCGCAGGAGGTGACGCGGGTCCAGAATAATATTCTCGACAAGCTCGCAGCAATTCCTGGTGTTGCCTCCTCAGGCTTCGCCGCTTCCGTTCCCATGAGCGGAGCCGAACCTGCCTGGAATGAAATCTCAATCGAAGGAAAAAACTATGCAGGCGAAGAACCTCCTTTGCGTCTCTTCAACTACGTTTCGCCCGGTTATTTCCATACTGCCGGCACAAGAATCGTTGCGGGGCGCGATTTTGCATGGACGGACATTTATGGCCTGAGACCGGTGGGCATCCTGTCTGAGAGCCTGGCCCGAGAGCTGTGGGGATCGCCCAACGCTGCCATCGGCAAACGCTTCCGCGAATTTCCCTCCATGCCGTGGTATGAAGTAGTCGGGGTGGTCCAGGATGTGCGCGAGAACGGCGTCGATCAGATCTCGCCGGCAACGGTGTACTGGCCTTCGATGATGCGCGATCTTTATGGTCCTGGATCTTTTGATGCCAGGCGCACCGTCTACTTTGCGATGCGCAGCAATCGCGCCGGGACACAAGCCTTGATCAACGAAATGCAGCAGGCCGTCTCGTCGGTGAATTCGAATCTGCCGGCTGCGTCAATCAGCACGATGCAGGATATCTACAGCCAATCGATGGCGCGCACTTCGTTCACGCTTGTCATGCTGGCCATTGCCGGAACAATGGCGCTGGCGCTCGGCATCCTCGGCATCTACGGTGTGATCTCGTATGCGGTCTCGCAGCGTACGCGTGAGATCGGTATCCGGATGGCGCTGGGCGCGAAGAAGAGCGAGCTGGTGTGGATGTTCGTGCGCTCGGCGCTCGTGCTTACTGGAATTGGCACGGTTGTAGGCCTGGGCGCCGCAGCCGGACTCATGCGTCTGATGCGAACGCTGTTATTTGGCGTGAGCCCTCTCGATCCTGTCACCTTCCTAGCTGTGCCGGTTGTCCTGGCGGTGGCTGCAATGCTTGCCAGCTATCTGCCAGCGCGCCGCACGGCTGCTGTCGATCCTGTCGAAGCACTTAGAGCTGAATAATCAAGGCGGCGGAATCCTCGGTTACCAGATTGAGGGAGGCTCTGATCGCGATGAGAAGAAATGAATCGAGTAGGTACACGCCACGATGTCTCAAAAGATGATCTTAACGAGCCGTATGATGAGTTGTTCCGGAGAGAAGATCGTTAACAGGAGTGGTGCGAGGGGAGCAGCGGTCGCCGCGGCTAAGCGGAAGATGTCATCAAGTGCGAACGGAACGGCACGCATACCGCGCACAATGTCATAGCTGTTGTTCAGATCAGCGAGAGACTGAATGTCGGCAGATCCCAGGACCTCTTCCGACGGCGGTGTATTAAGAACCCATTTCTCTTCAAATCTGTCGACGTAACCCTGCGCGACCTGGGCGTAATCGGCCAGTCCCTTTCGTTTTGCCGCTGCCATCCTGGGGGTAAACATCAGGAGCGGCCCCAGAATCGCCAGGACAAAAAAAACGACAAAGCCTCCCATCTGCAGCTTGAACGACAGCAGGCTCTCCTCTCTGTAGAGGACACGGCTCGCCACCAGGCCCGCCAGCATAGCACCCTGAGCAAAGAGAATTGGACCAAAGGCGTATGCGCTCTTACCCAGGAAAGCAAGCCCTGCGCCACGATCCGGATGGATGGGAACAAGATGCAGGTGCAATTTCGACACCCGCCAGAGAAAGCGATACCAGATGAAGAACCTTAAATACCAGCGCAGAAGCACAAACTGTAAGATCGGGATGCTGACAAACACGTACCACCAACCGGCCGGGGTCAGATTCCAACGGCCGCCTGGGTTCGCATACCAGGTTGGAGACTCGATGCCGAATCGGCTGCTCCAGAGCCACAGTCCAAGCGTGTAAACCAGGATAAGAAGCGCCAGTTCGACAGGGATGGAATTTCGCAGCCTGACCGCTGACTCGATCGCCGCCTCGAAACGCGGCAGGTCTTCTCCCCTGACAATTCGCCGCTCCACGAATCGTTGCACAACGGGACGTAGGCGCGAATGAACAATCAACTCAGCCACGATGAGCACGGGAAGGGCAACAAGAAAACGGGCCTGGACCTCGACATCATGAAGAAAGGTAAGTCGGCCTGTGATACCAGGTTGAGAAGCAACAAGGTCGAGGAACAGCATCGGCAGCCACGCGATTGAGACGATCGTAAATACACGCCGGCGCAGAAGCTCCAGCTGATCTCCGGCGAGACGTGTCTTCCGAAAGAATTGGAAGATCGGACCACCCATCACCAGAGAGAAGTCGGTCACCTTCTCTTGAAAGGCTGCCTTCGTCATCGTAGGCGAGCCCTGCTTCACATCGTTCGGTCCCGGGATCATAGGCAGCGGCCTCCTGCCCCCATGTCTGTGCCGTCTTGATGATCTGCGCTGATCGTAAGCGTAGGAACTGTCAGTTCTAGCAGTGTATGGCTTCTTGTTCAGGGGTCAACGAGTGGCTCGGTCTGTTTTATCTGTAGCCATTTCCCCAGGTGTAGTCGTACCTCACGGCGAAGCCAGTGAGAGATGGGCCGTTTCTGTGGACGGCTGCTTTCGCGAATTCGAAGGTGAATGAGTTTCGGGAGTTTGGGGAGACGACAAGCTCGCTGCCTAAGATGAAATTTCGCTGCCGATCGCCCTGATTGACGCCGCTGACAGTGGTGTCGCCTCGAAAGGAGTACCGGCTATCGAGAGAGGCCCATATGGCGTTGTTGAAGGTGTAACTTATGTGTCCCTCGAGGCCGAAGAGCGCTCGCTGTCGCAAGACTTCTGCGCCACGATACGAGGTGTTGTCTGTGTAGAGATAGGCGTTGGCGTAGGCGTCGAACACCCAACGCTGCTCGGGCCCGAATGGCTTGGAGATGGCAAGCTCGGGCTTGAACGACCATCGATCGGAACCGAGGTTGAGAAGCTTGTTGGGATCGTATTGGCCGGTAGGTGCGGTGGTGGAGAGGCTCAGGCCGATGGAAGTGGTGGTCACGGCGTTTGAGAATTGCTCCGGGCTGAGCGCCGGGCCTCCTTTGAGCAGTATGGCTGCGGTGTAGCCGGAGTCGCCGGTACCGGTGGTTGATCCAGTGATGTCGGTGCCGGTGATGGAGCCGCTGAGGTTGGCGATGGGGACGCTGGCTTCTACCCAGGCCGTGCGATGAAGAAATGCGAAATAGCGCGTATAGTCGATGAGACCCTGATTGAGATTGAATTTTGCTCCTGAGACGATGAAGGAAGTATCGATCGACGTATTGGAGCGAACATAGGCGTAGGCCAGCTCGAGCTGATTGATCCCCACAGGAGTGTTCTCGTACGTTCGCGGGTCGGTGAATTGGGCGCAGGCGTGGGTGTGCAGGACGGCTAGAGCAAGGCAGATGATGACCGGCCGTTTATCCATGATGGATATTGGGGAAACCCCCGTCACATCAGAAGCACTGAAGTTGCGACATTCTAGCATCCGACCGGAAGTGCGAAATATGCAGAGCCGGAATCCGCTAACCGGCAACCATGGTTTCCGCCTTCTCGACACGGTCGCGTCCGTTGTTCTTGGCAAGATACAAAGCGCGGTCGGCAGAGCGAACCAGGTCTTCGGCTGTCTGACCCGCCTGCGGAAACGTCGCTACACCGATCGACACCGTGACCTTCTTTGATCCACTTCCCGGAATATCCAGTTGCATCTCGCTTATCCGGCGGCGAAGCTCCTCAGCACGCTCTCGCGCAACTTCCGCTCCCGTCCCTGGCAGGATCAGGAGAAGTTCCTCGCCTCCATAACGGCAGGCGATATCTTCGGCGCGCACCCCATGTCGCAGGATCTCAGCGACTCCGCGCAGCACCTGATCCCCGGCCTCATGGCCGAAGGTATCGTTGAATCGCTTGAAGTGATCGATGTCCATCATCAGGACCGAAAGATCCGTCTTCCGCCTGATTGCCAGGAGCGCCTCTCGATCCAGCGCCATTTCCATGAAGCGCCGGTTGTAAAGATTCGTCAGCCCGTCTCGAATCGATTGCTCTTCCAGCTGAGCCCTCAGGTTGAGAGACGCAATCCATACGGATGCGACATCTGACGCCCGCTCCAACAACCGATGGTGAAGGTCGAGATCTTCTGCGTCTTCTGTTCCTTGGCAGCCAATGTAGAGTAGTCCCAATGTTTCGCCATGGGCCACAAACGGCATACACAGATAATCCTCGGGCGGTTTGCCTGCAAAATGCCGGCATTCAATCTCAGACTCACCCGCTTTGTGTCGCCGCGGTCGCCCCGCACGCAAGCCGCAACAGGCACCGACCGGAAACTCATCGAGGATCTGCGTCTGATCGTCAGATGTCGCGGCAATCTGCATCATCTTTCGCGCGCTGTCGACCTTCATCAGCGCAATCTTTGCTTTGGGCAGTGCCTTGGCAACGTAGCACACTGTCGTCCTGTGCGCTTCATCCGGAGTGGTACACAGCTGCAGTTCCTGGCGCATGGAGGTGATCAGGCTAAGCTCTGCCGTCTGATTTTTGAGTTCCTGTATCGTCCCATTGAGCCGCTCGTTCGTATTGAAAATCTGCGCTTCCGACTTTGCGTGTTTCCACACGTCACGCAGCAGAAACCCAAACAGGCTGAGCACAGTAAACAGGGACACAAGCAGGAATAAACCACCCGTAAGCAGGTTCCGATAGGCACGCTGGTCGGCGTCGATGGAGCGCTGCTTCAGGAGCAGTTGTTCCTCCGTCTCCATGCGGTCGACGAGGTCTCGGCATTCGAGCATCTTCCTGGTCAGGGCCGCCCTCTCGATCGCGCCGCTCTGGCTGTTGGCGACCAATGCGTTCACCTGCCGGATCAGTTCATCTGTACATGCACGAGCGAACCGCGCCCGGTCGCGCTGTTTGGTGTCCCAGATTAGCTTCTCCAAATCGCTCAGGTTCGAGTCTAGGACGCCCTCAGTCGTCTGAATCGTGTTCTTGTCGTCCGCGTTTCTCTCGGCCAGATAGATGCGCGTAAGATAGTCCATCCGCTCCAGCCGTGCAGACTCCGTCTGTAGTCGGCTCAGCACGTCCTGCGAATGTCCCTCCAGGACGCGTGAAGCCAACAACCGCTGCGTGTTGCGGTAAAAAATTACCGCCGCAGTACAGATGAACAGGACAGCCCCGGTCGCCCCCACTACGAGCAGCAGAACGCTCCGATTCCTGATCTTTTTCGCAGCTGGATTCAGGGTATCCGTAAGCAGCGCCCCCACCACGAAAGGTAGACAGCGACAAGTATAGGACAGACCGATTCCCGGCTGCTTTAAGATCAGAAGGCATAAAGAGGTTCCGGTAACTTGCCCGCCGTCGATCGGATGCCGGAGCAACTTACTGAAAATGCGACTTTTCGGGCTATTGCTGCATAGGCAATATTCCCGGCTTTGTGTTTAGTAAATCGCGCACTATAATCAGCCGATACACTGAGGCAACTCCATGAAGTTTCAGTGGAAGATATTGATCTCGCTATCTGTTCCCGTATGCGCTACATTCACCGTCGTCGTGTGTCTCGCGATTCTCAATCAGCACCGGACGCTCTACCCTACTCCGAACTCCGTGAGTGTCTTCCTCAAAAGTTACACTCCACAGCACGTGATTGAGTCGTTTGGATCCAGTCAATATGGGTCGGAGTTGGTCGAAATCGGAGGCGCCTCGACGGAGCGACGATTTATTCCTAACCGGCGCGAGTTCAATCCGGACTTCGCAATCCGATCCGAGAATCGAATTCCTCTCATGGACGCACTGAGCGACGACATCTATGCTCAACTGGTTGACAATGGAGCGTTGGATCAGCCGTAATGGCGATCCGCAGACGGGATTTCAATTCAAGTACAGACTTGATAAGAGCACAGGTACGGTTACTCTTTCGCCCTTGTTGCAGGATTCAAGGATTCACAGTAATACACCGCTGCCCGACGGTATGGCAGACATGACGCTCAAGATTGTGGTCGCGGAGAAGTGGTTTCCTAAAGAGACTGACGCAATGCAGGCCAGCCTGTCACTTCATTAAAGAATGACAAGCGGCCGGCCCCTATAGTGCGACGAGCTCGGGGTTCAGTGAGCGAGGGCATTCCCGCTTGGGTACCTTTTCACTGAACCCACAGGAAGCTCTTCGAAAACGGGGATCTCGGTAAGTTCAACCCAGCGACTTGCCCCAAACGGCAACTTACCGTAAACGTGACTTTGCGGGAGGTACAACTACGATGCCCTATGACACGCCCGCGCCCGGCATTAGTGACCATAGGATGTTATAACGGTTCCCGGATACTCCGAAGAGTTGTTGAACAGCCTCCCGGTATCGTGCTTCAAAGACTTATCCAGGAAAGAGCGCACGAACGCTTGGGTTGCACGCAAGTTATAAAGCGCCTCCTCGGTTTCGATCTTCTTGCCGTTCGCAAATAGAAGAGGGACGTCGCTGAAGCTTGCGTGATTCAGGCCTGCGGATTTCAATACGACATCGTAACTACCTATAGGGCAGGCTTTGAGTTGAGCTTCCTTCTTCTTGATATATTCGGACTCCTGCGCAGTATCAAAGCCTCTCGGTTGGCCGGAATGATCAATTTCGAGTAGAAGAACGGGCTGCGTGAATCCTTTGCCGTATTCGGGAAATGCAGCGACGGGGGGCAGCGCTCCGTCGAGGCTTATGCACGCTTTGAAACGTTGATCCATCTGGCATGCAAGGGTTGCAAATGCGCCTCCAGAAGAGTGCCCCATTGCCGCTACTTGGTCAATGTCGAGTCTCCCTTCGAGAGGGAATTTATGTGCCCTCTGGCTGTTCATTTCTGCCAGCTTGCTCAGCACGAAGACCTCGTCACGAGCGCCCTCGGTAATGGCAAGTCCGGCGGATGCCTGCATCCGTTGAAATCGTTGCTCAGGCGTGAGACCCGGGGGGTCGGCTTCTTGATGGGGCGTGACAACCCTGCCATTGGGAAATACAACAGCCATTGCCGTGTACGTGTGTTCAATCGATGCAACGGCATACCCGTGGCTGACGAGATCCTCAATCAACGATGTGTATGCAAAACCTACGCTTCCCAGGCCATGCGAAAAAACCACGACGGGAAAATGTCTGGGCGCATCGGCCACCGGCGCATTTTCGACCGTATGAGAAACGAGGTCCCCGGAAACAATCTGTTCCCAGCTGGGTCCAAACTCATCCCCAACTCTGCGCTGAACCTCGGGGCTGGCATCCATCTGCTTTGCTCCAGGGAGATACGTCCCTGTCCTCTTCGTATCTGTTCGCGGCGATGGGTACCAGAGATACACCATCAAGTCGCGGTGGGCACCAGAGTTATTGGCAGAAAAGGTGTCTGGCCGGGAGGCATCGATCCACTCGTAGCCAACTCGACCTATCCCAAATGGGCCGGATGGCGCGGGCAATGCGGGTGCTGCGGCATTAATCTCACCTGCCTGAAGGTCGGTGGAAGCACGATTCTCCTTTCCCGCCTGCCCATTGCTATTCGTCAGCGTTCCAAAGAGAAAAAAAACAACCATCAAGCTGCGACCGGTCACGATTGGCCTCCCAAGAAGAGCATGCGAGCCTGTGGCCTGTATCCTACGCTTATCAAATGATCGAAGAATTGTAGTGATCCGCAAGCTCGGGCTATTGCCTTGAAAACGAGGTCCCGGACATGTGCTGTTTCTGGTACTGATTCAAACTGACCACCACTGACGAGCTGTTGCGCGACCCAGATGTATTGCAAGTGCCTAAGCAGGCGCATCGCAAAGCTGAAAGCCACTAGCGGATACACTGTACATACCGATGAATTCCGCTAAATTCGCCTTGGGCTTGCTTCTTTCCCTGCTGGCGGCTGCGCCCGCAGCCCACGCTGTTGAGCTGAAAATTTCCGCGCAGGCGCTGGAACACACTCTGAAGATGCAGCTCTTCAGCGGTCCTAACGGGCGCTACTACATCAAGGGCGATGCCAATTCTGCATGCTATGTGTACGCCGACTCGCCGAAGGTCTCCTTCGCAGCCGACAGGATCATGGTCCATGTGCACACCAGCGCAAGGCTGGGCACACATTTTCGCGGGACGTGCCTGGGTGTGGGCCTCGCGCCCGATGCCGACGTTTCACTGTTGCCCGATTCTGAGGGTGAAACAATCGGCTTCCGTGATGCGCGCATTGAACACCTCAGCGAATCGCACGAACTGAACTTTGTCCTCATGCCTTTTCTAAGCCACAAAGTGCCGTCGAGTATGAAGGTAAATGCCGCCACGCTGCTCCGGCAGGTGCTGGCGCAATCCATGCAGCGCACGGGATACGATCTCAAGCTTGACCGGCTCAAAATCCATTCCATGCAGGTAGAGGGCAACGCGTTAGTGGTAGATGTGGACGGAGATATGAGCGTGAATTGAGAAACACCAGGGCCTGTTCACACGATGAGGGCTACGGCATCCGGTGCTGCTGTCCCTTCCTTGAGAAGTCCAGTCGGTGTCAGTTGCTTCGGCTCAGTCGATCAGTCTTAAGACCCGCCCTTCGGCTTAGCAGCCTTCGCCTTCGCGCTCTGACCAGCTTCTTTCGCCCGGAACTTCGCAATGCGCTCGATCAACTTCACGGGAACCGGTGCAGAGAACGGAAAGCGGATCGTGCTTTTCTTGACATCGTACGGGGTAAGGTCGTCCTTGAACACCGCGACGAGGCGATCGCCCACAGGGTAGAGCGAATAGTGTCGCTTCCATCCGGCGAACCAGAGGAATGGACCGTCGTCGAGTTTGTACGCAGCGATATTGTATGAGATCACTTCCTGGGCCTTCGGGACCGCCTTGCGGATGGCGCTCCGTACGGATTCGAGCGCGCCCTGCATGGACTCGGGCTGAGAGGCAATGTACTCATCCACGGATTGAAACTATTCTTGGCCGTCATACTGCCTGCACTCAGACTTCAGCGCGTCAGCACGACTGAAGCAACAGTATTTATTTTGACCCCATCTGTTCCGCTTGCGCTCGTCTCTGGAAATTTTCTGTCAAGCCCCAGAAATGGGTCTAATTCTCGTAATTATCTCAAAACAAGCCCTTTATGAGAGTCTCAGTTTTGGCATGTTAATTCGCTAAAGTTGCTATCATAGAAATAGAGATGAAAAGCTATGGCAATGCCCGTCCCCCAC
>Ga0207146_10188_pt2 | contig 16407 bp, 10 predicted proteins | sample Alteio_BWMinHeat_36_FD_153539 | JGI IMG/M metagenome (GOLD analysis project Ga0207146, IMG submission 153539) | Enriched cells from forest soil in Barre Woods Harvard Forest LTER site, Petersham, Massachusetts, United States -... | ecosystem: Environmental > Terrestrial > Soil > Temperate forest >...
GAAAAAGATTTGAACGCAGTCTGGAACCAGATGACGCCGCCGGAGCGGCAGATGGCTACCAGAATGAAACAGTGAAAATAGGATCGGGTTATCGGGCCATCGGGTGATTGAAAGTCAAAGGCGTTTGGGGTTCAGGTTTTCAATGACCCGATCACCCGATGATCCGATCACCCGATCTTCTGACGTCCTCTACTCGCCACTCGGCACGAGATTCAACGCCTTCTTCACCGTGCCGCGCTCAATCATGATTTTTTCCTGCAGCAGCGTGATCGCATAGATCAACTGCTCGGGACGCGGCGGACAGCCCGGGACATAGATATCCACGGGAATGACCTGATTCACGCTCTGCACGAGCGCGTAATTATTGAACACGCCACCGGAAGTCGCGCACGCCCCCATCGAGATGACCCACTTCGGTTCCGGCATCTGCTCCCAGAGCTGGCGAATTACGGGGGCCATTTTGTTTGAGACGCGGCCGGCAATAATCATCAAGTCCGATTGCCGCGGCGACGGCCGGAACACTTCGGCGCCAAAGCGCGCAATATCGAAACGCGACGCGCCCATCGACATCATTTCAATCGCGCAACAGGCGAGTCCAAACGTCATCGGCCAGATGGAATTCTTGCGCATCCAGTTGACGGTCGAATCGAGTGTGGTCATGACGATACCCTCGGGCACGCCGTCTCCGTAGACGAGTTCCTTGACTACCTTCTTGCCGTTTTCGATATCGACGTAGGGACCGAAACTGAGTTCTTGCGCCATAGAGATATTTTAACCGCAGAGGGCACCGAGCGGGAAACCAGCCACCGAAATTACTGCACCGCAAGGGATACGCTTGTGGCATGCTGAAGCGTGCCGGACGTTCCCGTGATTGTTATGGTGTAAGTCCCGGGGGGAGTTCCGGCGTTCCCCCCCTGCGAACCTCCACTGCCCCCACCGCAAGCAGCCTGAAACACTAAACAAGTGACGAGTGGAGCGACGAAGAGCGGGATCAGCAATCTTCTTTTATTCGTCGCTCTGTTCGTCCTTCCGTTCGTCGCTCGCGCCGCGCCGAATTTGATTTTGATGAAAGTTACTCCGAAAAGGGGAAGCGCAAACGCATAGAACATGGAGAATCGGCCTGATGGTGTTGACAGCGCCATCGTGGGCGCGGTGGTCGTGACGGTAAGTGTCGCCGGCGTTCCGGGGGTTACCGAACTTGGAGTGATCGAGCACTGCGGCGCCAACTGCGGCGACGGCGAAACGGAACAGGTGAGCGCAACGGAATTGTTGAAGCCGAGGACAGCAGCCACGTCAATGTTCGAAGTGGCCGAGTGTCCTGGACTTATCGTCGCGGGCGAAAGCGTTGCGGCGGAAACCGAGAATTGGGGGAACCCAGCCAGGGCAGTCATGAGGGGCTGCCCGTTCATACTGCCCCATCCGGTCGTCAGGTCATAGCCAATCACCGCGCTATAGAATTTCGATTGTCCATTGCTATCGTTATTTCCGCTGGTAATATCGTGGAAGTCGCTGTTGTAGCTTGAACTCTGGCCGATCGCGTAGAGCGTTGGGTTGATAAAACCCAGACCAGCCGCTTGGCCATTGACCACGATCTGCTGGTTGACCAGTGCAAGCCACGCTGCCCAGCGCGGCGTCGCAAAGCTGGTGCCGCCCCAATTTCCTGCGCAGCTACCATTGTTGTAGCAGATGTAGTTGACGAAGTCCGCTTGCAGGGCAACGTCGGGTGAGTTGCGCAACGTCGTTGAACCGCCATTGGACGAGTTGATGACGGGTGACTGCCAACTCTGGATGGGAAAGTAGGTTGTGCCATCGTCAGCCGGGCCGCCGCCGCTACCTTCGCCGAAATCGTTCCACACAACTTCCGATTGCCACGCGCCACCGGCGCCGGCGGTGGTCAGCGCAGTTCCGCCAACAACTGTGACATGATCGTCTTCCGCAGGATAACCCTCATCACTGAAGTTCATACCCGTATAGGCCCCGTGGTCCCCCGAAATCGAAAAAAAGGTTTGCCCTTGCGTCGCCATTTCCATGAAATAGGGATCATCGGTCGTAGGATCATCGGGAGACCACCACCAGGAGTTGCTCAGTTGCTTGGCGATGTTATCCGTGGCCATTTGACTGAAGATGAATCCGTCGACGCCAGCTCCGAAGCCTTCCGGCCCAATATAGAGGCGGAGTTGACTTAGGCCAGGAGCGACCGAAACTGCCTGTTCTATATCCAGGCAGACTTCGCCTTCGTCGTTGGCGTTGTTCCAGGTGGTAGCGGAGCCGCCATCCACAACGATGTTGGTGATGGGGACGCTGTTGGTCTGGTGGATGTTCGAAAAGTACAAGCTAACATCGCTTGGGGCGTAGCCTGCGAACTCCGCCAGCCCGAGCGTTTGTCCGGAGCCGGTGTTGGATCCCATGTTGTAGGCCGCTCGCATGTCACTGCCGAGGAACGCCCCGCCAGGTCCGGAGCCTGTGGCACCAGGACCTCCAGCGTAATTAGGCGCGCCCAGTTTCGTTGGACGTGGTCCTCCCCCGGGATGCGGGTAGGAATAATTATTAAGGCCGGAGATGTGCGATATGGGCACATCCAGAGCGAATGAAGGCTCGCGATCCGGTGAATAAAAGATGCGGTACTCGGCCGGGTGCTGATAGGTGCGCATCTCAACGTTGAAAGCCTTTTCGATTTGCGCTACCTTGCCGCGGATAACCAGCATCAGGCGATTCGGAGACCGATAGGTCACCGCAAAACCATTGGCTTGGGCGAAATCGGCGACTTCCCGGTATTCCGCCTCTGTGCGCCCGAACCTTTCAGCGAACTCGGCCACACTAAGCCAGTGGCGGTAGTCGGGACTGGTTGGGTCGGAGAGTCGATTTATCAAGCTGGCCAGTTCGTCCTGGTTGCGCACGGGCATGTGGATGACGAGGTTTAGGCGCTGCGTGGATGGAAGAAACCCTACTGGCGCTGCTTGCCCGCTGGTAACCGCAGGGCGAACGTGGTTGTGCAACCCCCTGAGTACAGGCTGGGCCTGCCCAGGATTTATGAAAGAGAAGAACGCCGCCATGCAAACAAACGCAGCGACGCCAGATGGAATTTTGGGCAAGAATAATCGCCGATATTTGGGAGCGCCTAGATTACAGATATTGCCCCCTCTGAGCAATCGTCCTTTGACCCGGACATTTGAACTGCAAAAGAACCGCTGCCATTGTATAGCCCCAAATTCCAGCTCACAAAGAGTATTCCGTGCCTGTTGCAAAATCGCCATGTTGCCCGCGATGTGGTCCAGCGGGCGCTCTGCGGGAAATTCTTCACGGGTTGAGCACGATCTTGCCGAACATCTGGCTTTTCTCCATGTACTCGTGTGCGGTACGGATTTCTTGTAGAGGGAAGGTGTGGTCGATGATGGGCTTGAGGCGTCCGGCGAAGACGTGGCCAAGGACTTCGTGGAGTTCGCTCATTGTGCCCATGTATGACCCGAGCAATGAAAGCTGGCGCGAGAACAGAAACCGCAAATCGAGTTCCACTTTCGGACCCGTCGTCGCGCCGCAGGTCACGAGGGTGCCGCCGGTTTTGAGCGACCTGACAGTCTCCTGCCACGTGGCTGGTCCAACGTGTTCGATGACGATGTCGACACCCTCGAAGCTGGTAATCTTGCGGACTTCGTCCGAAATCTTTTGCTGGTAGTGGTTGATGACGAAATCGGCGCCGAGTTCGCGGGCGCGCTCCGCTTTACGCTCGTCGCCCGCGGTCGCGATTACGCGCGCGTGGAACATTTTTGCAATCTGGATGGCGGCAATGCCCACGCCCGAGTTCGCGCCCAGCACCAGCACGGTTTGGCCGGGGCGGATGGCGGCGCGTCCGGTGAGCATGTGCCACGCGGTGACGAAGACCAGTGGAACGCTGGCCGCTTCATTGAAATCGAGCGAGTTGGGGATCGGGATGACATTCACCGCGGGCGCCGCAAACAGTTCGCAGTTGCCGCCGTCCACGGCGTTGCCGATAACGGTGAACTGGCGGCACTGATTCTGCAGGCCGGCAGCGCACTTCGCGCAGCGATGGCAGAAATGCATGGGCGCAACCAGCACACGCTGTCCGGGCTTGAGGTCGGTGACGTACTCGCCGACTTCGACGATCTCGCCCGCGATGTCGCTGCCGAGGATGTGCGGCAGGTTAACTCCAGGCAGTCCTTTGCGAACCCAGATGTCGAGATGGTTCAGGGAGCACGCCCGCACACGGATGAGGACTTGATCCTTGCGCGGCTTGGGATCGGGGACGTCTTCGTAGGCGAGGACTTCGGGCCCACCGAACTGGTGAATGCGAACAGCTTTCATGGGCGCTCCTGGACCGTGGACAACAGTAATTTGAACCTCTCAAGCTAGCACAAGCGCCACAGCCCTGCGTAGGGACAGCCGCCCTCGGCTTCCAGTCGAGCGCAGCTCGACCCATCGCTGATCGCGGCAATTGACCTTCGCGGCTCCGCGCACCATAATCATCGATATGGACCTCTACGAAGAGATCGTCCGCCTGCGAAAAGATGGACGCCGCGGCGCAGTCGCGACCATTGTGAATGTGCGCGGGTCGATTCCTTCGTTCAAGACGGCCAAGATGCTCGTGCGGGACGATGGCTCGATCGTCGGCACAATCGGCGGCGGCTGCGTGGAGGCCGAGGTGTGGCAGGCGGCGCGCGAAGTGATGGAATTGGAGCGGCCGCGGACCCTGAGGTTTGATCTGAATCAGGATCCGAAATACGATACCGGCCTCGTCTGCGGCGGGACGCTCGAAATTTTCGTGGAGCCGGTCTTACCTCCAGCAGACCTTTATATTTTCGGTGCAGGTCACGTAGCGGCAAGCCTTTACAAAGTTGCTCGAATCGCGGGATTCGACATCACGGTGGTGGATGATCGCGAGGCCTACGCGACTCGCGAACGCTTCCCCGAGGCGCAGCAGGTGATCGCCGACGATTTCGAGAAGGCCGCGGCGCGGCTCGCGCCGAGCGAGTCTTCGTACATCGTGATCGTCACGCGCGGGCACCGCGACGATATGCGAATGCTGCGTTGGGCGGTGCAGACTCCGGCGCGTTACGTCGGGATGATCGGGTCGAAGCGGAAAACAATCACCATCTTCAAAGAGCTGCAAGCCGAAGGTCTGCCCGCGCGCCTGTTCGACCGCGTCCATGCCCCAGTCGGGCTGGATATTGGGGCCATTACTCCCGAAGAGATTGCGGTATCGATCACCGCCGAGTTGATCGCGAAGCGGCGAAAAGTGGAGCGCGATCTGCCGCATATGAGCTGGTTCCATCGAGGGCGCGAAACGTCACAAGAAGAGACTTCCATCGGGGAAACAAAAAACGAGTCGCAGTCGTGAGACTTTCGGTGCATCGCTTGCTTGTGAGCCGAACCTTGTTGCTGATGTTCCTTCTTATTCCCCTCGGCGGGTTATCGGGACTGGCAGTCGCTTCTCCAGCTTTTTCGCACGGGAAGCTGTTCCGCACCTGTGGTCCAGTAGATCAGCCTCTAGTCACACTCCGTTTGACGACGCGCAATACCGGATGCCACGCCAAGCATTTTGTTCCCGATATCGGGCTTACGACTGGTAGACAGGTATCCACCCCGATGACCATCATCGTCGGCGCCGACATCGGTAAGACGGGCTTCGGGGATCGCGCGCAACGCTGTCTCACTGACAACGGTGGATGCGATGCCGCTGTATCGGGAACCATTGTCTTCGAGCGGGCTGCCGCGGATGCAATCGTTGGCCACTACGACTTGAGACTCAAGAGTGGCGACGTGGTCCGTGGATCCTTCAAGGCAATATGGTGTCACGAACGCAAGATGTGCTGGTAGTTGGAGCCGCCGCATGAGACCACCGCGGAATTGGCTTGCGGTCTAATATCTCCCTATGTCGGCGCCGAAAGAAGTTGAGATCAAATTTCATATCCATGACATGCGCGCCATGGCAGGTGCGTTGAAGCGTGCGGGCTTCAAGCGGATCAGCCGTTCCACCCACGAAATGAATTCACTCTACGATCTGCCCGGCCAGAAACTGCGCAAGCGGGGTGAGTTGCTGCGTCTGCGGAAGTACGGCGAGACCTGGGTGCTGACGCACAAGGCAAAAGGCAAAAGCGGTCGTCATAAAGTTCGGGTTGAGCTGGAAACCCGTGTGGAGAACGGCGACCAGATGGACGCCATTCTGCGGGCTCTTGGCTTTGCTCCGACGTTTCGCTATGAAAAATATCGTGCCGAGTGGAGCGATCGCACGGGGCACGTCGTGCTCGACGAGACTCCGATTGGAAACTTCGGCGAGATTGAAGGACCATCGCGCTGGATCGACCGCACGGCCCGCGCGCTCGGGATCACGCCCGCACACTACATCACGCAAACTTACGCCGATCTGTTCTTCCTATGGAAACGTGCGACTCGCAGCACCGCCACGGAAATGACGTTTGGTGCGCTTCGCAAGAAATCAAATGGCGTTTAACCGGTGAGACGCCGAGACCGCGAGAAAAACCTGCACGGAATGATTCACTGCGATTTCAAGGGATCCGGCTAAAGCTTTTCTCGGCGAGCTCGGCGTCTCGGCGGTGAGAGATTTACGAATTCGCCCCGCAACATTTCTTATACTTCTTGCCGCTTCCGCAAGGGCACGGATCGTTGCGTCCAACTTTTTCTCCCGAGCGCACCACCTGCTGGACCTGCATGTCACCGGCCCCGGCCATGCGCGCTTGTTCCAGCTCTTTCTTTTTCTTGCGCTGGAAGGCCTCCTCGATATCGTCCACGGAAGTTGCGACCTGGCGCGGCGGGCGTCCATTGCCGCCTCGGCCACCGGTGATGATGGAAGGTACGCCGGTTTCGGGCGCCTGCCCCGACAGATCGCTTGGAATGCCTCCGCCGCCACCCGGCCTCGCTCCCTGGACGGGCGGCCGCTCCATGATCTGCATCAGGTAGAGATAGCGAACCGTTTCTTCCTGAAAGCGCTGCATCATCTCTTCGAACATGTCGTAGGACTCGCGCTTGTACTCGACCAGCGGATCATGCTGTCCGTAGCCGCGCAAGTTGATGCCCTCTTTCAGGTGGTCCATCGAGAGCAGGTGGTCTTTCCACTGGCCGTCGATCACGCTCAGCATGATCATCCGCTCGTGATAGCGCATGGCCTCGGCGCCGATCAGCGCCTCTTTCGCGTCATACCGCTCTTTCAGTTTGTCGAAGATGGCGTCGCCCAGTTCCTGGCGATTCATGTGTTCGGGCTTGAGGCCTTCGGCGTAAATGTCGACGCCGAAGCGGGTGAAGATCGCGTCCTTCAGTGCCTTGAGATCCCAGTTGTCAACGTGTTCTTTCGGCGGACAGTGCCGTTCGAGGATGTCGCCGAGAATGGCGGAGACGTAGTCTTCGATGATCAAGTCTTTCTGGTCGAGGCCCTCCAGCAGACGACGGCGCAGTCCGTAGACCGCTGTCCTCTGCTTGTTCATGACATCGTCATACTCGAGCAGGTGTTTGCGGGCTTCGAAGTTCTGGCCTTCGACGGCTTTCTGCGCAGCTTCGATTCGGCGCGTGATCATGCGCGATTCGATGGGAATACCCTCTTCCATGCCGAGGCGTTGCAGCAGGTTCGAAACCCACTCCTTGGCGAAGATGCGCATGAGATCGTCTTCGAGCGAAAGATAAAAGCGCGAGGAGCCGGGGTCGCCCTGGCGGCCGGCGCGTCCGCGGAGCTGATTGTCAATGCGGCGCGCTTCGTGACGTTCGGTGCCAAAGATGTGCAAGCCGCCCGCCTCGATCACTTCCTGGTGTTCCCGGTCCGTGTCGTTTTTGTAGCGCGTAAAGATCTCGTTCCACTGATCGGTCGGGACCGCGTACTCATTGCCGGCGTAGTACCAAACTGTGCGGTTGGGATCATCGACGTCGGCTTGAATCTTGCCTTGCGCGGCGCGGATTGGCTGCGCGATTCCCTTCTTCACGCACTCCTGCTTGGCCATGAATTCGGGATTGCCGCCAAGCAGAATATCGGTGCCGCGACCGGCCATATTGGTAGCGATCGTGACCCGGCCCTTACGCCCGGCCTGCGCAACAATTTCCGCCTCGCGTTCGTGGTACTTCGCGTTGAGCACCACGTGATCCTTCAGTCCTTTTTTCTTCAGTAGTTCGGAAAGGCGCTCTGACTTCTCAATCGAGGTGGTGCCCACCAGCACTGGCTGGCCGCTCTCGTGCAACCTTTGAATTTCGTCGGCGGCCGCGAAATATTTCTCTTTCTCCGTGCGATAGACGATGTCCGGATTCTCTTTACGCAGCAAAGTACGATTGGTCGGAATGACGATGACTTCGAGCCGGTAGATCTTGTCGAATTCCGGCGCTTCCGTTTCCGCCGTACCCGTCATGCCCGCCAGCTTTTTATACATGCGAAAATAATTCTGAAACGTGATGGTGGCGAGGGTTTGATTCTCGCGCTCGATCTTCACATTTTCTTTGGCTTCGATCGCCTGATGCAGCCCGTCGGACCAGCGGCGCCCCGGCATCAATCGCCCGGTGAATTCGTCCACAATCAGCACTTCGCCATCTTTGACCACGTACTCGACGTCTTTCTTGTAAAGCGCATGCGCTTTGACGGCAGTCTCCACGTGATGCTTCAGCGCCCAATTTTCCGGGTCGGCGATGTTGCCGATGCCAAGTAGCTTTTCGACTTTTTCCCAGCCCTCGTCGCTGACCGTGATGTTGCGGTGTTTTTCGTCGACAACATAGTCCCCGGTCATGATCTTGGGCTCGCCCGGCTGCGTATCCACTTCTTCGCCTTTTTCCAGCTTGGGGATAATGCGATTCACTTTGTAGTACTTGTCGGTGGACTCCTCGCTGGCGCCCGAAATAATGAGCGGCGTCCGGGCTTCGTCGATGAGGATGGAATCGACTTCGTCGACGATCGCGAAATTATGCATGCGCTGCACGCAGTCGCGCAGATCGAACTTCATGTTGTCGCGCAGATAGTCGAAACCGAATTCGTTGTTGGTGCCGTAGGTCACGTCAGCGGCGTAGGCGGCGCGGCGCTGCTCGTCATCGAGGTCGTGAACGATCACACCAACACTGAGCCCAAGAAAGCTGTAGAGCTTGCCCATCCATTCCGAGTCGCGCTTGGCCAGATAATCATTGACGGTAACCACGTGTACGCCGCGTCCACTGAGCGCGTTCAGATACACGGGAAGCGTGGCCACCAGCGTCTTGCCCTCGCCGGTCTTCATCTCGGCGATGGTGCCTTCATGCAGAACCATGCCACCGATCAACTGCACGTCGAAGTGGCGCATGTTAAGCACGCGCCGTCCAGCTTCGCGGACAACGGCAAACGCCTCTTCGAGCAGTTCGTCGAGAACTTCCTTGAGCACTTCGCTACGCTGAGCTTCGATTTCCTTCTGGCGGTCGGGATCTGGGAGATCAGCATCCGGGCGCTCAGGATCAGCAGTCGGCTCGTCGCCAATCGAGCTGAGACGCTTCTGAATTCGGGAGCGGAATTCGGCAGTTTTGCCACGGAGTGCGTCGTCAGAGAGTCTCTGCATCTCCGGCTCGAGCGCGTTGATCGCCGCCACACGAGGCTGAAGACGCTTGACCTCGCGCTCGTTCTTGGTCCCGAAAACCTTGCCTAACAAAGTGTTGATCAACCGGAAGCCCTTCGAAGGACACGCGTCCTAGGGTATGAGTAAAAGCCTAGCACATTAGATGCGGGAGGGATGGCGAAGAACCGGACAACACGAAAGAAGCCGCGGAATGACTCGTGTTTCGTAACCAGGCGTCGCTTTAACGATGCCGCAAATCCTCCGAAATCAGACACCCCTTGAGAGGCTGGCATGGAAGAATCGGCACTTCCGCGTCGCTTCAGTCCATCACGGATTTGCGGGCCTTCCTTTTCCTCGGCTCACGAGGCGGGAGCTTCTTCCCTCCCCGAAGTCGTCCAGCCACTGCCGAACTTCTTCCTCCAGAGTAGTGTCTTTCGCTTTCGCAATCCGTTGTGCCCGGCCGAGCCGGTCAGCGTCCGCACGAAATGTAATCTTCTGCATCGCCATCGTGCTCTCCCGAAGTTAAGATCGGCGCACTTCCTAGTTTTCCCTACCCGTCTTTAGTATATTCACCTCCGACATGCCCGCCTTCTACCAGCGATTCCAAGAATCGGCCCGCAAGTTCCCGGGGAACGTTGCGCTCGAGATTCAGCGGCCGCAGACGGTTGAGCGGGTCACCTTCGCGGAACTGACGCGGATGTCGGAGAGCGTGGCGAACTGGCTCTCGACTCGCGTGTCACGGGATGCGCGGGTGGCGATTCTGGCGGCGAACCATCCGCGATGGGTGGCGGCATACTTAGGGATCATCGCCGCGGGAAGAACGGCGGTTCCACTCGACACGGCTTTCCACGCCGATCAAGTAAAGAAGTTGTTGATCGACAGCGGAGCTTCCCTGTTGTTCTGCGATGTGAAGCAGCTTCCAGTGGCGATGGAAGCGGTCGAGGGACTCAACGTAGGTTTGCTGATGACTTCTGCGGCTGCTGAATCGAATCCCACTCAAACTAAAGCTGGCGCCCCCAGTCTCGCAGCCGATCTCGATTCCATCTTCGCCGCGGGACCCGGCGACTTTCAGCCCCTCGTTCCCGCCGACGGCGACCTGGCGGCGCTGCTCTACACCTCGGGCACGACCGCCGATCCAAAGGGCGTGATGCTCACCCACGCCAACCTCGTCGGCGAGGCGAATTCGGTGCTTTCGGTAATGAAGGTTGGTCCCGAGGACGCGCTGCTCGGAATTCTCCCGATGTTTCACGTCCTCGCGCAGATGGCGAACCTTTTCCTGCCTCTGTTCAATGGCTGTCGCGTCGTATACCTGGAGACGCTGAACACGACCGAATTACTGCGCGCGTTGCAGGAACGCGACATTACCGTGTTTTGCGTCGTGCCTCAATTTTTCTACCTGATTCACGAGCGCATTTTCAAGGAAATGAACAGGCGCGGCAAATTGACGCTGCGGTTGGTGCGCACGCTGATGGCGTTCAACCGTGGCCTGCGCCGAATCAGAGTCAACGCGGGCAGACTCTTCTTCGGAAAGATTCACGCGACCTTCGGTGCTCGAATGCGCTATCTGATAACCGGCGGTTCGCGATTCGATCCCGCCATCGCTCGCGATTTCTACTCATTCGGCATCGATGTTCTGAACGCGTACGGCCTGACGGAAACCACCGGCGGCGCCTTCATTAGCCCTCCCGGGCACGTGGTATTTGGCTCCGTCGGACGGCCTTTCCCCGGGGTCGAAGCAAAAATCGTGGACCCGAAGCCGGTGGAAGAAGGCACCGCGCCGGCGGGTGAGATTGCGATCCGCGGCGCGATCGTGATGAAGGGATATTGGAATCGCCCGGAAGCCACAGCCGACGTGCTTCGCGACGGATGGCTCTATACCGGCGATCTGGGCTATTTCGATTCCAGCGGCAATCTTTTTATTACCGGGCGAGGCAAGGAAGTCATCGTGCTCGCCAATGGAAAGAATGTTTATCCCGAGGAGATCGAGGCGCACTATCTCAAGTCACCATACGTGAAAGAGATTTGCGTGATAGCGCTCGAGACGCGGCCGGGAGACCCGACATCGGAGCGGCTGCATGCCGTCGTCGTGCCCAACTTTGAACTGCTGCGCGAGCGCAAGATCGTCAACTCAAAAGAAGTGATCCGCTTGGACATTGAAGCGCTCTCCCACAAGATCGCTTCCACCAAACGCCTGGGGAGCTATGACATCTGGCAGGAGGAACTGCCCCGCACGACGACGCGCAAGTTAAAACGCTTCCAGATTGAACAGAAGGTTCGCGAACTGAAGCAAAAGGGTACCGGCGATTCGGACATTGGCATGAAGGGCATTGGCGCGGAGGACTTTGGCACGGAGAAAGAGAGGCCGCTAACCGCCGACGACCACCTGTGGCTGGAGCGGGATGATGTAAAGCGCGCGATCGCTGTCGTGCGCGAATCTTCGCGTAACCGGCTCGGCGCGATTCATCCCACCCACAATCTTGAGCTTGATTTGGGACTCGACTCCATGCAGCGCATTGAATTGCTGACCGCACTCGAGCAGCAACTGGGCGGCGAAGTGCCCGAGTCGCAACTGGCGGAGATTTATTCGGTGCGCGACCTGATCGATGCCATTCTTGCGAGCGCGGGGCGGGGCGAGGGCCAAGCCAGAACTGCCGAACCGGCATGGTCGACCATCTTGAGCGAGCCGGTGACCGATCCGGAGGTGCTCGCATTGGCCAGCCTCAATATCTTCGCTGACGTCCCTTTCTTTCTGCTGGGGCGGCTGATTTATCTTTTCGCGCTCGACCGCTTTCACCTCAAAATGCGCGGCCTCGAAAATCTGCCCGACAAAGGCCCGTTCCTCCTCTGTTCGAATCACCAGAGCTACGTCGATCCGCTGGTGATGGCGGGGATGCTGCCCTGGCGCTTGTTTCGCTACACCTTCGCGCTCGGCACCAGCGACATTTTCGGCAAAGGATTCATGCGGCGGCTGGCGCGATGGATTCGCGTGGTCGTCCTTGATCCGGACGTGAACCTGATTCCCGCCATGCGCGCTGGATTTTTTGGCCTCAGCCAGGGACGCATTCTTGTTCTTTATCCCGAGGGCGAGCGCAGCAATGACGGCAAGCCGACTGTCTTCCGCAAAGGCGCCGCGATTCTCTCGATTCACGCGCAAGCGCCGATTGTTCCGGTCGCGATCGAGGGGTTCTACGAAGCTTGGCCACGCCACAAGAAGTTTCCGAAGTTCGCGAATCTGCGAATGGTGTTCGGCAAGCCGATTCAACCTCCTCCGATGAATGAGGCGAGCGAAGCTGCGTATGAACGGCTGACGTCGGAGTTGAAATCCACTGTGGTGGCGATGTGGCAGGAATTGCGGGAAAAAGAATTACGAGGAAAAGACGCGCGTGGGCCGGAAGTTAACTCGGTGTCCGAATCGAAGAAATCAGCGCTGTCGGAAACCCCACTCCGTTAGCTTTTTGTACCCGTGATTTTAAGCTCCCGCACCCTTAGCTTTCGCGTCCAAGACTTTTGTGAAGGCGTCCACAACGCCCTCATGGAACCTCTGGCCAGCTCCCGCCACAATCTCCTGCTCGGCCTGGACAGGCGACAGAAGCTTGCCGTCAACGCCGCTGATCAATTTCTGATAAGCGTCCGCCACGGCCAGAATGTGAGCCTCGACTGGGACGTTGACCGAACGCGCTCCCTGCTCCTGCACAATCTGCTGCGCCACGATGATCGGAATCACCCGCCGCAGCGTGTTTCCCGTGGCTTGGGCGCGCGCATCGGCCTTCCGAGGCTTGCGGAAACTCGCCACCACTTCATCCCGGCTCATATCGGCGGCTTTGTAGAGAATGTCGTTCGTGATGCCGAGCTTGCTCAGATCCCGCAGCAACACCGCCGACCGCAGCAACTCGACACGATCCGAACCCAGGCCCATCGCCTCCGCCATTCTTGTCGCCGCCTCCGCGACCCGCTGGCTTTCGCCCACCCCGAACTTCTCGGTGGCCATGAAGTGTTGCAAAACCAGCAGCAGCCCGCTGAAACTTTCCCGGATGTCGGTGGTCATCCCCTGCTTGCGCTCGTACAGTGTACCCATCACGTAGCCGGTAACCGCTAAAATCCCCGCCCAAATTGCAAAGTTGAACAGCCGTTCCCCGGGCAACGACAGCACCCGGTGTCCGGGCATCATGTTGTTGAGGAAGTCCAGCAGAACGACCAGGAACACGCAGGCAAAGGCGGTGAGAGTCGCGTGCCTGCGTCCGAAGTGATACGCCGAATACAAAGTCGGCAGAAAGTAAAAGCAGAGCGCCATGGGCAGCGACTGCGCGAAGAATTGCACCGTCGCCGCAATCAGGAACAGCGACACCAGCAGAATACTTTCCTTGGCAATTTTACTCATGTTGATTTCCCAATCGTCGAGCTTGGTTGGCGCGAGCAAGGAACCGCCTGCTGCCATGGTGAAGCACTCGGGTGTCGGAGGAAAGTTACCGGGGTAATGACGTTCTTTTCAAAGTAGCACTGCGGAATCCAGCGGTCAGCTCTCAGCCGTAAGTAAAACCCGGCTGTGGAGAGACGGGCGTCCTCCGCCCGTCCGGCTAATCGATCCAGTTTGTCATCTCGAGCGGAGCAGGGACGTCACCCGGTCAGTTGTGGTGGAAACTCCCCTGGGGGCCGGGGGCGGTGCGGTCAGGCTTGGGGTCCTTCGACTCCGAGGGAGTCTCGCTTCGCGGGACACTTGCTCCGCTCCAGATGACACGGGGAAACGAAGTGTGGAGAGTTAAACGAATCGCGGCATCGTCACTTTGCCCGTGGATGCGTCTGATCGTAGACGTTCATCACGTGCTTGACCGAGAGCTGCGTGTAACGCTGCGTGGTCGCCAAGCGCTCATGGCCGAGCAGTTCCTGGATGGCGCGCAGGTCCGCTCCCTCTTCCAGCATGTGGGTCCCGAAGGCATGACGCAGAGTATGCGGATGAACCTCGGGTGACAATCCCTTGGCGACCGCGATTCGCTTGACGATGCGTCCTACGCTGCGGGTGGTGAGGCGTCCCCCGCGCTGGTTGACCAGAAGGGCGGGCATGCCTCTTGCCGGAATTGTTTTCCTCAGCGTGTTCTTCGAAGTGCGATTCAGAGTGTGGTTCAAGGTCGCGAGCAGTTGTTGCCGCCACGGCAGGTAGACGGATAACGCCGCGAGCGCAGAACCTCCGAATGGGACGTAACGCTCCTTCTTGCCTTTGCCGCGAATCAGAATGGCTTCGTTGCTCATGCTGATGTCGTCGAGATTGATGCCGACCAGCTCGGAGTTGCGAATGCCGCAGCCATAGAGCAGTTCGAGCATCAGACGATCGCGCTCGGGAAACGATGCGATCTCTGGCATTTTGCCGTCGAGCACAAAATTCATTTCCTCAATTGTCGGAACCCGCGGCAGTTTCTTCGCCAGCCTCGGCGTCGAAACCAGCTTGGCCGGATTCTGCTCGACCAAACCTTCCTGCGCCAGCCAGTGATACAGTGACCGCACCGCGGCCAGCGCGCGGGCAACGGAAGTCTTGCTCAATCCTTTGTCGTAGAGATGCGAGAGGAAGCCGCGGATCGCGATGTGGTCGATCGTTTTCCATCCGCGCGAACCGATATAAGCGGCGAAGTTGTCGAGATCCCTGCTGTAAGCCTTGATCGTGTGCGCCGAAGCGTTGCGCTCCCGCAAGTGGCGCAGGAAGTCGTCGGTCGCGCGTTCGACGATGGTGCGCGAGTTGTTGGCAGCTACGCTCATGGAAAGAAATTTGTAATTGAGTAATTTTGCAATTTGGCAAATTTGAAACCGGGCCGTGCCGTCCGGAATTTCGGTTTTGTTCTGGTTTTTAAATTACCAGTTACAAGATTACAAATTGCCCCTCGCTTTCGCCCGCGGATGATGCTTGGCGTACACGCTCTTCAACCGATCTAACGCAACGTGGGTATAAATCTGCGTGGTCGAAATGTCGGCATGGCCGAGGATGGTCTGCACTGTCCTTAAGTCGGCTCCATTCTCCACCATGTGGGTGGCGCAGGAGTGACGCAGCATGTGCGGACTGACGCGCCGTCCTGAAGAAAGACCCGAAGCGAGGCCCGCTTTCCCGACCAACTGCCAGACGCGCTGACGGGTCAGGCGGCGGCCTCCCGCGCCCAGGAACAAAAGAGGCGAACTTCTTTTTTTAGTGAATACTTCCCTGCCGCTTTTCAAGTATCGCTGCAATGCTTGCTGGGCAGGCACTCCAAGCGGCACCATGCGTTCTTTGTCGCCCTTGCCGCGCACCAGGACGTATCCCATTTCAAGCTTCAGGTCTTCGAGACGCGCGTCGGCGACTTCGGACACGCGCACGCCCCCAGCGTAGAGAAGTTCCAGCATGGCATGATCGCGGAGAGCAAGCGCCTGCCCGCGCACCGTCTCATTTCGCGACTGCGTCTCGCCCAGCATGGCTCCGACTTCGTCGCGGCTCAACGCCTTGGGCAGCACCTTCCACTGCTTTGGCAAGTCGATGTTCAGCGTCGGATCCTTGTCGATCTTTCCGTCTAGCAACAAGTGCCGGTAGAGTTGGCGGATCGCGGAAAGCTTCCGTCCAACCGAGCGCCCGTCGAGTGAATTCGAAAATAATTCCTGGATGTAGGCGCGCACGTCTTCGCGGCGGGCTCCGGTTAAGTTCTGTTTGCGCTTTTCCAGAAACTCCCCAAATTGAGCCAGGTCGATGGTGTAAGCGGTAATCGTCAGCTTCGCGGACCCGCGCTCCACTCGCAGATAGTCAAGGAAGGAGTGAAGCGTTCGGGCGTTGGCATCCGAGGCCATTGCAATAGTATGGGGTGCGAAGTCGAGTCCGAAAAGTACCGCGCCGGGTGCGCAAACTTTTTCCCTTCCCTTCTTCATTGTTCGTTTCTTC
>Ga0207146_10196_pt1 | contig 16346 bp, 8 predicted proteins | sample Alteio_BWMinHeat_36_FD_153539 | JGI IMG/M metagenome (GOLD analysis project Ga0207146, IMG submission 153539) | Enriched cells from forest soil in Barre Woods Harvard Forest LTER site, Petersham, Massachusetts, United States -... | ecosystem: Environmental > Terrestrial > Soil > Temperate forest >...
CTGGCCGGTCGGAGCGAGATTCGTGTCGGTGTAGTAAAGGCCATGTCGCAGGGCGGCATATTGGTAGCCGACCGTGAGCTGGAAGTTGCCGCCAAGCTCCCGCTGGATCTGTAGATTGGCCTGATGTTGGTAGGCGTTGTGAAACCCCGGATCGAAAGCGGTAATGCTGGGCGCGACTTCAAATGCGCCGCCGTTGAATTGCGGAACGTTGGGGAAGACCGGTGCACCCGGTGCAGTGCCGGCCACCTGATAGCTAAGGAGGCGATGCCCGTTGATCTGCGCAGCGTTGTAGAAGGTTGCAAGACCGGGAACGTCATAGTACATGCCGTAGGCCGCATGTACGACGGTCTTGCGACTGCCGCCGGGCGACCAGGTGAGTCCGAGCCGCGGCGCAATGTCGCTGTAGTCGTTCGGTACGCTGCGAGAGAGCGGATAGGGCGCGAGGTTATCGAAGGTGGGGAAAAAGATGACCTCATACCGAGCGCCTGCGTTGATGCTGAGATTGGGGGTCAGCCGAATCTCATCCTGCGCAAAAAGATTCAGGAAGTTGAAGGCGATGCGGACTTCGGGGTTGCCGCTGTAGCTGGTGAGATAGGTGTAGCTAAAGGGTTGGCCGGTTGCGGGATCGGTCGCACCGGCAACGGTGTCCTGGTACTGGTTAAGCGAGCTGACGGCAGCACGGCCGTTCTGAGCGGGGAGGCCGCTGAAGCTGAAGGTGGGTGCGGTTCCCGACAGGTTAGCGAACAGCTCGTGATCGAACTCGGCGCCAAACTTCCAAGTGTTGCGACCATGTGTCCAGGTCAGGTTGTCGAGTATGCTGCTGCTGCGCTCCGTGGTAGTGGTGGTAGTGAGCGGACTGAAGCCTATGTTTGCGACACTGCTGATATTGATCAGAACATTTCCGGCTGGCGAGCTGTTGACTACGGGAAAGTCTCCTGTGTCGCGCTGGATGACACCAAAGCGCAGCTCATTGAGGAGATTGTTCGAGAGCACTGTTGCGAGCTGAACGCCGCCGCCATTCTGATGGTCGGTATATCGGGAGCCCCGATCGACAATGCCTAGACCGCCATCATTATTGGGCTGATGATTGGTGAAGCGCGCGAAGCGAACGTAACCGCTGTTCTTCTGGTTCAAGGTATAGTCCACTTTGCCGACGATCGTCCGATAGGTTTCACCAAAGGGAGCCGTGCCGATCTCGTCGCTGGGGCAGCCCGAGCGCGGCGGCATTGGCCGGCGTGATGGTAATGGAGTTCGGAAGTGTGTAGGGATTGTTCTCGAACTGCCCGAAGAAAAACAGCCTGTCCTTGCGGATCGGCCCACCCAGGGTGAAGGCCTCGTCGCTCCAGCTGCGGTCGGGCTGGACGGTCGAAAGCGTGGGGATCGCCTGCAAGGCGCTGGGGCGCCACTGACCGAGCGCCGAGCCGTGAAACTGGTTGGTGCCGGATTTCATCACCACGTTGATCTGGCCGCCGGCCGCTCTGCCGAACTCAGCCGAATAGCCGTTGGACAGGGTCTGGGTCTGCGCAACTGCCTCAGGCGTCACGATGATGAGGCGAATCTGGCGGTTGCTGCCGTGCTGCGTGTCGTCGAGTCCGTCCAGGTTCCATTGCGAGCGTTCCGTTCCGCCGAAGGTGAATTGGGTGGTCGAGAAGGTACTGGTCGGAATGCCGATGACCCCGGGTGCGAGCAGTAGGTAGTTATAGACATTGCGTGAGGCGATGGGCAGATTCTCGATCTCTCTCCTGTCGAGTACCGCTCCCACGGTTGAAGTGCCCGTGTCCAGTATGTCAGAGCCGGCCTCGACCTGAACTGTCTCTTCAGAGCTTCCAACCACCAGTGAAATGTCTACGCGTGCCTCTTGACCCACGCTGAGGACAATTCCCTCCTGAGTATTTTTATCGAATCCGTCTGCAGTGGTGACCAGCCGATAGGGGCCCACCGGCACGAGGGGGAAGCGGTAGTAGCCATTGGCATCGGTGATCACCTCCTGCGAAATGCCGGTGGCGAGGTTGGCCAGCGTGACGTGGGCGCCGACGATTACCCGCTTGGCAGTATCAGAGACGTAGCCGTTTACGGCAGCGTCGACCGCATTCGCCTGCCCGAATGACGCAATGGGAAACGCTAATAAAAGGATGAATAGAACGAAATAGAATTTGCGAATCACTTGATCCTTCCTGGTTGCAACAAACTGATAGCGGTAATGCCGCTGAGCAAGGCCCAACAAGACCCAAGCTAGGCGACAAGCGCGCGGCCGGGTAAGTCTCAGGAGCGCGTCACAATGTGAAGTCACAATGTTTCACATTAGGCAAGTAATAGATTGAGAACACGTTGTCCGCTCGTGGCAGAAGGGCGGTTTATCAAACTTTAACCATGGCAGAGCTATAGTTTGTATACCCAACTGCCATGCTGTTGAACCAACTGTCCCCCCAAACCACATTGGATCTGGCTGACGATGAACGCTGGATGATCACCCAGCGTATCGTTGACTCGCCGCAGTTCTGCAAGTCACCCCGCTTGTCGCGCCTGCTCCTTTACCTTTCCGAGCAGACCCTGTTCGATCGCACCGACCTGCTTACCGAGCACAACATCGCGATTAGGGTCTTCGAGCGCGAAGCCGACTTCGATCCAGGCGTGGACACGATAGTCCGCTCCCACATGGTTCGCCTGCGGCTGAAACTCGATCAGTATGCTGCAGAGAACCGGACAGACGCATGGATGCGGGTCGCAGTTCCCAAGGGTGAGTATATCGTTCGGTTCGAGCGCATTGCGCCATTCCTGCCTGACAGCCAGACTCTCCCCGAGCCGTCGGCAAACGTTCCCCCGATAGGGACAGACCGAAATTCCTCTCCCGTACGCAAGCAATCGAACCCGCTCGTGCTGCTTTGCTGGCTGCTGGGAGTGGCAGTTCTTGTGCTTCTTGCCACATTGCTGGTGGTGCTGAACCACCCGGCCCGGAAGTCTGCAGACGCGCTTGTATCTGCGCATCCACTGTGGAGCCAGCTCTTTCAACCGCATCAAAACACGACCTTCGTGGCTGCGGACAGCGGTCTGGTCCTGCTGCATCGGATGACCCAAAAGGACACCACGCTCGCGGAGTATCTCAGCCGCGACTTCAGCCCGGAAACGCGCGGCCTCTCTCCGGAGAGGGAAGACGAGATACTGAACATCGCAAACCGCCGCTACACCTCGTTCGTGGATCTGAATATCTTTCGACGTCTTCAGCAGCTGCCTCTCGCAGCCTCAGACAAACTGGATGTGAAATATGCGCGAGACGTGCAGATGGATGAGCTAAAGCAGGGCAACGTCATCCTCTCGGGAGCGCGCGGGGCAAATCCATGGCTTGAGCTCTATGAACCCGGGCTAAATTTCATAGGAGCAAATGACGGGGTCCACCACAAGTACAGCTTCATCAACCGTCATCCTCAGGCAGGTGAGACGAATGAGTTTTCGGCATTGGAAGCCGATCCAAAACAACGAGTGTTAGGAGTCCTGGCCTTCTTGCCGAATCTGGATGGGAATGGAAACGCCTTGATTATCGAGGGCAACTCCATGGCCGGCACCGAAGCGATCAGCGACTTTCTCTTTGACGATGCGGCCTTGCTGCCGTTTCTGAAAAAAATCAAAGCGGTCGACGGCTCATTGCCTCACTTCGAAGTGCTCGTGGAATCGAACAGCGTCAATGGAAGTGCCGGGCCCTTCCACATTCTGGCATACCGTATACATCCATAGCATCGAGCAAAATAGAATTTGTCATGAACCGCATTCGGTATTGACGTTAGGTGAACGAGTTGAGCGTGCTCCTGTGCGTGATTAAGCCGGCTGCATAAATGAGAGCTTCTGAGCCTAGCTTGCTTTGCGGGTTACGGTTGAGTGCTCGGCTAACCGTACTAACGCTTGGTAAAAGAAGAGTTGGCGACCAACCATAAACAAATTAAATTCTTGTTGGTGGCAGCACCGTTTTGGAGTCACTTGCAAGGACTTGAATTTTCCCCACGCTACCAGGCTCGCAAGTCGTCATTTCACTATTCTCTATTGCTGCGCCGATTACTGTGGAAACCATGAGAGCCGCAGACAATATCTTATTCAACATGGATCTCCTTATTGGACCTATAGACTTGAGCAACTTAGTCGATCCATGCAACGCTCTTATCCTCGAATCTAACTAGGAACTTAATGTCCGCTGAGAAATGTATCCACCACCTGCACGTACTTATCCGGTTCTTCATACGACGGGAGATGGCCGCTTTTGGCAAAGACAACCAACTTTGCCCCCGGTATCGCCTTATACATTCGCCATGCGGTCAGCGGAGCGACATTCATGTCATAGCGTCCTGTAATGATGAGTGTCGGAAACCTGAATTTCGGCAATTCAGAGGTTAGATCGATCTTCTCTGCTGATTTTTCAACAGCGGCGCCTACGCTTGGCGTGTAGCCGAGATCTCCGATATTAGCCAGGTAGGTATGAAGCAGTTCTTCACTATAAAAGATCATGCGAAAGTGATTCAATAACTGCTTCTGCACGGCCTCGTCGGTATCTCCCATCATTTTCTGTACCGCGGCGTCTTCTTCCTCGATGTCTGGAAATACTTCCGGCAACAGATGCACAATGTCTTTGAGAGCCGGGGGAGCCGAATCGCTCAAGATGAGCTTATGAACTCGCTCGGGATGTGCCGATGCATAGGCCATAGCCAGCAGACCGCCGTAAGAGTCCCCCACGATGTCGAAGGTCGGAAATGCGAAATGAGCCCGCACTGCTTCAAGATCGGCAACCTGAACATCCATCTCTTGTGAAGCGCCAGGATGCAAGTGCGTCGACTTTCCCGTTCCGCGCTGATCATAAAAGACAATCTGACGCCTCTCCGCAAGCCGCTCCCACACATCGTTCTGGATCATGTATTTATGTGAAAGTCCCGGCCCTCCGTTGACGGCAATTACAGGTGTTTCCGAGCTTGGCTTGCCATAAACTTCGAATGCCAGGTCGACGTCTGGAGTGTGTATGACACCTGTGACTGGCGTCGCCTGCTGGGCAATCGCAGAGAGCGAGAACAAGCAGACGAAAAGAAATTGTAAAAGTCTGGCGGAGCGAATCATTGGTTAGACCTTTGCAGCTTTGTTACTTGGTGAAAATAGCTTTCGGACACATGGCGTGCACACCCACGTTTCCATCCACGAGTTGCGTAATATCGACATCGACAGCCACAGAGGTAAGCATATAGGCGTCATCGCGGCTCAGATGCTTTTGTTCGACCAGGAAGTTGATCATGTCACGCACTGCCAGAGTAGTGGCTTGCTTTAGATCGGGGCTGAAACCCATGCTGATGTACTGTGTAGGGGTTTCCGCGCGAGGCCATAGCAGATGCTGATCCTTATGCACCACGAAGCGAAAGGTTCCGCTTAGGAAAGTCTCCATGGCAGTGATGTCAACCTCGCCGTTTCCCTGCCCAGCGTGTCCGTCGCCCACTTCAAAGAGCGCTCCCTTGGCATGGACGGGAATGTAAAGCGTGGTGCCTGCGACGAGTTCTTTGTTATCCATGTTCCCCGCGTGCATCCACGGCGGAGCGCTGTCGAGACGACCCGCGGATTCAGGAGGAGCATCGCCCATGCTGCCGAAGAATGGGTGCAGCGGAATCTCCACGCCGGGCGCGAATTTCGCTAACATCTTTTCGCGATCGAGGGGAATGATTTTAGATCGGCTGTAAGGATAATCGTCAGGAAGAAAGCCGCGTCCAGTTCCAAAGCCGTTGCAGGCAAATGGAACATCGATATCAATCTTAAGAATGTCGACTTCAAGCACATCACCCGGTTCAGCCTCGGTGATCTCAACCGGGCCAGTCAAGATATGACCTCCAGGACCTCTATCTTTGACGTCGCGATAGATGTCTGTATTGTAGGAGGGAATGTCCGAAGCCGCGACTCCTTCATTTTCCAGCCTTTCGGTGGAACCACAGGTAGAAAGCGTCTGAATACGAACTGTGTCGCCGGAGTGGACCGTCAATACAGGCTTTGCCTTGGCTGAGTAATATCCCCAGGTGACTGTAGAGGGCGAGGCAGGCAGCGTTACAGTCGCTGTCTGCCCGGTGGCAAGAGTCGTGCATAGAAGAGGTGCTGCTACCAGAACCCAATATTTCACTCGATACTCCCAATTAGTTGACGGCGTTATCGAACGACTTCCTTAGGAAAAAGACCTTAGCTGCAATATGAATAATACTTGGAGGCAACCGACTTGCTCGAAATCTATCCAAAACTCGATGGACCAAATGCTGGGACTGAACATGTTTAGGATCGGCAGAGATCGCTTACCGCCTTCCAACGCTCAGTGCGGATTGCGATGCGTGAGGGTCGCATGGCTCAGAAAGCGATGCACCTGCGAGTTGCTGGGTAGACAAACCCGTTGGGGGCATTGAAGTATGGCTGACTGGGGCCTAATTAGCGTACTAATAATTTCATCTTTGGAAGAGACATATCCCATAGCTCCTGATGCCATTGCAAGTCGCGCGGGTCACTGAAACCGATGTGACAAATGCGGAGGACTGTATTTGCTCGCACAGTCCGCAAGGCGATGCAAATATTGCTAAAAGAGGAGTGTGTACGGGAACGAACGTGCCAGCGTATCTGCAGATCACAGGGCTGAATACTGATGTAATCGGCGAATATACGTGCCTTGATGCGGCGGTTGTAATGCAGTTGGATCAATAACGGTTCGCCTATAGTGGGATTGCCAGTGCAGCGAACTTCGTCAACATCCGGTGCCGCGAGCCATGTTTCGACATATTCCGGAAGGGTGAGCAAATAGGACAGACGGATTGGCGCTGCGATGAAGTAGCCGCAGGTCCGGATGGAGAGCGATCGGACAGCTTCACTATCACGACCAAACTGGGTGGGAGTGGCGAGGATTGAATTCGGGAGATGTGCGCTCATGTGTCACTCTCTTTGGAACTAAAAAACTACTTTTGCACCCAGGATGACAAATCGGTTACCGGAGGTAAGACCGGTAGAAGTTGGAACCGTGCCTGTCGAGTTGTAATCGAGAATGCCGAGGTTGTTCTGCTGCGCTACAAAAGCTCCCGGCGTTCCGCGGTAAGCCTGATTCAGAGCATTGTAAGCAGCCATGGAGAGCTCAACGCTGATGCGCTCAGTAATTGGCGTGTTCTTGATGATGGTGGCATCCAACTCGCTGAAGGAAACACCACGATTGATGCCGCGGCCTGAACCGGGATACGGGTTGCTGACAAGCTGGCCATAGGCTTGGTTACTGATGATCCAATGAGCGGACGTTGGATCAATAGGTGTGCCGGGATTGTAGTTGCCATTGCTATCGATGAAGTCACTTTGATAGGCAACAAACTTTGGTGGGCCGAGAGTCGGGTTTCCGCCGACAATTGGGCCAGTATAGGGGTTGTAGTAGGCGACGCTGTTGAGCGGGGCCTTCCTGTTGGAAAGGACGAGGCGGCAGGTGTCGACGCCTACGCCTACGTTGGGATTGCTGTTGAACGTCGCATCGCAAAAGCTGATATCCGGTGTATAGAAGTCGAGACCGACGGGCTGATAGAACGTATAGGGCTGGCCGGAATCATAGCGATAAACGGCACTGAGACCATAGCCGTTGATGAGTCGCGAGAGCAGGCCGCTCTTCCGTTCGGTGTGCGGCAATTCATAGTTGAATCCCAGCCCGACGACATTCGGAAAATCATTGCCGCTGACGCCCCGCTCCGGCGCACTCGGGCTGAGAGGGTTCTGAGGAAAGGCAATGGACGAACCGCCTACGCCGGTGCTGCGAAACGCGTCGGTCGCATTGTCGAGCGCTTTGCTATACGTGTAGGAGAACGTTCCGGTGAGGCCGTGCAGATTGCGTGTTGTGACGTTCAACTGCAGGCCGTTGTAGTTCGCCCAGCCGGTATTGCGGACCGCGCTTTGATTGCCCTGAGTGCAGTCGGGACGTCCATACCCCACCGCGGTAGGATCCTGGCAAAGTGGAATGGGAGCGAAGTTTGGAAAGACCTGCTGAACCGGAAGAAGAACCGGATTGGCATTGCTGCTCTGGAAATTCTTTTGCGTAAGGCTGCCGGTGTAACGAATTTCTCCGACGGCCGAGCTTCCAATCTGGTGCTGGACTGCGAGCGTGTAGGTCTGCGTGTAAGGTGGACGGAAGCTTTTCGGTACGCCTCCCTGGTCGCGGACGCGCGGGTCCCCGCCACGCGGCAATGCCGCAAGATTGGCAGCGCGCACACTGGCCACGGTGAAGGCCCCGTTCGCAGGCAAGCAGTTGGCTCCATTGCAAACAACCTGCCCTGCATTCGCGGTTGGGGCCAGTGTCGAGTCGTTGCCGAAGATGTTGTAGAAAGATGGATTGGAATTAATGGCATAACCGCCGCGCACTACCATCCGCTTATCGAAGTCCGGGTTCCAGGCGAATCCGATGCGCGGCTGGAAGTCCTTATAGAAGTCATCGACTGCCGCTACTGTGCGATCGGTAATCGGCAGAGACTGATCCCAGAAAGCGGTGGCAGGATTCGATTCACGAGCTATGGTTTCATCGTGCAGCCGATTATAGGGTTGGCTTAGAAACTCCCAGCGCAGTCCGATGTGCGCGGTGAAACTCGGCGCCACTTTCCAATCGTCCTGAATATATCCGGCGGCGTCAAGCTCCGTAAAGACGGTTGTAAAATTTCCATCGGAGAGACTCAGCGTGGAGACATTCTGTGCTGTTTGCCCTGCGAGTGGACCATTAGAAAGGAAGTTGCTGAGGTTATTGAAGACGAATGTTCCGCCATAGCTTGGAAGATATGCACTCGGCGAATTCTGATAATCGATTTCCCCTCCGAACAAAATTGTGTGATTGCCGTGAGTCCATGTGGCATTGTTCTGCACCTGAGTGGCTTTGACAATGCGACCCTGCGGAATCTGCGGGTTCTGCGTGTAGCCGAAGCTCAGGTCTGCGCTCCCACTGAAGAGGACGTTTGAGGGGCAGGAGGCAATAGAGCTGACCGTACAGTCCGGAAACGCTCCCCCCTGGAACAAAACATCTGTCTGCTGGAAGCTGTAGCGTATCTGATCGAGCCAGTGCGCGTTGAAGCTGTGCGTCCAGTCTGCTCCTACCGAGTGCGCGGTACCGACGGAGTCGCCCCAGCCGCCGTTTGCCACATCTCCAATTGCGGCGGCCAGGTCGAGATTCTGATAGAAGTAGCGCAGGAAGAGGTGATCCGCTCCCGTCGGCTGCCAATCCAGGCGGCCAAGATTCTCCTGATCACTAAAAGGAGTCGGAACAAGCCGCTGCACCAGCGAGTACGGGATCGTCACCGTTGCGCCACCGGGACCGGTAACGGTCTGCATGGTGATTGCGCCCGCAGGTTGCGGATTGCCTGTCTTCACGCCGTAGGGACCATAATTCTGCAGAATGGCAACCGATGGATCGTTAGGAAATGCAGACGCCAGTTGTTGCAGACCGTCCGGAGTGGGTGTGAGCGTTCCATTGGGAGAACTGGATGACACCGCCGGAACAGCGCCCGTGTGGACTGTATCCCAATAGGTGCTGCCGAAAAACCAGAGTTTATCTTTGAGAATCGGGCCGCCGAGCGTACCGCCATAACGGTTTTCGACATATCGTGTCAGTATCGTAGGCTTGCACCCTGTTTCGGCAGCATTCTGACCCGGAAGACAGTATCCGAAGATGGCATTCTTGCTTTGATTGGTGAATGAAGACAGGAACTGCCCCTGATAGAACTCGAAGGCGCTGCCGTGGAATTGGTTTGTTCCCGACTTTGTGATGTAGTTAACGATCGCGCCGGCATTCCTGCCGTATTGCGCGCTGTAATCGTTGGTGATGACCTGCAGTTGCGCGATGGCATCTTGATTGCCGAAGAAAACCTGCGGTCCGCCAATGCTGTTGTCGTTGTTCGACTGGCCGTCAAGCTCAAAGTTATTAAAGCGGCTGCTCTGTCCGTTGACTGAGAACTCGTCTCCATTGGAATTGGAGAATGAGTCTGCATGCGCGCTGACTACGCCTGGAATAAGCTCGGTGGCCGTATCGAAGCCGTTATTGAATGGCAGGCGCGCTATTTGTTGAGCATCAAACACAGTGGTGACCTGGGAATCGCTGGTTTCAAGCAATGCCGCAGCTGATGCGTTTACCTGCACCTGCTCTGCTGTAGCGGTTACGGCGACTGTAATTTTGCCGAGGTCGGTTGTGGCCCCTGAGTTGACGAGTACGTTCTCTACTTTCGCATCATTAAAGCCCGCCACGGAAACGGCCAGCTCGTATTTTCCAATCGGAACAGAGCGTAGGGCAAAGCCGCCATCGGACTGCGTTTCCGCGGTGAGCCTGATTCCCTTCGACACCTCTGTTGCAGTGATATGCGCGTGCTCGACGACTGCGCCCGAGGCATCTGTAATGAGGCCGGAGATTGTTCCAGTCGTGATGCCCTGCCCGGAAAAATCACAAGGGTGAGTAAGAGCGATAAGGACGAGCCCACAGCACAGAGAGATGAGACGACGCACTATGTTCAGCAATTGCATTCTGCCCTCCACAGATTCGAGCCCGATGTGACGCTGCAGTTTTCGAATGAATGCGGAAACCGTGGACGCAATCTGCTTTCGTTGCGCGCCTGCCGGGATGCGTTATATTCCACAGATTGGCCTCCCTGGACGCTCCTGAACGGTTTCCGCTATATGCACTAACTCGTCACTGGTCTCTGCTGAATGATTTGCACTTCATTCACCAAAAGAGGTATCTGCGTGCTGATCTGTGACGAAATGCAGGGTTCTGACTCGATCCGTTTAGGTACCGACATCAGCGGTCTGGTTCGTTAGGGCACATCTCCTACCAGATCTCACAGGTGAGCCATATTCCTTCACGGAATGGAAGAAAGCTCGATGTGAGCTACAAGATTGTGGAAGCTTGATAAGGAGATAGGTTTTAGGGATGAAGCATGACTAATGCGAGATAGACAACATGACATCGGAGAATAACTCCTATAAGGTCTTCGCCTATGCTTCCAAAGTTCGTAGATTTGTCATATGGCTTAGGAACTCGGTAAATAAAAAAAGAGGGCCGACATTGCTGCCGACCCTGGGGAATTGTGACTGCAAACTTAGCTCGAACTAGCTATGCGCACTAGAAGGTATAGCGCAAGGAGAACTGTTGTACCCGTGGCAACGTGAGCGTGGACGCATATGCGCCGAGCGTGTTGCTGGTGGCGACGACGTTAATTCCAACTCCGCTGCTGGAAGCTACGGTTGTGTCGAAGCGTACCGAATTCGTGACATTGAAAATTTCCCAGGCGAACTTGATATTCTGCCGTTCGGTGATGCGCCACGATTTAGCCAAACCTGTATCGATGTCGAAAAATCCATCTCCCCGGTATGCGTTGCGCTGCCCCGCTTCGCCAGGGTACGGCAGACGCAGCGGAAAACCGCTCTGGATGCCATTGTTCAACGCGGTTGGATCCGCAAAAGCATTTGGCGCTCCATTGATGACATGCTTTTGGAGCTTTACCGGACCTGTCTGCACCATGCCGCTTTGGACCTGATAATTCGTAGCCCATGCCGGAGAAACAATGCCAAATGGAAGACCGCTGCTCCAGCGCGAGAGACCCGAGAACTGCCAGCCACCTATCAGCGCGTTCAATCCAGTCCCTGCGCTGCTGGCAAACACTTTGTTTTGTCCGAAAGGAAGTTCGTAGACCCAGTTCGCGGAGATGAGATGTCGCGTGTCGAAGTCAGAGACACCGCGATTCAACGAAGGATCAAAGCTGTTGAGAATTTGGCTGAAACTAGACCCTTGCTGAAAGATGCCCTGTTGACCAAAAAGCCCGTTTGTTCGTTCCGTATCAGACCCGAGATCGATCGAGTTGGAGAGCGTATAGCTGAAGTCGAGTTGCAGCCCGTGGCTCATGGCATGGCGCAGTATGAACTGGCCGGCGTTGTAGCTGCTGGATCCTATCGTGGACCACGCATAGAGCGACGAAAACTGATTCTGATAGAAGCGATTGAGCTTGCCGCCGCAGCCTGGAAAGCAAGCTACGTCGAGCTCGTAGAGAGCAGTCGTTTCATTTCCACGATTGGCAGCCCATACGTCCGTATAGATATTTTGTGTGGCGCTTTTGCCCCCGCCAGCTGCGTCCGGAAACATATTTTCGAAGTAGGAAATTGCGGGAACCGATGCCAGGCTGTTGCCGTTGTTTGCGTCAACTAGCTTAGAAAGCATCGTTCCGGCAGTGAAGTAGCTGAGACCCGATTTCGTGTCCACCAGGTTCAGCGGTTCAGCGAGGTCGAGCTGTTGCAGAAGGTGTCGCCCGAAGCGACCCACGTAGGCGGCCTCGAAGAGAAAGCCGCCGGGAAGCTGACGCTGGACCGAGAAAGCTACTGCTTGGGAATACGGCGTTTTTAATTTGTCGTCGATCCCCCACGTAATGGCGAAGCCGCAGTCAAGCGAATTGGGAGCCTGATAGGGATAAGTGATCAATGCGGGCTGCGCGCAAGCGTTCGGCGGCAAGTTGTGCAAGCCGGTGAATCGAGGAGAATTGTCGACGCTAAAAGTGCTGGCTGGATTGGAGACAGTGGTCGTGAGCCCGAATGATCCCAGTTGATCGAAAGAGTTCACCACTCCCTGTCCGAAGTGATCGTAATACAAGCCAAAACCGCCGCGCACAGAGGTCTTGCTGTCTGGCGCATACGCGAAGGCAAAGCGTGGCGCCAGGTTTGTGTGCTGTGCGAGCCAATAGGGTTTCAATCCCCGTGACTGACCGGATGGCGCAAAGAAAAGGTCGGGCTGATCGGTCACCCCATGAGCTGCCATAGCCGCGCGATTCATGAACCAGTCGTGCACGCTGATCGTCGGAGCGAGCTGCTGCCCATTCACTTCATACGGTGTTTGCAGCAAAGTATGACGCAAGCCAAAAGTAAGGGTGAGGTTGGGACGGACGCGCCATGCATCTTGCACGAAGTACTCTAGCTCGTTAGCCTTGAAATGCCGATCGAGAAATGTGCCGTCGGGCAATAGGTTTCCGGTCTGGCCGCTTTTTGAGACCTGATAGTTGTAGTAGCCGATCGTTTGTGGCACTAAGCCGGTAATCAGGCCCGCGGCGATGTCATAGGAATTGGCAAAGCCTGAATCCACAGCGGGTAGCCCGAATCCGCCGGGATCGAGGCTTTGCGGGCTGCCGGGTGTGCTCTGTCCGGCGATCGAACCGCCATTCGTAAGCCAATATGCATTCGTGTTGCCCTGGCTGTACGAGAGTTGGTCGGAGGAGCGAATGTTGTTAACGATGCGCCAGTTTACTCCGGCAGAGATGGTCTGGGTTCCTTTTGAGACGGTGAAGTTATCGATAAAGTTATGCACTGGCACATGCACGAGCGTGCTGCGAGTTTCCGGCGTGGACTGGTCCATGAAGCGGAAGAAGACATAAGAGCCCTGGCCGGTCCCACGATTTGATAACCCTTGGCGCACATAGCCATATCGAAAGTCGTTAACCAATGAAGGAGAGATACTCCACGTGTCGCCTGCGGCAAGGCCTTTGCTGTTGTCGATATAGGAATAAGACGGAAGCTGACCCGGAAACTGGATAACATCTTCCTGTGTATCTTTCTGCAGATTTCCGCGAATGAATAGCCGGTGATTATCGTTCGGGGCGTAGTCGAGCTTCAGAATGGAAGTGTTGAGCGAACCAGGAAATGGTGATGAAAAAGTATACGAGCCGAGATTAAGGGCATCACCCAACGCAGCGCCATTTGCGCTCGGATACTGATTGAAATAGCCAAGGATATTAGGATTGACGCCAGGACCCAATGGACAGGTCCCGTTCGCCGAGCAGTTTGGGTCCATCAGCGCAATCTGTGGTTGAGACAGCGTTACTACACTGCCCCCGCTAAGATATTTGAGCTCGCCGCTCTGGAAGGAAGCGGTCGGCACGGTGCGGGTGACCTGCTTATTCTCCGCCGTTCTTTGGCCTTCATAATTCCCGAAGAAGAAGAATTTGTCTTTCCGGATAGGACCGCCAAGTGCGCCGCCGAACGTGTTGCGGATAAGCTTTCCAGGAACATTGGACAAACCTTGCGAGAGCTGCGCCTCTTTGTTGAACCAGTCATTTGCGACAGTGAAGGTGTTGCGGTTGTACTCATATAAAGAGCCGTGAAACAGATTGGTTCCGGACTTGGTGACCATGCTGACTTGCCCACCTGAAGAGCGGCCTGCGTCGGCGTTGGCATTTGTGGTGGTGACGCGGAATTCCTGCACGGAATCGAGTGTCGCCCGCAAAACACCGGTGAACGCGTAGCCTTGCGTCTGATCGTTGTCATCAAGACCGTCGAGCGTGACGTTGGTCTGGTCAGACCGTGCGCCGGCAACAGAACCTGTGCGACTGTCGCTTTGCTTGTCGATACCGCGCCCAAGGTATAAAACCCCGGGCTGAATACTGAGCAGGTCGGGAACATTTCTTCCTTCGCTCGGCAATGCTTCGATTGTGGCGTTTGATAGAGCGTTGCCGATGCTCGCATCGGTATTGTTCAGCGTTTGCGTCTGCCCGCTTACATCCACCGTGATTTCTTCCGCCTGCACCGAAAGTTGAAAATTGACGGTCGCAGGTTGACTGACGAGAAGTTCCGCCCGCTTGCTCTGGGTTCCGAAGCCAGGTTCGGACGCGGTGAGAAGATACGTCCCCGGAGCTACTTGTGGAAATTGATACTCTCCCTGACCTCCGGAAACCTGGGTCTGCTTCTGGCCACTCGACGGATTCGTGAGTTCAACTCGCGCGCCGGGCACTATAGCGCCGCTTGAATCTGTCACGGTGCCGCGGACTGAGGTGAGCGACGTTTGCGCCCATACCGCTGTGGTTAGAGTGCCGAAAACAATGGCGGCTTTCCATAACATCTGCATGCCTGCCTCCAAAGAACACGACTTATGAGCGCTTTCCTGAGAAGCACCTGTCTTCAGGGCAGTCATACATTTGGACTGCACGCGCTTCATTTGTCAGCTAGTTTGCGTCTGTCAAGGCAGGCGCAGACGGGTTAAGTCGCGGATGCCGATGAAACTGTGACGAGGAGAGGTAATTCCGTGATGAACGGTTAACACACTTGTCCGGATAAGGATTATCTTGATTGTGTATTCATGCTCTCGTCTGGAAAAACCTACTTGAGTTGGAATTTGTGATGGACGGGGGATTCGAGGGATAACCAGCCGGATACTCGCGGCTGTGCTTCATGGATCAGGGGTGAGTGCCACAAAAGTGGCCCTCTGGATGGGTGACGATATTCTCGCTCGCCTGTCTATGACGGCTAGCTGAGGAGGCCCCCATGATCAGTAAAAGTCATTCCCTTCACATGTGCATACTCACTATGTTTGTTTGCCTGGTATCTCAATCCACGCAATCACAACCGAGCACGTTGATGGAAACCACCGAAGCAACAAAGCAGCAATCCGTAGATGGGCATTTGAAACAGGAATTGCAACTCGCCGGAAACTACATGGCAGGACGCGGCGTTACACGCGATATCGCACAGGCGATCTACTGGTACCGCAAGGCGGCGGACCAGGGGTTACCGGCAGCGCAGGTGCAGCTTGGGTACTTCTATCTGGCGGGCGTGGGAGTATCGCGCGATGAAGCGCAGGCAGCGAAGTGGTTCGAGCGTGCGGCTGCATCGGGGTCCTACGAGGGAAAGCTGAACCTGGCGGTGCTCTATCTCCGCGGCTCTGGCATTACGCATGATCCGCACCTGGCTGTAGTGATGTTGCAGCAGCTTGCCGACAAACATTTTCTGCGGGCGGAAAGTTACCTTGGAATCCTTTACCTGATCGGAGTGGGCGTTGAGAAGGATCCAGCTAAGGCAGAAAAGTGGTTTGATCGCGCAGCCCGCCAGGACAGTCCGGAAGGAGAGTACGCTATGGGAACCTTATACTCGGTAATGAGCGGACATCCCCACGACTTTGCCAAAGCCGCCGATTACCTGCGCCGTTCTGCGAAAAACGGATATGTGGGAAGTATGCACTCTCTTGGGCTCCTGCTTGTCAATCATCCTGAAATCAACCAGCAGCCGGGCGAAGCGCTGCACTGGCTCCAGTCTGCAGCTGAGGGCGGAGCCTATCGCTCATCCATTGTTCTAGGAGCTCTGGCGCGCGATGGCAGGGGCGTCCCAAAAGACGAGGCTGCCGCATATCAATGGTTCACGATTGCTGTGAAGCAGGGTGGTCCACCCGCTGAGAAACTTCTCGTGGCTGACCTGAAAGCGGCTCGCAAAATATTAACCGCAGAGCAGCAGACTAATGCAGAACAGGCTGCGCAAATATGGCTGACCGCACATCCTCATGAGGATATCTTTGTTCATGGCAACGAAACTAACTATGCCTCTTTTCCTCT
>Ga0207146_10197_pt1 | contig 16338 bp, 16 predicted proteins | sample Alteio_BWMinHeat_36_FD_153539 | JGI IMG/M metagenome (GOLD analysis project Ga0207146, IMG submission 153539) | Enriched cells from forest soil in Barre Woods Harvard Forest LTER site, Petersham, Massachusetts, United States -... | ecosystem: Environmental > Terrestrial > Soil > Temperate forest >...
GATGCTTTGTCCGGACCGTCAGCTGGAGAGGGCGTTCGCGGGAGATTAATCTGGCGGAGAGAGCAGGATTGTGCTTGCCGCAAGTTTCAAAATCACATTGAAAACGCAAAAATCGATCTATCGGCTTGCAATCGCAGTGATTCAAAAACATTCTTCTGTGAAGCCCAACGAAGTCCGACGAAGCCCACAGCAGTCCAAAAACGCGTCATCATAACCGAAAATAGTAACAATTAGTAACCAGGAATTCAGCTGCTTCGCGGTGGAATATCCAGAAGTTGAATTTGCCTACTCTTTGTCCAGATACTCCCCGGGCACGTCGTCCTCTGGCACCTCATGCGTACGCACTTCCCTCTCGTCTTCGTCCCCAGCGCGCTCTACACCAGAGACGGCGTCGGCCTCGAACGCATTTCCCTCCTCGAGCAACTCCTCGACGCTCTCCGAATCCGCGCCTTCCAGTCGGGACAAGCCCTGTAAATCTCCCGACTGTTCACCGGAGAGCCGTGTTAGACGCTCGGGCGGGAACGCCACCTCACCCACACCTCTGCCCTTCTTCCGAGGCAGCTGCGTTGACGCGACCTTCTTTTTTTCTGGCCTCTTCGATGCCAGCTTCTTCTTCACGACCTTCTTAGGACGCTTCAGCGCTTTCGTTGGTGCCGCCTTGCGCGAGGTAGTCTTCAGCTTTGTCGTCTTCTTCGAGGCTTTCTTTTTGGCGGGCATTCGCGAAGTCTAACACTAGGGTGCAGGGGCTTTCCACTAGTCCACGCATATTGCACATCACACTGGTCGACGCATCACCTGTCCTCGATGCGCTTTCACTGTAATCTCGAACTGGCGGAGAGAGTGGGATTCGGACTCCTAGGCTTGTTGCAAACACGCAAGTTGCTGAGTCTTCAATATCCAAGAAAGCCAAGAATTCCAGGAATTCCAAATAGCTAGCACAGATTTAGCACAGATGGGCCGAAAGAAAGAACACACTTCGTGCGCCCCAACTGCGACGATAAGTGAATCCGCCAACAGTCTTTTCCTAAATCAATTTTTTCCGAAAGAAGCTATCGGAAAAGAATGGTCCAGAAGAGTTTTACCATGTGGGCGAGCACAAACAACAGCACGACCAGAATGGTAAGCTCCTCAACCGAGGAAATCAGTTTTAGCATTTGTGGGTGAACTTGGGCGCACTTACCCCCATAACAGGAATGCGTCTTTTTGACCGGAGAGCCAACCGGCTGTGGGCACACTACCCACTATGGGTGACTCGGCGAAACGTAGAAAACCGAGCCGGGGACCCCGCTTTGGCAGCCGAGGAAAATCTGGAGCAATATGTAAGGCAGGTGCGCTCCACTTCTAGAATAGGGTCACAGGGCGCGTGACGCAAGATTACTTCGCTGGTACTTCAGGAAGCGATGTCTTCCTTCTTTTTCCTCCTGACGGGATAGGGGTCTTTCCGTGAGCCGGGCGTGGAATCCCCAGACAGCCATCGGACGAAGTTGTCAGCCATGTCCATGTAGATTCCTTTGGAGGCATCGCTAAGCTCGCTTTCTTCCAGGACGGCCCAATACGCCTTCGTAGCGGCTTGGACTTCAGACAGCGCGGCAGTTGAGATTCTTGCGCGTGTGGTGTTCTGCTCGCCAGTTTGCATGGCCGGGGATGCTCTCAGAGTCCTGTCTCATCGAACATGGGACAAACGTGCCATCGTGTGATTGTGGTCAATATTGCTCAGACTTGGTCAAACCCAATGTGGCATACTCCGCCCGGCGGCGCCCTAATGTCGATACGAACTAGCACACTGATTGAGTTCCTGAAAACCTTTCCTGACAACGCAACTGTGCGTGGCTTCGAGGATGGCTTGTCGGTTAAGAACGCTGATGGGACTGGAGAGGTTGTGATGCTAAACGAAATGTTCCGCATCCCAGCTAAGACCACACTGTCCAAAGCTGGGTAGGACCGGAGCCTAGCTAGGTTGTCTCGTGAGACGGAGGCCGCTTAGCTAGGCCAAGGTCGTCGCCTGTCCGAAGGAGTCCGCATGAAGAACAGCCCGCCTCCTCCGAAACGAATGTTAGTTGGGCGTTGTCCCATCTGCGGTGCAAGCAGGAATGAGAGTTGCGAACTGGCCACAGGGCAACGCCCTACATATCCGCACGCAGAACGGGAGGGTGAGGTTAAGATTGCGGGTCGCAAGCTGCGTAATACGTGAGTAGTGCGGCGGGGTCTGACTGATTTAATGGCCTAAAAAACGCCTTTTTCGGTGTGGCAAACAAAGGCATTTCCACGTGGGCACTTGCAAGGGAGGCACCTGTGGCAGCGGCACCATGCGTTCGTGTGGGTAAGCATCCCCACAATTCGCCCCTAGGCCTTCCACGGGGCGGTTTTCACTGTTTACTCCTTTGTTATTAACACAAAAGGTGATTTCGGATAATTGAAGTTTGTGTACAATGTTGAGACTACGTGCTTGACAGGGAGTTCGATTTAGACATTTTGACCCCCCTACCTGCCCTGCTTCGCCTCATGAAACCGCTGTAGCGCCTTGCGGTATAACCGGCGTGCCTCGCCTGCGGTGCCCGCGTAGCAGACCAACCGCTCACCATCGTAGGCCGCGAACACGGAGCCATGCCGAGCCATGTCCGGGCCGTAGCGGTGTTGGCTTGCTGGTTCCTTGCGTATTGTAGGTTTTAGCTGCATGGGTGGCACAGTGACGCCGTAAAAACATTGTTTGCAGTCTAACCACTAGCATCTAAATACTTTATTGGTTCATTCATAAACAATGTCTAAAGGGTGGCACAGTGGCACAGTACCTAACTACCGGCGTCAGAGCGGACGCGCACACCAACCAACCCGCGCACCGGATGACCAGACACCCGCTTGCGTCCGTATGACCATCGGGCTTTGACGCCGTCCATGATGCGGTCAACGCTTGCATCACCGGGAATGACAATGTGACCTATCCATTTCTCCACGGCGGTGCTTATCTCAGGTATTGGCGTCACAGCGTCCGCGTCCTCAACCAAACAGGACTCAATGAAAGGTTTGGCTGTGTCGTTTTCGTCCATGACATCATTGGTCGCGTCCAGCACTGATGAGGGCGGCTCGATACCATGCTCAAAGATTCCAGGTGATGCCTTGATGAGCTTCCACAGAATGCCGGGAGCTTCACGCCGGAGGTCATCTTCCAACGTCAAGTCTTTCGAGTTAGTGAAATCGGCGTCAAACGGAACAAAGACCAACCGCCCTTTGAATGCAGCCGTTGGTGGTAGCTTAGGCCGGTCATTGGTCAACAGAAACATCGTGTGCGACGGAGAGAATCCGGCTTCGTCTTGATACAGCTTCGCGCCTGTCAACGTGTCACCGCCCGTCAACGTCTTGCAGAGAGTCCAATCCAGGTTCCCGCCTACCGTTTCGCCGGTGTAGCACATCCGCATCCCGCGTAGCTTCCCCATGAGCCGCTTGTTGCGGTCCGATGAGCCTTTCTGATGCTCCACTTCATCTGGTTTCATCACCGTGGTGAAAATTCCCGTTCCTAAAATCCACTCCAGCAATCGCAAGCTCACTCCTTTTCCATTGCGACCGCGACCGTAGAAAAAAATCAGAACATGCAAAGACAATCCCGTGATGGCCAGAGCAAACAAGCGCACGATGAAATCCGCAAGTTGCTGGTCACCGCAAGCAATCTCCAGGAGAAAACGGTCCCATCGGGGTGTTGGCACGTCTGCCGGTGTCACGGAGATGCGCTTGGTCTGGCAATCCTCACGGCGCATGGTACGGATGATGCCGTGCCGGAGGTCCGCTACTTTACCATCAGGTAACGGCAAAATAGATGTGTCTATGTCAAAATCTCGGCTTGACTTTGGAGGCAGCCAAGGTTTCACTTCGGACAGGACACCCGCTACAAACGCAGCTTGCTTCAGTGCACGACGCGGGTCATTCTTGCCCGCGTCCGGTGGACTGTACTTGTCATGCAGCTCATCCAAGTATCGGCGGATAGACACACGTAAGAGCGCATCGCCGGGGTCACTAAAGGCCCAGCGCTTGCCGTGAATCCAAACTCCGGTTGCGTTGTCCAGGTCATAAATTCTGACAAAGTCATCGTGGGTTTCTACAAAACGCCGGGCGATATCGCTGTGAGTCATCGGCGGTATCTTGCCGAAGTAGGCAGGCACGCCGGGATTTCGCCGTTCCATTTCCAGCCGGAGGTCTTTCCACCGCCTCTCAGCGCAATGGGAATGGAAGCATTTGAAACCGTTTCCTAATCCGGCGATGAAGCTAACAACCGTCTCCCGCCGTGATTCTCCGCTGTGTTCGTCCCCCCAAGGGCACTCAATTTCAATCTGCCATCCGCCCGATACTTCACGCGGCTCGGCACGCAACACAATGCTGTAATGCTCCAGGAAGCCCAACAGAATGCCGAGTTTTACGTCATCAGTTTTTGACGGCGTCACCGATGGGACCGGGACTATCGCTGTAATCTGCTCTGCCGTTACAAGCGCGTCACTGCCGTCATCCACGATGCCCGAAGGCCGGTGGGGACGCTCATCCGAGTGTTCACCCTTACGCGCCCAACTCCCGTACAGTTTGCAGATGCGTGGTGCATCGTAGTTTCCCGCGTCCACCAATGGGAACAACTGCTTCAGACGTTTTAGAAAACTTTTCAGTAGCTCCGTGGCCGTTGCATCGTTTGGCAGACTGATGTGATACAGCAGATGCCATCCATTGCCACTATCGGCTAAGACAGGCTCCGGCCAACCCTTTGAGCGCAGCCACTCACGTACACGCTCGGCTTGCTCACGGGCCGTTTGCTTTTCAGCGTCCGTGGCATTTGTCCCCGGTGGTCTTGGCGGGTCCAAGTCAATGAGTATGAGCGTCCGGCGTTCGATGTCCACACCAGATGCAGCGCCATTTGCTCGATTCAGCGATGAAGGATTTAGCAGAAGTCCGGTCGGTAGAGTGACCGGGTTTAACGTGAAATATGCGGCTTTGTACGGTAGGGGCTCGCTAGCCACAGCCCTGAGCGCAGCGTCCCAATCATCGAAATAACCAACGGTGACGCCGTTTTGCCGCAGCATCCGCACTTCATGAACGTCAGAAAATAATCCCGGTTTTCGTTGGCTCTGCAGTTCTGTGATGGTCAATTCATCCTCACATCCCAAGAATTTAGAAGTCTCATTATTTTGGGGGTTTTAAGGTAGTAGAAAAACCGAAGGTCCCCCGCACCGATGGTCAAAGTCGGAACTGTGAACGGCATCTCATCCAAGAACTGCTTGGGCACTTCAAAAGCTATGTGCTCCGAATCAATGTCAATAATCACGATGTGGGAATCCGGAACGGGATACCGCGCTCGGCCCTCGTGGGGCAACGGCACACCGTTCTTAAATGGCATAACACCTCCCAAAGCAATTTTGGCTGCTGACATCGCAAGACCTGTGCTATGGAAGAAGCAAGCTGTGGGCCACAGCCAGTCCAATAGGCTCAATGAACTGGGGCGGATCGGTGGTGGCTAGACCCCATCAAAACGAAATCATCGCCCCACAACGGCTCTAATGAGGGCACTAGGGAAACTCAGTTCTTGACGAGGCCACATCCGGGTAATCTGGCTGGAAAACCTTTGCACATTATTGGCAATGCCCACTGTCGCGCGAGGCTTCCAGACCGCGCGGAGGCTGTGATCAATCGAAACGATTCGCCCTCGACTCGCGGGCGATTACAATCTCTGTTCTGTCGTCAGCGCTCGGAGTTTCTGAATCCTATGCCGCCGACATCCGTGCGGGCCGACGCCGCCCGCATCCCCGGCATTCGTTAGTTCTCGCGCAACTCGTTGATGCTTCGCCGGATGAGTAAACGCAGAAGCAAGCTGCTCGGTGATGCAGAAATTACGATTTTTCCCGAATCAAATTCTCGATAGGTGAAGGCACCCTCTTGGGAGCTACGGCACGGATCTTCTCGATCAAACTTTCATCAAGCGCTTGTGACAGCAAGGCGTATCTTGCTAATTCTTGCGACGGCAAACGCTGGAATTGGCCTTCGGAAAAGTACCATATGCTCGGATCGCCCAAATAAGAAAGCTTCATGATCTGGGCCAGCCGCATTGTATGCGTTGCTAGCAGTAGTGCTTCGGGTAGCGACGAGCCCGACTTCTCGGCATAGTAATAGGTTGCGAAAATGTTCGCAGGGTTATCCCCGTCGCCAGCTAGAAGGTTGTAATATTCGACCAATACGGGAATAGCAGGGCGAGCGATGTCGACCCTGTACAGCAGTGGAAGGCTATTGCCAAACATCGCGACGATGAGACCGCGACTAGTTTTTTCCTCTCCAGCCATCTCTTCGGCAAATTGCTGGAGAATTTCCCTATTCCGATCAAGATCGGAAATTTCGAGCTTAATTGAACCGTCGTTAATTCGCTTCACAAATTCCTCTCTCACAGTCAATGCGTGATTTCCCCAGGCGCTACACGCAATTGCTCTTTCCTTCAGGTGAACGATCTTCTCGATGTCAGCCGATTGACCCCACTCGAAACTTGCTTTGCGGTCAGCGGCCCAAACAAAGCCGTCGGGGCAGCCATCGGCATCTTTCGTGAGCAATATCAGATGTAATGTCATGGCCTCGATTCCTCGTGACGAGCATAATTCAAACCGAACGCCCCACGTGCATCGGCAAACGCCACATTTTTGCCTTCGTTCCCGGCTTTGCCCCTGCTGCCAGAAAAAAGTCTGTTTAGCAAATGTAGTAGCAGGGACTGTCATTCTGACGCGGGCGGGCCAACTGATATCTTGATCGTTCCAGAAGCAACTTTCTCAGAACGCCCTAACTCCGATCTGAATCTTTTCAAGGCCTTCAGAGAACTCATTAAGTTGACCGTCGTTGGATCGAATACTGAAAATGAACCAGTGACACCGGGTTCCCCATGTAGAAACACATCTATGTCCTCATGCATCGGATGTCCCAAGAACATAAGTTGTACTTCGGATTCCTGCATGTGCCATCCAGCGGCCTTGAGAGCTTCGTATAAGTTTTCCCCTAAAACCTGCCCAGTTTCAACGGCCCAAACAGACACGGTACCGGCGGGCGCTCGCTTCAGATTCTCAATGAACTGGTGTTTCTCGTCGGGGGTGAGTCTCCACCGCACGCCAAAATTATTCACAGTGGCAGTGCCGCTGTTGTTCCCGCCAATGCAGATTCCATTTGGACAGTTTTGGAGGGAAGCTCCAGGACCATTTAGCATGCCGTTCCCCGCTAGTATGTCCGCAAGCCACTCAGGGACCCCGATTTTCACGCGAGCTGCGCGACCGGGCCCACCTTCTTTCTCGAAGTAGAAAGTACCCTCGTCTTGATCTTTTCCTTTTCGGAAGGAAGAGACCAACTTGTGGTACTGAGGAGAAGATAGATCGGCCGAATTTATGGTGGTGTGTAGAGCCCTAGAAAATATCAGTGCTTCGTATTCCTCCTTTGACTTACCCCGTTCAACCGCATCGCATGTGCAGTTGCATTCTCCGGAAGAGGGATCACACGTGGCGATCTGGTCGTTCGCGCATTGAACTCCCCCTCCAGGCCCCGGACTCTTAGGACATCTGCAAACCGCTGCTTCCAATGGCACGGACGCAAAGTACCAAGCAACCCCAACCACGCAGATGGAAAACCACCTAAAAGCAGTGAACTTCATACGGCTTGTTTGCCTCGAATAGGGATGATGTAATAACCAACACTGTTCTCTCTTATCCGGGTGACGAGATCTCGCCAAGCTATGGGTTGACGAATTGCTAGACTGGCTACCGCAAACTTGAACTGCTGAGATGGACCAAAGGTGGTCTATTCGCACTTAAAATTAAGATTCTCGGGGAACGGTACGTCAGGATTTTCCCCTGCTCCGCCGAGCACGTTGACCAATTGAACACGATTTTTCGATGGTACCGTTAGCTTTATGGGTCCATCACCCGGATTCCACGTATTAGTACCCATATTTATGGAGTCAAGCCTAATCCAAAAACTCCTTTCGGGATTTGGCATCTTCTCTGCCCGACCGTGACTAAATCCAGAAAATCCGGCATTGGTCACTATTGCGCTACCGTCAAGAACCGGGGCATCGAAGAACACAGCAAACCACGGTCGCGTGATCTGTACATCAGTTGTAAAGGTGACCGTTGTTACATGATCTTGTCCCTGCACCGCGTCACTATAAGAAGCACAGATCTTTACGTTTGGCGTTGGAAGAGGAAGTGGACCGAAGTTGTTGACTGTAGCAGTTCCGCTGTTGTCTCCGCCAATGCATATTCCATTAGGGCAATTTTGAAGCGACGCGCCAGGGCCATTTACTACGGCGCCCTTGCCGGCTAGAACGCTTGCAAGCCACTCAGGCACCCCTACTTTGACGCGAGCTGTGCGGTTGGACCCTGCTTGCTTTTCGAAATAAAACGTACCGTTATCTTCATCTTCGCCCTTTCGAAAGGAGGACTCTAACTTGTGGTATTCGGGAGAACCCAAATCGGCTGGACTTACAGTGGTATGAAGGGTCCTAGAGAGTATTAGAGCTTCGTATTCCTCTTTTGACTTGCCTCGTTCAACTGAATCGCATGTACAGTTGCATTCCCCAGAAGAGGGATCGCATGTCGCAATCTGATCCTTTGCGCACTGAACTCCACCACCAGGTCCCGGATTGTGGGGACACTTGCAATCCCCAGCTGCCAACAGCGTCGGCGCAAGACTGCAGCCAATTCCGACAATCCAAACGGAAAGCCACTTAAAAGCAGCGCACTTCATAGCGCTTCTCTGCCTCAATGGTGATGATGTCATACCGAAGGCTGTTGTCACTCACCCGCGTGACGAGATCTCTCAGTATTGTATCCGGCATTCTCGGATCTCCCTCCAGTTCTCCTCCATTGAGCGCCACAGTCGTAGCTTTCTTGCTGCAGTTTTTCGAGAACACAATCGTGACATTGAGTTTGCCAGCGATTATTTGCCTCGCTGAATCGAGCTGCGTACCGTCTGGGATTCCAAACTTGATATGCTGCCGCAGCAGTTGTATGTCCTCTTTGGTTTCTTGCGCAGGTATCTTTTCGTCGTATGGCACATAGCCATTCACTGAGACGAACAGTCGAATTGTCGTCGGTCCTTCAGGAAGTACCAGATTGAATTTCCCATCCCGATCCGTCGTATCTTGGGTCACCAGTTGACCCTCATTTGTCTGTAGTTGAACCACGACTCCGGCCATTGGTGCTTTGCTCCCACTGTCAGAAACAACACCGCTGATGTATTTCTTGGAGTGACCGTCGCGTATCCACGGGATCACTCCCGGTATTAGGGCCGCTATGACTAAGGCTAGAGCACCTATCACGGCTACCAAGATAGCTACTTTATTGTTCGTAGTTAGCGGAGTCATGACGATTCGTCTGACTTTGGACGCACGCGGTTGCACAGCATCCTGCGAATGCGTATACGCCAGTCAAAGTCAGAAGGATGTTTTATCTCAGCATCTTAGCAGATATTCGTGGCCGCGCAGGTCCGGGAGGGGGTGCACTTTCAGATCGCTCTATCTCTTAACCCTGTCGGGCATTGAGGCCAGAATTCAACGGCCCCTAGAATGGTGTGCCGAGGGTGCTGGAATTTCACAGGTTTCTATAGCGATCCCTTTTGAGCACCATTCGCGACGGTCGCGAGTATTGAGTCTCGCCCGCACTCTACCTGGACCAGAGGCGAAAACTGGAGTTGTAGGCCAAGGGGGCTTCTACAACATCCGTGGTTGTTTTCGCCTCCGGCGTCGCGTACAAAATAAACTGGTCAGCCCATTGCTGTCACGCGGATTGATGCCCTTCCACGTTGTCCAAATTCTGGACAATTGTCAAATCATGTTTTTCCACTGCTGTTTTCTGTTGACATTCACGGGGTGCTGGAATAATTTGTGTCGCAGTTTTTTCAGCGATTCGGGATTCGCCTGAGGGGGCGACGGATTCTCAGTTCCGTCTTTGATCCTTATCGCTGCTTCTCCCGTGAAGTGTGGGCGTTACCGCAGACGCGGAAGTTGTCGAACCGCGTGCATGCCGAAATGTGCTTAAAAAACTGGCAGCTACTCGGAGAGGGGAAGCAATATGAACCGTGCCATACTGCAATGGTTAGGACTTGGTCTTCTTGCCGCCCAGTTGTGCGTCGCGCAATCATCCCTGCCCGCCACGGGCACACCTGCTTTCAACAGTTTCGGAGGCGGGCCTTTCGATACCGTTAACTTGGGCAATCTCAATTATCACTTTGCGATCCCAGTCTTTTCGAGAAACGGTCGCGGCATTTCCTTTTACTACAACTTCAGCTACGACAGTTCGATCTACACGCCCAGCAGCACGGGTTGGGTTCCGGTCGGCGGCTGGGGATGGCAATCACAAACCGACGCCGCCACCGGCTATATTCCGTTAGGAAGCTCTCAATCGCAGGAGTGCTACCCCGGTCACTACCACATTATACTCACCTACCCCGGCTTTATAGACTCGCTGGGAACGTATCACCACATAAACGGATTGTACTTCGACACTGGCTGTGGACAGAGCTACGGATCAACGGCAACCGCCGATGACGGCTCCGGCTACACCGTTACTATGACAACCGCAAGCACCGGTACGATCACGTCGGTAAAGGGCAAAGCTTGGAATCTTCCGGCGCAGGTGCGTTCAGGTCCTGCGACTGTCACCGACACCAACGGCAACCAAATCACCACCAGCGACGGTACGACTTTCTATGACACGCTGAGCTCGACAACCCCAGTCATGACGATTTCGGGGACCAATCCTGTAAGCTACACCTATACGGGGCCGTCCGGAAATGTCGCAGTTAAAATGAACTACGGCACATACCCCATTCGGACTGCATTCAATTGCGGCATCCCGGAATACAGCGCCACGGGTGTCCCGCTGGTGAGCAGCATCCTGATGCCCGACAATTCGCAGTACACCTTCAATTACGAAAAGAACGGCAGCAACTACACTGGGCGCCTCTCCTCAGTCACACTTCCCACCGGCGGCACCATCACTTACTCTTATCCGGGTGCACACGGCGGAATCGAGTGCGCGGATGGCAGCGCGGCCAGTCTCAATCGAACTCTGAGCCCCGGCGGTCTGTGGATCTACACGCGATCCGGCAGCGGCACCGCCTGGACGACCACCATAAGCACGCCTCCCGATCCCACAAACTCGAACTCCGCCAGCGATGTGACCGTCATCAATTTCGCGGAGGACAGCGCCGCCACCACTCCCAGCAACAATTTCTACGAAACCCAGCGTAAGGTGTATCAGGGCGCGGCTACCGGCACTCCTCTGGAAACCGTGGTCACTTGCTACAACGGCAAAAGTCCCAGCACCAGCTGTCCTACCGCTGCGGTGGCATCTCCCATCACCGAAGTCAACACCTATCGCCAGTTCAACACCAGCTCGCAGGCGCGAGTGGACACCTTCTACAGCGCGACCTACCAGCTACCTACCCGGATTGATCGCTATGATTTCGGAGCCACTACTCCCTCTCAAAAAACCGTTATCGCCTACGCCAGCGGCCTTGGCAACATCCTGGGTCTGCCAGCCTGCGTCCAGATAACTGCCGGAAGCACGCCGTCGTCCTGCGGAACCGTGACCAGCGATACGGTCGCACTGACGAATTATCTGAATTACGATTCTCACGGGAATGTGGGAAAGATCCAACGTTGGGTGACGGGTATTTCAAGCCCAACCTACCTCAACAGCAGCTTCACTTACTACTCCACGGGTTTGGTCCACGTTGCAACCGATGTGAACGGCGCACAGACGACCTACACGTACGGCGATTGTAACAGCGCATTTCCAACCAACATCGCCGAGCCGCTGAGTCTATCCAAAACCCTGCACTGGGACTGCAATGGCGGTGTGCCGCTGTGGACGAAAGACGAGAATCAGCAGCCGACCACCTACAACACCTACGACGTGATGTGGCGGGCGACCGACATCGACTATCCTGACGGTGGCGACACCGAGTTCACTTACAACTTCACCGCCGACCCTCCCAACATCACGGCGCAACGCTTGACTGACAGCTCAAATCATTGGCTCGCCACCCAGACGAACCTTGACGGGCTGGGCCGGGTATCGCAGACCCAGTTGACCACCGATCCGAGTGGCGTCGACTACGTGGACACGAGCTATGACGCGCTGGGTCGCGTCTATTCCGTCTCGAATCCTCACCGCAGCACATCGTCGGGCACCGACGGCACGAGATATTACGCCTACGACGCGCTGGGTCGGGTCACGAAGGTGACCAATCCTGACGGCACGTATCTCACCAAGTCGTATAGCAATCGCGCCGTGCTGGTCACAGATGAATCGGGGATACAAAAAGCCTACCAGAGCGACGGACTTGGCCGGCTGCAATACGTATGCGATGGCATCGGAGCGGTCAAACAGGCGAACAACGCCAGCACCTCCGACTGTGGGCTGGACGTAACCGCTAGCGGCTTCCTGACCGCCTATGGTCACGATGCGATCGGGAACCTGACATCGGTGAACCTTTCCGGGCAAACTCGCTCGTTCACGTATGACGGCTTGTCTCGCATGGTGAGTTCGAGCAATCCAGAATCCGGTGTCGTAACCAACGCCTACGATTCCAGTACGGCTGGCGATTTGTACACCAGCAAATTTCCGCAACCGAATGTGACCAGCGGCACGGTCACGGCTACCTATTCATGGGATGCATTGCATCGTCTAACGGGAATCACATTCAGTGATGGGTCCGGCGGCTATTCTTACGTTTACGATGCCAGCTCTTGGTGGGGTGCTACGCTGCTCAATCCAAAAGGCAGACTGATCGAGCAAGCCCACACGGGTGGCGGAGCGGCCATTTACAGTTATGATTCCATGGGCAGAATCGCGGACACCTGGCAATGCACTCCTCTGAATTGCAGCACATCCACTTACCACATGGCCTACACGTATAACTACCTTGGGGAAGTGACGACCTTAACCGATGCCGCATCCGTCACCTATACGCGTAGCTACAACTCGATCGGCCAGCTGACGGGGGTCACGAGTTCGTTGTCCAATACAAGCCATCCTTCCACCCTGTTCAGTACCCCGGCTTCGGACGCGTATAACCCGTTGGGCCAGTTGGCGCAGGGAACCTACGGAGATGGAATCGTCAGGAACAATACGTATAACAATATGGGCCGGGTGGTGGAGATCCAAGACGGTCCTACGGCGACTCCGACCTATCGCTCATATCTAGGGTATTACGGGAACGGCAGCGTCTCTTACTACCACGACACCGTGGGGCAGACCTGGAATCTGACCTACGATGCCTTCAACCGTCTGGCCACGTTCGCCGATGTGTACACCGGACTTGATTATTCTTACAGCTACGACCAGTATGGTAATCGCTGGCAGCAGCACTTGACCGGGGGCACGGGGTACGAGGTGGACCTGACATTTGACGGCAACAACCGTATAACCACAGGCGGTTTCAAGTACGATGCAGCTGGGAATCTTACGAGCAATGGCTCATGCACGCCGTGTTGGGTGTACGACGATGCGGGGAATCTGACGGGCGGGGGAAACGCGACGTATTCCTACGACGGCCTGGGGAATCGGAATGAAAGAATATCAGCGAGCGGCACCCGGTATGATTTTGCTCTGGATCAAAACGGCAATGCCTTCGATGAGTATCAAGGCACGCTTTGGTCGCGGACGACGGGTGGGTTCTTCAGCTACGCCAACAATTCCACGTACTTTAACCGCACCGATAATTTGGGAATGCCACGTGTAAGTACGGATTACACCGGTGCTCTCATGCGCCAGGAATTCGACGGCCCGTTTGGCGATGGATTCATCGAAACCGCCAGCCCGTTTGTGGATTTCACCGGATTTGCTGGGGGCGCGTGGGACGCGGAGAACAATGCTGACCACTTCGGAGCTAGAGAGTATTCCAAAACCCAGGGCCGATGGTTATCGCCGGACCCGGCGGGGATGGCGGCGGTAAAGCCGAGCAATCCGCAGACCTGGAACCGGTATGCCTATGTCACCAACAACCCCACGAGCTACACCGATCCGCTCGGCCTGTACCGGGACGGCCAGTGCTCGATTGCCGGTGATTCCTGCGACGGTGGCGGCGTGGGTGGTGGAGGCATGGGCGGCTTTTGTGACGCTTCCGGCGACTGCTCAGGCCTGTATTGGAATAATGGCACGCAAGGCGGCTATGTGGGGGGTGCATCCGGTTTCGGTCCCAATGGAGTTCCGTGGAACTGGGGCCCCGGGTATAACTATTATTCAACTTCAGGCGCGGCTGTGCTGCTATCGGCAGAGGCAGCTTGGGTGGCGCTAGTCGATCAAACCATCGCGCAGATCAGGGCCGAACAGGCGATGGCCGGAGCGGACCCTGCGACCGCTGCTTGCATCGCAAAGGGTTTGCAGTCCGCCTTCCCCGGAAGCACTGTAACGAGCAGAGATTCCACAGGCGAAGTGGGGGGGCATTGGAACTTCGCACTCCAGTTGCAATTCTCTTCGTACGATGCAGCCAACGCATTCTACGCCACGTACAAAGATGGTTTTGATAATGGCGTGTCTCCACCCGCGCGATTTGGAGCTGGGCCTGCACTGCACTTGGAGAATGTTACTGGCCCCTGGGACGTTAGTGGCGGGACTTACACCATTGGAGGGACGGCGCACATCGATTGGGGCAACCCGAACCCTGCTTCCCTCGGTGGGGGCGGCTTGCTCGGTTTGATCGACCACACATTTGGCGACGGCGTTGGGGGCTGGGCTGTTCAGCTCTTCAGTGGCAGCAACATAGATCCAGGAAGTTGTCCATTCTGAGGGATCGGCGAGAGAGCAAAGGTCTGACGATGCAACTTAGTTCTTCAGCACATCATGGGAGAGCGCACTCTCGCAGGAGAATGTTCTCGCGATTGCTAACCATTGTGTTGTTCTTCCAGGTCGTCCCAGCTATGACGCAAACGCCTTCGCATCCAACCACAGGCACGGAAGCAAGCAATGTTGCCCCGAAGCCCGCGCAGCAGGGTGGCAAATGGGGCTACGCCGATGCTGCGGGCCAATTCGTTATCCCGGCACAATTTGAATTTGCAGGGGAATTTTCCGAGGGAGTAGCAGCGGTTAAGCTGGATGGGCGACTTGGCTATATCGGTTTAGATGGCCGTTTTGTCATCCCCGCGAAGTTCTTTGCGGCGGGGCCTTTCAAAGAAGGGTTTGCGTGGGTTATGACTCGGAAGCCGTGGACACCATTTGGAACGGGTGAGTATGGTTTTGTCGCCCGGCTTGGCAAAGGCACCTTTATTGATCACTCTGGACGCGAGGTCTTGCGTCCTTTCCAGGTTGCGGGGATTAGCAGTTTTTCTGAAGGACTAGCAGCAGTGAGGCCCGAAAACGGGAAAGTGGGCTACCTAAACGTGGACGGCGCGTGGAGTATCAAACCACAATTCGATGAGGCTCACGATTTCTCAGAAGGACTCGCAGCAGTAAACCAAGGTGCGAAGGGCCACATGGGAGGCAAGTGGGGCTACGTCGACAAGAACGGCACCGTAGTCATCCCCGTTCGGTACGACTACGCGGGTCAATTCAAGAAAGGGCGAGCTTGCGTGGAGGAGGCCGAGCTGTGGAAGCTGATAGATGCGAAGGGAAACGGAACTCCCATCGGTAAGGATGAATGCCTCCGCTAGGGGGAAGTTTCCCCCGTGAACTCCTGAACAGAAACCGGGCCATGCTTCGAATGGGGGTGGGGGCTACGACACGTCACCCCGGAACGGAGCTCCACAGCAACCTGGTGGCTGGCCCACCTTTACGTTTTTTGCTTAACCACCCCCGTCTCCAGTACAACGACCCGCGAGACACGAGAACCACGAGATATCGGACTCCTCCTCTCTCCCAAGGGGGGGCGCTCTGAGACCCCTCCCTTCCCTCCTCCCTCCAGGACGTTGACACTCATTTTCTCCGCCCCTAGACTGGGGTTACGCAGCCTTTTGCTGCTTCACCTTCGCCCACCTCGCCCGCTGAAAAGCCGCGATCTTCCTGCGAGCTGCTACGGACATCGAACGCTTCACGGGAGCCGAGGCGATCGCTTTCGCTGCAGCCGCTGCCGGCCGCGATTCCTTCCGAGCCCTCCCCCATCTTGCTTTCTGTGCGGCTGCGATTTTCTTTCGAGCAGCGACACTCATCTTGCGGCGCTTGCGTCCGGACGGTTTAGTCTTCCCGGCGTACACGTTTACAAAAGCTGCAAGTGCCGCATTCAACCCTGATAACTCTCGCTCCACTCGGTCTCGTTCCTTTCTCAACTGCTGCATAATCCCCGACAAGTTTGCCATTGATTCCCCCTCGGCTGAAAATCATAGCAGGTTCTTCGAGAGTCCCA
>Ga0207146_10200_pt1 | contig 16084 bp, 16 predicted proteins | sample Alteio_BWMinHeat_36_FD_153539 | JGI IMG/M metagenome (GOLD analysis project Ga0207146, IMG submission 153539) | Enriched cells from forest soil in Barre Woods Harvard Forest LTER site, Petersham, Massachusetts, United States -... | ecosystem: Environmental > Terrestrial > Soil > Temperate forest >...
CTCGATGTAGACTCCGCCATCGCGCTGCTGCACCCGCCAGTAAGAATTCATGGCCCACAAAAATCCAAAGCCTTCTCCTTCGGGCAATACTTTTTCATCCGGTTCGCCGGCATTACGAACCTCGCGTACCTGCTCAGAGCGAGAACGTATAAAGTACCGGTCGGCGCTAAGGGGAACAAAGTCGATGTCGTGGATGGTGTCAAGCACAACGGTCACGATCTTATGCTTTTTCAATCGGTAAAAGACCTGAAAGCGGTTGCCGTTGTGAGAAATCAATCGTGCCTGCACAATCTCCGGCGCGTAATAGGTGGCGTAGTGGGTGTAGTCCTGGTCAACTTTAAGCACCTGCGAAAGCGTCGTGTTGGGTAGAAAGGCGCCTCCGATCCAGTGCTCGATCGTTCCATCGGGTATCTGGGGTGTATCGATCTGCTGTACCGGGATCTGGCCATTGCGGACGGCCTCGCGGCGTTGACTGTCCTGATCGATCCAGAGAAAGGCGCTGGTGGAGGTATTTTGGGTGTCGAGATGAGCCTCAAGTGCGGCGATGTAGTTCTGGAAGGCGGCCTTTGCCGCCTGTGGCTCCTCCGCATGCGCGAAAGAGCCACTAGCAAGGAAAAAGCATAGAACGAATATGGTTTTTAGGGAACTTATTGCAGTTGCCCTATTTGCTCGCTGGAGCCAGACTGCTGGTAGCTGCAGGGTTTTCTTAAGTCGGCATTCCAGATCGCGCCATCGGTAAATGACACCTGCTCAAGAGTCACGCGGCTTAGCCCATAAGCCCGCAGGGTCAGTGGCAGTATTTCTGCCGCTCCTTTGCCGGTAAGCGCCATATGGAGCGTGATCGTTGACGTATCCAGATCATAGATGCTCTTCTTTATTTTTAAGTCCACCTGCACGGAAATGGACTGAATGTCTTTTCCGCTCATGTTCTTATATTGAAATCTTAGACTGCCGTCAGGCGCGGCATCCTGTCGCACGGGCATAAAACGCGCTTTCGATTCAAGAGCCACATCGGAAAAAGCGACTGGGCAGCCTGCCTGGGACGCCGAGCCGGGCACAATGGGCAGATCGACAGCCGGAGCCGTCTGCGAAGGTTTTTGCGCAAAAGCGACGGCCGTGGAAAGAATGGCAAGGGCAAGAGTTACGAGCTTCATCGGATGACCTCCAGGAGCGACGATCCCTCTTAGCCGACAGATTAGCATACGGGCAACACCATCGTCTCTGCCATTGCCGTACTCTGTTTAAGTGAGGATCTATCGCGCCAATCTACGGGAACTGGACGTCGCCTATGGCATCGTTTCGGAGTATTACGAGGCGGTCGGCGTTGTCGTGCGCGATGAACGCTCCGCTTTCGAGAATGAATATTTTCATGAAGATGCGGGTGTCTGGCTAGCGATGGACGACGGGGCACTTGTCGGCTGCATTGCACTGCGACGGTTGACGAATATGGAGAAGTCAGGAGAGATTAAACGGCTCTATGTGCGCTTAGGTTCGCGCGGGCAGGGAGTGGCGGAAGCGCTGCTGCTTGCGCTTGAAATATACGCGGCAGAACATAGCTACAAGGCGCTCTATCTCGATTCCAAGAAGGATCTTATGCCTGCAATCCGTTTCTATAGGCGGCATGGATATCAACCCTGCCCGCGCTATAACGACAATCCGCAGGCAACCATCTTCATGCGGAAGCAAATCGGGTAGGACCTGCGGGCGAGTTACACTGAGACATAAGCTCATGGTCTTTGTTCTCGACAATTACGATTCCTTCACCTACAACCTGGTGCAATATATGGGCGAGCTTGGGGCCGAGATGACCGTTCGCCGGAATGACGAACTGACTGTCGACGAGGTAGAAGCACTAGCACCGGATCGCATTCTGCTTTCGCCGGGACCATGCACGCCTCAGGAGGCGGGCATCTCGATCGATCTTGTTCGCCACTTTGCCGGGAAGGTTCCGGTTCTGGGTGTTTGTCTTGGGCACCAGGCCATTGGAGCGGCCTTTGGCGGTAGCGTTGTTCGCGCGCCGCAGCTGATGCACGGCAAGACGAGCGAAATCGCGCATGACGGCAAGACGATCTTCAGCGGCATTCAGAGCCCTATGACCTGCACCCGCTACCATTCGCTCATTGTTTCGGAAAAGGGCCTGCCTACCGAGCTTGAAATCACGGCGCGCACCGCCGATGGCACGATCATGGGGTTGCGTCATCGCCAGCATGCGGTCGAAGGTGTACAGTTCCATCCTGAGAGCGTGCTTACGAACGACGGCAAGCGGCTGATCAAGAATTTTCTGGAGCTTTAGCTCACATGCGACTGAAGTACTTGCTGTTGTTGAGCGCTGCGTGTTCGCCATGGATCGCAGCAGATGCACAACAGAAGCCCATCGCGTTTGTACCCACGGAGGGCGTTACCGTTTCCGGATCGCTTGAAGTCGCCAACGGCAAAGCCACGATTGGGAACAACGGGAGCATTACTGCAGGAGATACGACTGCGAATATTACGCTTGCCCGCGGGGGTGAACTGCGGCTGTGCGCTTCGACGACGATTCACCTCACCACAGACACCTCCGTTGCACCTGCGGCTGGAGGCGACTTTACGGCGCTCATGATCTCTCTTGATCGAGGTGCGCTCGAAGCCAGCTATAAGACAGGTTCTTATTCCGATGTTTTACTGACGCCTGATCTGCGTATTCTCGTTTCTGGGCCGGGTGAGGCTGATCTGAAGATGCGCGTAAACCAGAAAGGCGACACCTGTATCGATAATCGCGGCGACAATGCACCCTACGTGACCGTTACCAGCCAGTTCGAGGGCGGCATTTACCGTGTGAAGCCGAACCAGCGTGTGTTGTTTGAGCACGGCAGCCTGCAACAGATAGTGGATAACGAAACGGAGCCTTGCGGCTGTCCGCCTGCTGCCACCGTAGCGGTGGCCAGTAATAACGGCAAGCATGTCGGCGGCCCGTCGTCTACGCCAGCTGATACCGCTTTTCCGCTGGCTGAAAGCGAAGGTTTGAAGCCTCCGCCCCCGCCGCCCACGCAGCCGGTTGTGCCGGTAGGCCAGCCCCATGCTCAGGTCGAGGTACCGCTTATATACAGCGGAACGGCTGATAACCAATCGACGCAGCAAGCTGTAACTCCACCACCACCAGCGCCTTCTTCACAGCCTGTTCCGCCGACATCAGTGCCAGCGCCGGAACAGAAGCACCCGGATTCAGGCGGGTTTTTCCATCAAATCGGCCACTTCTTCGCGAAGATATTTGGCAAGTAAATGTGCCATTCTGGGGATCGCCGCTTTCAGGATCACGGAACTATCCAGTGATTCATAGCGTACGAGATACCACAGGCATAGCGCAGGATGAAGGTCGCTGGTGCGGATGCGATTGCACTACGCTTGCCCGGAGGCTTGGCACGGATGACCATGTTCACGGATAGGTCCTTACGACACTCAGCTTTCACTTCATTGAACCAACGATGATGAAACCAACCAACCCACACGCACGAAGTCTCTTTGGCCACCTCCTGCCCATCTTTCTTTCCTGCACACTCGCCTTCTCGCAGGACACCTCAATGTTCCGCAACGATCTTGCACACTCCGGCATCTACGCGGCCGGAGTGTCCAGATTCAATGGCATCAAATGGACCTTCCATACTCAGGGCGAAGTCATCTCTTCCCCTGCCATCGTCAACGGCGTTGTCTATGTTGGCAGTAATGATGGCAATCTTTACGCCGTCGACCAACAGACTGGCTCGCAGAAATGGAAGTTTCCGACCGGAGCCCGGGTCACCTCGTCACCCGCCGTTGCTAACGGCCTCGTTTACTTCAGCAGCTACGACGGCAACTTCTACGCCATCGATGCCGCTACCGGAAAACTGCAATGGAAATTCCGTAATGCCGGAGAACGCCGCTACGCCGGAACGCATCTGCACGGTTTATTGCCTGAGGGCGAATCCATGCCCGACCCCTTCGATTTCTATCTCTCATCGCCCGCTGTCTGGCATGGTGCTGTCTACTTCGGCAGTGGGGACGGCAATATCTATGCGCTCGATGCAGCAAGGGGCTCCCTTAAGTGGAAGTTCAAGACCGGCGACGTTGTGCACGCGTCGCCCGCCATCGTCGATGGCAAACTCTACATCGGCAGTTGGGACAGCTATTTCTATGCGCTCGATGCTGCTACCGGAAAAGAACTCTGGCGCTTCAAGACCGGCGAAGACCCCGACATTCATAATCAGGTAGGCATCCAGTCCTCGGCCACCGTGGCCGATGGCATCGTCTACTTCGGTTGCCGCGATTCAAAGTTCTATGCACTGGACGCTTCAACCGGCCAGCAGCGATGGGCTTTTCCTAACAAGGGATCTTGGGTCATTACCTCACCCGTCGCGCAGGCGGGTAAGATTTATTTCGCCACATCGGACACGGCGCTCCTGCACGTACTCGACGCGCAGACTGGCGCACCCATCGATTCGCTCCAGTTCCACTGGCCCATCTTCAGCTCACCATCCATCGCAGGCAACACGCTTTATGTCGCCGGACAGGACGGCAAACTCGTCGCCATTGACCTCGTTTCCAGAAAGCCTGTCTGGGTCTTTCAGTCGGAAGCATCGCGCCGGAACCTTCCCGCCCTTTCGAAGCCCGACGGCAACCCTAACTATGAAGCCGTTTTCACCTCCAACTTCTACGACGACTTGCTCGTTGGCATCAGTAAACTCCACACCGTAGGAACGATCTTGTCCTCGCCTGTAATCTCCGGCAGCGTCGTCTACATAGGAACCGCCGACGGCAATCTCTACGCCCTTGAATAACTTCCAACTTTCATGGTTCCGGCTTACCAGCAAACACTATTCAGCATGAAAATTAATCAAATTCGTACCACGCGAAGACCACTTACTTGTTGATGGCCGGAGTTGGCTCGACTTACTCTTAGGCAATGGCTAGCGAGATAGCAAATACTAAGATCGGCTCAATGACTGATTCAGGACCTGCCATTGTGCCAGCTGCCGAACTGCGCGCACAAGGGAACGGCCCGTCGTTGCTGCTTCGCGGATTGCGAAAAAACTTTGCAGATGTGAGAGCCGTGGATGGTCTCGATCTCGAGGTGATGCGGGGAGAATGTTTCGGGCTGTTGGGACCGAATGGTGCAGGGAAGACGACAACCATTGAGATTTGCGAGGGTTTGACCGCTCCCGATGATGGGACGGTGAAGTTGCTGGGATTGAACTGGGCCAGCGGCGCGAATGAACTGCGTCAGCGCATCGGCATTCAGTTGCAGGAGACACAGTTCCCGGACAAGCTGACAGTTGAGGAAACATTGCGGCTGTTTCGAAGTTTTTTCAAGCGCGGGATACCGGTAGAGGAGTCCATTCGTACGGCACAACTGGAGGAGAAGCGCCACTCCCGCATAGGCACGCTTTCGGGCGGCCAGAAGCAGCGATTGGCTATGGCCTGCGCGCTGGTTGGCGATCCGGAATTGCTGTTTCTCGACGAGCCGACGACGGGGCTCGATCCGCAGGCGAGGCGCCACTTATGGGACCTGGTTGATCAGCTGAAGCAGGCTGGGCGCACGATCATTTTGACCACGCACTATATGGATGAGGCGGAGCGGCTGTGCGACCGCGTGGCGATTATGGATCATGGGCGTATCATCGCGCTCGGCACTCCCCAGCAACTGATTGCCTCGGTAGGCGGAGAACATATCGTCGAATTCGTCATCACTGGCCATGAGGCGGGACAAGGTCTGGTCGATCCAGCTATGCTGACCGCGATTCCCGGCGTACAGTCACATCGTGTGGATGCGGGGTTGCATCAACTTTCCGTTCGTGAGCTGCATACGACAGTGCCGCGCATTTTTGCTGCGCTGACAGATCAAGGGCTGCATATGAGCGAGTTTCGCACCCATTCGGCGACGCTCGAAGACGTGTTTGTGGGCCTGACCGGAAGGAATTTGCGCGATGAGTAAGCTGGAGCTTAGCAGTCTCTATCAGTTGACGATGGTGCGGTTCCGGCTGTTCCTGCGCGAACCTGAGGCGATCTTCTGGATCTTCATCTTCCCGATTCTGCTGGCAGCTGGGCTGGGGATTGCCTTCCGCAATCGACCCGCAGACGTGCTGCAGGTGGGCGCAACGACTCCACAGCTGACGCAGGCACTTGCGGCGGACAAGGGGCTGAAGGCGGCAACGATGGACGAGGCGGCCGGTGCTCGAGCACTGGCGACGGGCGACATTCTGCTGCTCGTGATACAGAAGCCGGACGCGGTGGATTACAAATACGACGACACCAATCCCGATGCGCGGACAGCGCGTCTCGTGGCAGATCGCGCGATTCAGATGGCGGCGGGGCAGCGTGAGGCCATTCATCACGAGAATCAGCTAGTGCATGAGACAGGGGCGCGGTATATCGATTTTGTTGTGCCGGGATTACTGGGAATGAACCTGATGGGATCGGCCATCTGGGGCCTGGGCTTTGCGATCGTGGAGGCCAGGCAGAAGAAACTGCTTAAGCGGCTCGTGGCGTCGCCTATGCCGCGCTGGCAATATCTGGCATCGTTTTTGCTGTCGCGGTTGGCAATGCTGGTAATTGAGATCGCGGCGTTTCTTGGGTTTGCGCGGCTGGTCTTTGGCGTGCCATTTCGTGGGTCGATGTGGCAGCTGGGATTTCTTTGCGTCCTGACCTCCTTGTCATTTTCCGCACTGGGGCTACTCGTGGCGTCGCGGGCCAGGACGATGGAAGCCGCGTCGGGGCTGATGAATCTGGTCATGCTTCCGATGTGGATTTTGTCAGGCGTGTTCTTTTCAGCTACGCGCTTCCCAGCTGTGATTCAGCCGGTAGTGAGGGCGCTTCCGCTTACGGCCGCCATCGATGCGCTGCGCGGAAATATGCTGCAAGGAATGAATCTGGGGCAGTTAATGATGCCGGTAGGAATATTGCTCGCATGGCTCGTGGTGCCCTTTGCCGTCTCGCTGCGCATCTTCCGATGGAGATAGCTGCTGAAAGATAGCGTTTGCTGTGAAACCAATTTTTAAAGCTGTGAACCCCGGCTCAGTGAGAGCCAGCTACGATTTCTTTAAACTGCTTAGCAGATTCGTCCGGTGTTCTTCCTTATCAACTTCATGTACCCACCCGTCCTCGATCATCAGGATGCGATCTGCTTCCTGAGCGAGACGATCGTCGTGTGTGACCATGATGAAAGCAACCCCATTTTCGCGGTTCATCTCCCGCATGATATTGAAGACCTCATTACCGGACCGGCTATCGAGGTTGCCTGTTGGTTCGTCAGCAAGAACAATCTTCGGTTGATTGGCAAGCGCCCGGATAATGGCGCAGCGTTGATTCTGGCCGCCGCTCATCGTATCAGGACGCTTGTAAAGCTGTTTGCCCAGACCGACCCGCTCGAGTAGAGCGATGACACGAGCTGTGTCCTCCTCATTGGCCTCTCCTCTGCTGATAGTGACCGATGTGAGAGCATTTTCAAGGCAGCTCAGCTCGTCCAACAAGTAGTGGAATTGAAAGACGAAGCCGACGACACGGTTACGAAGGGCTGCTAGTCCGTCTTCGCTCAATGTTGCGATGTCTACGCCATCGATGAAGACCTTACCCTCGGTTGGAACGTCGAGCGCACCAAGGATATTGAGCAGTGTCGACTTTCCGCTTCCCGACTGCCCAATGATTGCAACAAATTCTCCCGAACTGATTGCAATATCGATGCCATGTAGCACAGGCGTCGCGACCTTGCCAAAGTAGGTCTTCTTCAGCCCATGTGTCGCAACAACAATCTGCCTGGATGAGTCCGTTTTTAGCATCGTGTCCATTTGTCGCCCAGCGCTCCTAACGCATCACGTCGACAGGGTTCATCTTTGCAGCCCGTCGTGCGGGAAACAAGGCGGCTATGATGGTCGAGAGAATCGCGGCGACCATCGCGCCGAAGATGTAGATGGGAAAAATTGCAACAGGGAACAACTGATCGGGCACATGTCCCGGCCTGGCAGTCGACTGTAATGGCAAACTGGCAAGATACACGATCAACGTACCGGCGATCGCTCCACCGATGCTTCCAGCCAGAGCGATGGCAAGCCCCTCCAGTGTGAACACTCGAAGTATCTGCGAGCGGGTTGCGCCAATGCTCTTCAAGATTCCGATCTGCTTGGATTTTTGAAGAACGGAGACGATCAGGACGGAAGCAATCGCAAACGACGACGCGATCAGGCTAAAACCCGAAATGAGGTAGGCAGACGCAGCCTGGACGGTCAGCGATGAGACGAAGCTCGGAAATTCGCGAGACCACGATCGAGCCTCATATGGCACCAGGCTCTGGATGCGGTCGGCTACCTGATCGGATCCGAAGAGCTCGTACACCTTTACAAGAATTACGTTGACCGAGTTGCCCATTCCGAAAAGGCTCTGGCCGGTTCGCAGCGTCACATATGCTCCTCCCCGGCCCTGCCCCCGGCTATAGATGCCGGCAATCGTAAGCGACTCCGTATTTTCCATACTTGACGTCATACGGATACGATCTCCAACCGACACAGATAGGTCTTTCGCCAACTCGTAGTCGATCACTACCTCATCGCTCGCCAAGCCGATATATCTTCCGGCGATCAGGTCCTGCGTCACCGGGGAGACCTCGTCCTGCTGTGCGGGATCGGCGCCTGTGATGGTCACTCCAATTGGATTGCCTCCCCTGGAAGCGAATCCTTGCCCCTGAATCGCAGGAACTGCGATGCGGACATTAGGCACTGTGCGGATGACATCCACCACATGCTGCCAATCATCGATGAACTTCAGCTGTGGAGCCTGCTTCTCGATTCGGCTGCTGCTGCTCATGGAATTCTCCAGTCCCTGAATCTCCGCGAGCGGCACGGGCTCGAGGTCGCGAACCCTGACGGTCACATGCGATATGGATTCGGTCAGTGTCCTGGTCAGCCGCGCGCGTATTCCAAAGATCAGGGCCGTCAGGAAAATGATGACGATTACACCGGCGGCAACGGCTCCCACTGTGAGCAAAGTCTGACCTCCACCTGTCATTAAATGACGCAGGGCAAGTTTCACTTCGAATCGCCATTTGACAGGAACCATCGAAAGCGTGTCCATTGCCTCACCTCCTGATCCGAACTGCTTGTCCCGCAGTGATGCCCGTGGAATTTGCAATGACTTCATCCGTCTCTGTTACTCCGGCGGATACAGGAATTCCTTGTTGGATCGTGGGACGTGTCAGCACGATTCTCTCGGCAGCATGTCCGCTCTGCACAATCAACACAACGGAGCGGCTTCCCTGACGAAGGACGGCGGTTGAAGGAACGATAAGCCGATCGACTTTTTCGTTCGTCAACAGATTGACGTTTACCGTTTTGCCAGGTCGCAGCCACGCTGGTGGATTGTCTGGCGTAATCCTGACTGTAACGATTCCGCGCGCATCATCGACTGCAGCGCCAATATCCGTCAGACGTCCCTGGAATGTCTCATCTCCGAAGGTCGACGATGATAGGATGGCCTGCTGGCCGAGCTCCAGATCGGCGAGGTTGGTCTCATCAAGGTCCACGCGTATCTCGAGACTGTCGCTGATCAGGTTCACCACTCCATTGGCGCCTACGGTTTGTCCTTGTTCCGCATTGATTGATGTGATGACCCCGGCAAAGGGTGCTGTCACGGTAGCTTCCTTTGACTGCTGTTCGGCGACGCGAAGAGCCTGCTCGGCTTCCGCTAACTGCGCTTTTGCAACCAGCACATCCTCGGCGAGTGGAGTGTTCTTCAGCGTCTCCAACTTCGCTTCCCGGACTTTGACCGTAGCCTTGGCTGAATGTAAGCGCGACTGAAGGCTCTTCTGGTTTGATTGCGAGATATCGAATTCGCTTTGAGCGATCAACCCGTTATGAAATAGCTGCTGGTTCCGTTCAAACTGTGTAGTTGCAAGCGTGAGATCTGCATTTATCTGCGCAACCTGAGCCTTGGCTTCGGTGACCTGATGAGTGGCCTCATCCAATTCCGAGCGCAGAGGCGCTCTTGAAACCTGGGCCAGTCGAGCTCGAGCCGTAGCGACGGACGTAGCGGCGTGTGCTTTTTGCTGTTGCGTTACCTCATTCCTGAGGGTTGCAAGCGGCTGACCTGCCTGGACGCGATCGCCAAGCTTTACAAATAGATGTTCTACCGTTCCTGTAAACTGAGCGCCAATAGCACTCTCCTGAACTCCGCCCACTCTTGCGCTGCTGGCAATCGTCTCGGTCAGTGAAACGCGCTCGGGATGCACAACCACGACCAGCTTGGGACGGCGGCGGAACCATAGCGCCGAAGCTGCGATGGCCGCCACCAGACACGCTAAGATGACCCATCTCGTCCAGGTTTTGCTTTGATTTTCCGGTTGAACCAATGAGCACCTCCAATGTGCGCATATCTCTTCTGCCCGGCACTAGGAGAATACCAGCATGTGCTCTCGACCTAAAAGTTTCGTGAAATTCCATGAAAGGTCGAGCTTTAGAATTGGATGTGAATTTTTACTGATTATGCCGAAGATCATGCAGGCATTCTGGTGGCCCATGAGTTCGACAGCTATCTAATGGGGGTGGATTCTCCTGGATGGAAACGATGCCTTGAAAAAGGTAATATGATCCACAAAATGGGATCGCGATTCTGAGAGTTTCGATCTCGTCAATGAATCATTCACGACCTTGCTTTATCAATTCAACCTACTCAGAACAGGAAAAACTAATGTCTCTTCATAGTTTGACATTCAGGGCAGAGGAAAAGGTTCGCAAGATCATCGGAGCACCCACCCACTCGTTTGACATAAATCCCTTTGCACTCGATTCGGCGGAAAGGGCGCGCCTGGCTAATAGTGCTTCCAGTGGTCTTGGCAAAACATTCTTTGCGCATCAAGGCCGCACTGTTCATAAGTGGATTCATTATCTTGACATCTATGAGCGGCACTTCGCGACGTATCGAAATACGCCGGTCAAGATGCTTGAAATCGGCGTGTCTAAAGGCGGCTCACTGGAGATGTGGCGAGAGTATTTCGGTGCAGGAGCCAGAATTTTTGGGATCGATATAAATCCCGAATGCGCGGCCTGCGCAACACCACCCAATCAGGTGCGGATTGGGTCACAAGATGATCCGCGATTCCTGCGTTCTGTCGTCGATGAGCTTGGTGTGCCCGACATCATTCTGGATGACGGATCTCATATCGCGAAACATCAGAGCGCCAGCTTCGACGTACTTTTTCCTTTACTGCGAGAAGGGGGGCTGTACGTCATAGAGGACATGCACACCTCTTATTGGCCTGTGCCTTTTGAAGGCGGTTATCGACGTAAGGGCACTGCCATCGAGCGCGTCAAAGATATGATCGACGACATGCACGCCTGGTATCACAACAAATCGACAAGCACTCCGGCAAAGGAATGGATTGGTGCAATTCATGTTTATGATTCGATGGTTGTCATTGAGAAGCGAAAGATCGAGCGGCCATCTCATATAAGGGTCGAATAACTCATATTCTTCTCAAGCGTCTCCGCGAGAAATCGACTCGCGTGGCCGCATTGGTGCTTGATGGTGGATCAACAAGATCGCCGCTACAACTCGTAACTCACATTAGATGGCGCCATCGTTGAGTCTGTACCCTTACTAAAGTTGAGTTTGCTGAGGAATGTAAGCATCGCATCGTTGAATTGGGCAGGCCTCTGCAGTGGAGCGAAATGGCTCACGTGGTTAAGAACGACTAATTCCGCATTTGGAATACTGCGAGCGAGATATTCAGCGTGATCGCGCTTGATGAATTCTTCGTGTTCGCTTTGTACGATCACGACAGGCACACGGATCTCAGCGAAATCGTGCGCGAAATAATTGGGTTGTGTTCTCTGCATCAGGCCGACTGCTTCGACGAATCCCTTGAATTGGTTCGGTGTGGTCGATAGCTGGGCGTAGTCCTTTGCGTGACGGCTAAAACACCGGTCCAGAGTCGGACTGGGTTCGATAGGCTTCACACCGCTTGGGTCCATGTTGCAGGCAAAGTAGAACGCGCCCGCTATCCGCGCCGAAGCTTTCATGGCGAGGATTAAAGCGGTGCATGCGCCGTCGCTCCAGCCCGCCACGGCTGCCTTTTCAAGGTGCAATGCATCCATTACGGCCAGAACGTCGGACGCCATCTGTTCATAGCTATATGGTCGAGCGTCGCGCGTGCTGCGGCCGTGGCCACGGCTATCGATCAGAATGGCACGATAACCGCTTGTGACCAGCGCTGGAACCTGATAGCCCCAATTGCCACTGTGGCCGAGGCCGCCATGCAGCAGAATTACGGGAGAACCGGACCCATAGGTGGCGTACCAGAGTCGGGCACCCTCGTTTTCGATGTGGCCCTGATCGTTTGTGACTGGCAAGGGAGCGGCGCCATCCGCTTCAAACTTCCTGAGGTCGTCATCAAAAACTTCCATTTGATCTGCTTCTCGCATTTGGGAGGTGAGGAAACTTAAGGATAGTCACAAATCTACCAAAGTCTGTGAAGACTTCGCCTGGGAAGATAGATAGCTATGGGAACCCCGAGCAGCGCAGGGAAATATCTAAACAATGAAACGCCGTCGCGATGCGAGGCACTACTAGACACGCTGCTGGCGGCGATCCATGTCTATTGCCTTAAAAATCGAATCCGGACCGCTGGCGAATACTATATTGCCGATCAAACCCGGGAAAACATTTCGCATCGGACGAACGGAACAGGCAGATTGTCCAGTTCCGGAAGACAAATTCCTGTCCAGGACACATTTTGAGGTCTGCCACGACGGGCACTCTTGCCTGATTCGAGATTTAAAGAGCTGCAATGGAACTCGTCTGAACGGAGCTCCTGTCACCGAGGCCAACTTGAAGATTGGCGACGAAATCATGGCAGGTCAGACGCGTTTTTCCATTCATGTAGAACGCGGCAAGCCAAAGGCAGAGGCGCCTCTCAAAAGCACCGAACTCGCCGCCACAGTGCACGAACGCCTCCTCACTACCATGCAGCGTGACCTTCAGCCGCTGTATGCGGTGTTGGATACGGCTCACGAGCCGTCTATTTTCAGGCTGCTGTTGGAGTCGAAGTCAGAATACGCGTGGCTTTTTGAAGGTGAAGAGGCATGCCAGCTCGCGCATTTCTCGCCCTATCTGGTGCCGTTGCCACCGCACTCAACATTGCTCCCGGCACTGGTGCAGAATGGGTGGGGCAAGAATTGGGGCATTTATCTCACCAGCAGCGCTGCGCCCTGGGAAGTACTCGCTTTTTTGCGTCGTCTGCTTGTAACGCGGCTGTCCGATGGAAGTCAGGCGCTGCTCCGCTTTTATGATCCGCGAGTGCTTCGAACGTTATTGCGCACCTCCAACTCGCCCCAGCGCCGGCAGTTTTTCGGAGCTGTCCACACCTATGTGATGGAAGCTGAAGATCCAGAGGTAGCCCTGGGCTTTACGTTGGGAGCCCAAGGATTAGAAAAGACGGAACTCCCACTTTCGGGTTCGAGATCACTCGTAACAGCGCTGGTCGATAGTAAAACTGAGGTCTCCTTAATCCCGGGCAGGGTTACCGACGATGGTGCGGCGGCAGCCGTCCTCAGCGAAGAACAAATGGGTGCATTAGAAGACGTTAAACACAATGCATTTGGCGAAGAGATGCTGGAAGAACTACGGGAACTTTTTCCAATGGAGTTCGCCGCTGCAGGCGAGTGGCGAATGAGAGCTTTAGTTCAGTATGGCTGCACACGTCCACAACGCTACGGCATTCGAAATCAGTCAGAAATTCGCCGATACATCGAGCTGATGGTGCAACTGGGACGCAATTTCGATGTCGATCCAGAATTGCCGTGGGCATCCCAGATCCTGGGCAGGCGTCTGCCGCCAGCAGAAAAACTGGATAGACTCGAGGCGGTGAGTCATCATGGGAAATAATCGGTCGAACTACTGATCGGTCCGGTCAATTCAACAGCCATGAACCTGTTTCAGCTTCGCCTGGGTTTGCGGACCTACATCCCCGTCTACGGTGAGGCCGTGGTCACATTGGAACTCTTCGGCAGCGGAAAGGAATGCTGGATCCTTCGGATCGTCTGAATCTCCGGCAAAATAACCAAGGTTGTTCAGACGAGCGCGTTGGCCGGAGATGTTATCTACCGGATCCAGGTGGCCGATCTTGAGCGGAAGTAAATCATTTTCGAATGGTGTCTGATCGCTTGTGATGACCAGCAGACCCTTCTGAGCATTTAGTGGGATTTCCTGCTCGATTTTTCCTTTCCCATCTGTCGTCACCTGAAACCGTTGTTCTTCCACAAACAGCACACATGGAGCATTGGCTATTGGCTTTTCGTAGATATCTTCCAGAACGATACGAAGCTTCAATTTTTCCTGTTTCACCTGAAAGGTGTGCCGCTTGCTCGTCACTCCTGTCTCTTTTTTTTCTTCTTTATCTGGAATGAAAAGATTATCTCCAGGAAACAGGACATTCGGGTTTTTGCGCTGCTCCTTGAGCTGTGCATTGTTCGGATGGTCCCAGATGATCGTGTAGTCGCGGAAACCGTACTCCGCGGCGATCATCGAGAGATACTCTCCTTGCGCGACAACATGTATGCAGGCCACGGCAGTCTATACCCTCTTCCATGAACGTCGATCCAGATTGGGGAAAGATATTTTGCAATTGCCGGGATCGATGCCATCTACTCGAGCGCGCCCCCTATCGTCTGTGGACCCCTCCGTGACAGTGCTGTCTGGGAGTTCGATGCGATACGATTCGTCCGGCACTGGTTTTCCGAATTCGTCTAATAGCTCAATCTCGATCCATACCTTTTTATTGGTCGAGCCTGGGAGGTTTTGAGATGGACCTGCTCCGATAGCCTGACTCAGGGCATCATGACCGGCAAGCGGTATGATGGCAGCCGCATCCTGAGAGGCCTTCGCCAGAGACTGCGCAGCGCTGCCGACATCGCCTCCAATCACCGAACTCATTGCCATCATGGTTTCGCCGACTCTTACCGGCAACGTGGAACCCATTCCCACTTCTCCAATCAGGACGGTGGGGCAGCCCATGAGTATGGGATTTGCCGGGCCCAATGCCAATCCAGGTTTCTCAATTACGATATCGCCCATGCGGCACGCCATCATATTGTTGATCAACACGGTCGGGCTACCCATCAGGACTGAGCCAATGCCATCTGCACCTGTGATGCTGACCATAGGGCACGCATGCTGATCGATCGTCGCCCGCCAAGCCGGCATGAAACCGATGATGACATTCGGACTCCCGGGCCCAGGTGCTAACGGCGCACCGTGTGTCGTCGGGTCTGCAATGCGAGCAGCTGGCGGCAAGATTTTCTCCATTTCCCTGGGAAGGTTCCGGACTCATACCAGAGAATGAATCGACTGATATCACTGACTGCAGTGCAGGAGCATAGTATTCGCTCGTGACAAGAATACCGAATCGATAGTGGATGAGACGGCATTATCGTAACAAACCTTGGCTTCAAAATATCGCGTTCAGCTGGGCACGGGTGAAAACGTCAGGGTGCGGGGAGGACGACCCATGCCGGTCCTATCTCGTATCCTCTCTGTTAAGTTGGGCTTAAGAAAGGCTTGAGACAATAGTTACAGGGTATTGTATGCGTGTACTCCTGGTAGAAGACGAGCGGCGTCTCGCCGAAAATATCATCGCGGCATTGCGCGAAGTAGGTCTGGCGGTGGATCATGCTGCCGATGGAGAAGCAGGTTCTCATCTCGCTGAACAAGGTGTCTATGATGCAATCGTGCTTGATCTTATGTTGCCCGGAAAAAGTGGACAGAGAGTACTTCGCGACCTGAGACAAGCGAAGCTTCACACGCCTGTCCTTATTCTCACGGCTCAGGAAGGCAAAGAGTCGATTATCGAACTGCTGAATGCCGGGGCCGACGACTACCTGAGCAAACCATTCGACTTAGGTGAGCTTCTTGCAAGAGTAAAGGCCCTTATTCGGCGGGCGAAGGGCGTTTCGACTTCAGTATTCAACGTGTCCGATGTGGAACTCAATACAGTGCAGCAAACCGTCCATCGTCGTGGTCAGCCCATCGATCTTTCGCCGACGGAGTATCGGATTCTCGAATATCTTGCACACCGTCCCCGTGCAATCGTTTC
>Ga0207146_10206_pt1 | contig 15822 bp, 12 predicted proteins | sample Alteio_BWMinHeat_36_FD_153539 | JGI IMG/M metagenome (GOLD analysis project Ga0207146, IMG submission 153539) | Enriched cells from forest soil in Barre Woods Harvard Forest LTER site, Petersham, Massachusetts, United States -... | ecosystem: Environmental > Terrestrial > Soil > Temperate forest >...
CTGCGTTACCGTCGGCCCCACTCTAATTTCGCCCATATCCACCTCAATGCCAAAGTTGGACAAAGTCTGGCGAATCAATTCGGCGTTGGCCTTGATATCGCCCGAGGTCGGCTTGCTTTTGGAAACATGCAGGAGGTCGGTGGAAGGCAGTTTTCTAAAAATCAATCGGGGCTTTTCAATGTGAATAGGTTCCGTTTCCACCGCCGATTCGCTTTCATCGCCGGTATTTTTTTTGCCCAGCGTCCGCCGCTCAAACGCGCGCCGCTCTTCCTCGCGCTCCTCCTCCGCCGACACCTCGGCCGTTATGGTCGGCATTGTCTCGGCTGGGTTCGTGGCGGGCAAAGTGCATTTTGGGGATTTGACGAAAATGCCGCACCTTTTGGTGGCTGGCGCGACCGGGTCCGGCAAAACGGTTTGTATCAATACCATTATTTTGAGTTTGCTGTTTCAAAACACGCCCGAAAGTTTGCGGTTGATTTTGGTAGACCCTAAAAGGGTGGAGCTGACGATGTACAACGGCATCCCCCACCTTTTGACTCCGGTGATTACGGACGCCGCCAAAACCGTCAACGCGCTCAAGTGGACGATTGGCGAAATGGAACGGCGCTTTGACGTGTTGGCCGCGAGCGGCAAGCGCGACATTGGCACTTACAACAAAACAGCCGAAGAAAAATTGCCCTATATTGTTTTTGTGATTGACGAGCTGGCGGACTTGATGGCCATGGCCGCGACTGAAGTGGAGGCCGGCATCATTCGCCTGGCCCAGATGGCGCGCGCGGTGGGCATTCATTTGATTGTGGCGACCCAGCGGCCGAGCGTGGAAATAATTACGGGCCTGATGAAAGCCAACATTCCGGCGCGCATCGCTTTTTCGGTGGCGTCGCTGATTGATTCGCGGACGATTTTAGATTGTCCGGGCGCGGAAAAATTGCTGGGCCGCGGCGACATGCTGTATTTAACGGCCGAGCTTTCCAAACCCAAACGCCTGCAAGGCGCGTTTGTTTCTGAAGAGGAAATGAAAGAAGTGATTCATTATCTGAAAGGCGACGAGCCGCCGCAATATGATGACGCGGTGGTGTCGCGCGGCGGCGGGAGTTTGGGAACCGTGAATATGTTTGGCGGCCCGAGCGACGACCAGGACCCGATGTTTGAGGAAGCCAAACGAATTGTTTTGGAATCCGGCAAAGCCTCGGCGTCACTCCTCCAGCGGCGCATGAAAGTGGGCTACGCCCGCGCCGCCCGGCTCTTGGATGAAATGGAAGAAGCTGGTATAGTAGGCCCAGCGGACGGCGCCAAGCCGCGCGAAATTTTTAATGAGCATTTGAGCCCATCATCCGGCTTTGTGAGGCCGCCGCAAGAAGAAGAGTTGAGCGCGGAAGAGCAGACAATGGACGCGGGCGGGAGCGTGTTTGATGAGACTAATGTGGTTGAGCAAAAAAACGAGTCCGAAGTGATTGATTAGATTTTAAAATGTCAAATGTCAAATTTCCAATCAAATCCAAAGCTCAAATATCAAAGTTTGGATTTAGGATTTTGAAATTGATTTGACATTGGAAATTGGAAATTTGAAATTAACAACTATGACCGTCTTCTGTTATAAAAAAATCACCGCTCCCGTTCGATTAGGCGACATTTTCAAAACCGCCCGTGAGGCGCGTAATTTGACGATAAAAGAAATAGCCGAGCGGTTGCAAATTCAAAGCCGGTATTTGCAGGCGCTGGAGGACAGCGCTTTTTCCAAATTGCCTAAAGCCAAAGTATTTCGTTTGGCCTACGTGCGCGAGTACGCGAAGGAGCTCGGGTTGCCAACGGATTCGGCCGTAGAAAAATTTCTGGCCGAAGCCGGGCTGGAAAATACGAAAGTGGCGCACCCGCGCCGCGCCATAAAAATTTGGCCGTTCGCGTCCGTGTCTATTTTTATCCGTAATTTGGTCGTCATCACCGGCGCGATATTATTTGTCGTTTACCTCGGCTGGCAAGTGCACGGCGTCCTCCAGCCGCCGCGCCTCACGGTGTATTCACCGCTGGACGGCTACGTGAGCAACCAGCCGAGCGCCATGGTCCAAGGTGAAACCGACCGCGAAACCCAGCTCACCGTCAACGGCCAAGATATTATGGTAAACCAGCAAGGCCGATTTGAAACCAAAGTTGATTTAACCACCGGCCTCAACACCCTCACTATTTCCGCCACCAAGAAACACGGCAAAACCACCACGATCGTGCGCCACCTCGTGGTACAGCAGTTGGGGAGAGTGAGCTTGAAATAAATTGCGACCTATGGCAATATGTAATCGGAGCGTAGCAACTCCCCGCTCGGGCGGGGTAGGGGTGGGTTGGCGGTCGTTCTGTTGTTATATGGCCATATTGTCAAATTGTTAAATTATTAAATTGTCCCGCCACAGTACTTGGTAAAAAACTTTAAGCAATTATAAATTTTTTCTTTATTACGCTCGGGATGTAATCATGAAAGAATAAAATTTCCTGACCCGTCCCTGCCCAAAAATGACCGGCCTCTCGGTGAACCGACCGCCCTCACTCTGCATCCCTTTCCTCCCCATCGACGCGAGCTCGGGGTCCAGTTGCGGCGGGACAAGGAGAGGGGAATCGCATCCGTATCTCCGGATTATCCGTATATCCGTATTATCAAAATTTCGTACATAAATCATAAATTAATCCCTAACACCACACCTATGCCCAAGGCCATCAACGAGGAGGTAGCGCTCAAGTTAAAGGCGGCCGAGTCGGCCATTGATCAGATTAAATCTCGTTTTGGCGATGGGGCCATAATGAAATTCGGGGAGGCAAAAGCGATGCAGGTGGACGCGGTCCCCACCGGCTGTTTGTCGCTGGATATTGCTCTGGGCGTCATGGGCGTGCCGCGCGGGCGGGTGATAGAAATTTATGGGCCCGAGGCTTCCGGTAAAACTACTTTGGCCCAGCATATTGTGGCCGAGGTGCAAAAACTGGGCGGCATCGCGGCGTTTGTGGACGCCGAGCACGCGCTAGATCCGGACTACGCCAAAAAAATCGGCGTTAAGGTGGATGAGCTGTTTATTTCCCAGCCGGATACCGGCGAGCAGGCCTTGGAAATTGTGGAGACGCTGGTACGCTCCAACGCCGTGGACGTGATTGTGATTGATTCGGTGGCGGCGCTCGTGCCCAAAGCGGAAATTGAAGGCGAAATGGGCGACGCGCACATGGGTTTGCAAGCGCGCCTCATGAGTCAGGCTTTGCGCAAGCTCACGGCCATCATCAGTAAATCCAGAACCGTGGTAATTTTTATCAACCAGACGCGCATGAAAATCGGCATTGTGTTCGGCAACCCGGAGACGACTACCGGCGGCGTGGCGCTTAAATTTTATTCTTCAGTGCGCATTGAAGTGCGCCGGGCCGCCCAAATTAAACAAGGCGACCGCATTATCGGCAACCGCGTGAAAGTGAAAATCGTCAAAAATAAAGTGGCCGCGCCTTTTCGCACCACCGAGTTTGACATTATGTACAACGAAGGTATTTCGGTCTCTGGCGACACGCTGGACACGGCCGTGCTTTATAAAGTGGTGGAAAAACGCGGCAACTCATATTTGTATGGCGAAGAAAAATTGGGCGTGGGCCGCGAAGCCGCCAAGCACTACCTGCGCGATAATCCCAAACTAATGAAAACCCTGCGCGACCAGGTAATTGAAGTGGTCCAGCGCGGCGAGCCGCCCGAGGAAGAAGCGCCCTTGCCGAGCGAGGATTCAGGGCCGGTGGTGGCGGAATAAAAATTGATTTAAAAAAACGGTCCCAAATTTATAGGGATCGTTTTTTTATTGCTCTCAAAAAAATCAATTACTAAATCAATCAGGAAAACAAAAAACCGCTTGCAAAGACTGATCAGAAAAGCACTACCCTCGAGTAATTTACATACTTTGCGGAAAATTCGATGAGGTTAATAAGCGTACGCAAAACCTCCACCATCATTAATGATGGCCGCATGTTTAAAGGCATCCGCCGCCTTTTCCTGTAATTCATTTTCTGGCATGAATTCATCTGCAGGGTCTTTGTATAGTTCTCTCCAGAGAGCTTGAGTGGTATCCATAACGTGAGGTACAAACTCACTTTTCGAAACAGCTCCTTTTTCTAATAAGTTTTTTATAGCCTCTATTATTGTGAAAAACTTGTAATATTCCTTAAATGTTTGTTTCATTTCTTCCTTTTTTCCCGCCACAACATCCGCCATACCTTCTTCCTTAGATAATTTTATATATGCTTTTATTTCCCATTCCTTGTTTTGTAATAGCTCTTCATGAAAGCGTAAATCGCTCTCAAGCCCACTACGATGCTCGGTGTTTAAAGTGGCCGTCTCTAATTGCGAGTAATCTGTTGCGTTGACCTTTTCCTGTGCAGCGGCTTCCTTTGCTCGCATTGTTAGATTCTCCGCTTCCAATCTATCTCGCTCTGCAAATCTCGCTCGTCGTATACTCAATGCCTGGGTTTCTCGCTCTTTTTCTTCGGCTTTTTTAGCGTCTCTTTTAGCGACTTCCTTCTGCGCCTTTTCTTCCATCGCCTTTTCTTTTTCCGCCATTTCCTTTTTGATTTTATCCTCCGATTTCTCATTATCTCTTATACTATTTTCAAAATTAGCATCAATTTCAATTCCACTCATGAGTCTTTCTTTGTTCATGAGGAGCCTTTCTTTGTCCATGAGTTGTTTCTTTTCGGCTCCCATAAAAAGTCTTTTGACACGACCGATGGGGCGAGCTCGCGCCTTAACAAGATCCATTTCTTTTTTCTCATAATCTTCACGAGATTCCTTAAGACCGTGAACATACGCGCAATCGTTGGGGCAGAGGTAGGAGGGGACTTTGTGCTCCGGGCAGAAGTTGGAGGGTTGTTCGGGCATATTTTTAAGAAAATAGAAGTAATTGTAATTATAGCAAAATCTTTTGATGCTTACCACATCCCCACACCCGCCGCACCACAGACATTGTAGCGTTACAATACCTATGGTGACGTACAGCGGATGTGAGAAAGGCGAAGAGCCGGGCCGGGGCTCACGAAGAGCACGCGACCCGGCGGGAGCAAGTCAGCTGCGGGGCTTACGCCACGGCAACCGCCAGGGCGACTCGGCGTACACACCGTAGCCCCGGCTGACCTGCACCAGGTAGTCTGGGATCGTCCCGATATTCCACATCAGGGCGACCACACCCAGCAGGATACTCCCGATGGCCCCCGTCCACGACCGGAAGATGGCGACGGGCGCCACCACCCCGATCAGGGACAGGGCCAGACGGACCTGCATGGTCTTGCGGGGGTTCGACCGCATCCACTCCGTGATTAATTTCTTCATCTTGGGCCTCCTCAAACGTGAAACCAGTTGTCTGATTTTGCCTTTGTGGAGGGCTACTTTCGTATATTTACAGTATACAAAATAACAAAAAAAGTATACCATAAAATGACCGCTATGTCAATATAAGATTTTGGTCGTGTTGCTGGCTGGCGGGGTTAATGCCTCTTGATATTTTCCTTAAATTTTGCTATAATAAACCTATATGAAGTTTCGCCAAGCGCTTTTTTGGGACGTTAACCCCAAGACAATTAATCCTAAAAAACACGCGCGCTACATTATTGAGCGTATTATGGATTTTGGCAACGATGCCGAAGCGCGCTGGATGTGGAAAAAATATCCGCGTTCAATGCTCCGCGATGTAGTAAAAAGGTCGCGTTCTTTGAACCCGAAATCAAAGAGTTTATGGAAACTATTAACCAGTACGGACTAACCTGGTACTTTTTCACATCGCCAAAAGCTTAATATACTTCGCGGACGCGGAAAAATGACCCCATGCCCAGAATTAATTTTACCGCAAGCTGGCCACAAATTAAAAAATTTTTTCTGGCGGAAATGAAAATAATCGTGCCGGAATTGCTAAAATTAAATTAAAATATTTTATATGGAAAAATCCGTAAACTACAAACGCCTCGCCCTGTGGGGCGGCGCGGTGATTATTTTGGCGGTGGGGATTTGGGCGCTCGCGAAGTATGGCAATGGGAGTGTTAATAACGCGAGTAGCGGCGGCGGCACGATTCAGGATCCGGTGACGAGCGCGGATTGGACGAGCGGCAGCGCGCTGTCTAAAACCACGCTCATTGAGTACGCCGATTTTCAATGCCCTTCCTGCGGCGCGTTTTACCCGGAAGTAAAATCCTTACAGCAAAAATACGGCGCGCAATTTTTGTTCGTGTACCGTTATTTCCCGCTCACGGCGATTCACCAGAACGCCGACCTTGCCGCCCGCGCGGCGGAAGCGGCCGGGGCGCAGGGGAAATTTTGGGAAGTGCATGACCTGTTATTTGAACATCAAAACGATTGGGCCGAGCGCGCTGACGCGCAAAAAATATTTCAACAATACGCCCAAGGGCTTGGCTTGGACGTGAATAAATTTAACGTTGACATTGATTCCCAACCAGTAAAGGATCGGATCGCGCGCGACCTCGCGAGCGGCGACCGCGCCGGCGTCGCGGGCACGCCTACCTTTTATTTGAATAATAAACAAATTACCAACCTCTCTACCTATGGAGATCTTGAATCAGACCTCGCCGCGGCCATTGGTAACTAAAAAAACTATTGGCGCGTTTTTTCTTATTTTCAGTTTGCTCGGATTTTTGGACGCGACTTATTTAACGGTGCAACATTATCAAGGCGTCATTCCGCCCTGCACGGTGGTGAATGGCTGTGAGAAAGTGCTGACCAGTTCGTACTCCACGATTGCCAATGTCCCCGTGGCTCTGGGCGGCGCCGTTTATTATTTGGCGATGATTGTGTTGTCTCTGCTCTATTTTGACACCAAAAATCACCACTGGCTCAAGCGCGCCGCGCATTTTTCTATTATTGGACTTTTAGCGAGCGCTTATTTTATTAGCTTACAACTGTTTGTGATCCACGCGCTGTGCCTTTATTGCCTCGGCTCGGCGATAACGTCCACGGTGCTGTTTATTTTAGGGAGGATGGAACTGCGAAAGATGCGACTGGCCAGCAGTTGAAACGCGAATTATTTTAAAAAGACGCCTTGGGCGTTTTTTTATTTCCCTGGGCGTTTCAATTCCTTGCGCCGAATTTTATAATCTGGAATCGTTTGCGCCACCAAATTCCAAAATTGCCGGGAGTGGTTCATCTCTCGCAAATGACACAGCTCGTGCGCGACTAAATAATCCTGCAACCGCGGCGGCAGAAGAAAAATTTTGTAGTGAAAATTTAACGCTCCTTGGCGCGAACAGCTACCCCACCGCGAGGCCATATTGCGGATGGTGATTTTTTTATAGCGAAAATTATAAAAAGCATTGAGTTGATTGACTTTGTCGCGCGCTAACTCGGACGCGCGCAAGCGGTAACGAACATATTCTTCCACGCTTCCTTTAAGCGGGGGCACGGGCGGATGACGGCTCATTTCCGCGAGTTTTTGTTTAATCCACGAACTTTTTTCAGCCACAAAAATTCTGGCCGCGCGCAGAGAAACAAAGCGCGGCACGGTCACGCGCACCATTGAATTTGATACGACCGTGATGCGCAAACGCCGGGCGTGTCGGCTTTTTTTGATGATGATGGTGGCGTTCATAGTGATGTAGAAAGTAGCACGTAGCAAGTATCAAGCATGTGGACATTGCATTTCATTTCGCCCTATACATGATACTTACTACTTGCTACATGATACAATATGTCAGAGCATTATACTAAAAAATCCAATCCCCCACAACGCCCCGTTGTCGCTTCCGACGATTTTTGTTATACTATCTTCATATCTGTTTTATCTGTCTCACAACCTGTTTAGATCTGTTTCTTAGCCTATGTTAACTGTTCCCCTCTACCCCGCCCTCTTCGTTTTCCTATTTTTTCTTTTAGGAATTATTATTTTTTCTTTTGTCAACGTGGGCCATCTCGTACACACCGGCACCATGGATATTAAATCTTTTACTTTTACTTTGATTTTTTTTGTTTATCTTGTCCTCGTCCTTTTTGCCACCTGGTATTTCCTCCAAGCCACCGACTGGCAGCAGCCGATCGTGATTTGGAACAGCGCCTGGACAGGAGGCGGCCTGGGCGGAGGGATTGTGAATTGAACTTGTGAATGTATCAGGTAGCAAGTAGCAAGTATAATGTATGCGATGTGGGCGAAGGTGAAACGGTTATACTGCTATATTGTTAAACTGTTCAATTATTACCAAAAAAAACCATATAATAATATAACCATATAACAATTTTGATAAAAGGTGAATCGTAATACTTGATACATTCTACATTATACTTGCTACATCAATTTAATATGCGAATGCTCGACTTTATCCACCAGAAAGATTACGAGCGCATTATTTATAAAGTGCGCCGGCATCCGATTACTTTACTGTCGGCCATGCTTGGTTTCCTGCTGCTGTTTGCCGTGCCAGTAGCGGTGCGCTGGCTGGTGGTGACAGTTTTCCCGACTCTGCTGGCCAGCGCCTGGCTCTACCCATTGCTCGTGCTGTTCGCGAGCGTGTACTACCTCTCCATTGGCCTATTCGCTTTTACCTATTTGGTGAGCTACTATTTGGACGTGCTCATAATTACAAATGACCGGTTGCTGACGGTGGAACAGCAGGGCCTGTTTTCGCGCACCATCGCGGAGTTGGATTTATATAAAATCCAGGATGTTACTTCCACCATCAAAGGGATATTCCCTTCCATTTTTCGCTACGGCGATTTGCTGGTGGAAACGGCCGGCGCGGCGGAAGAATTTAATATTGAGCAAATTTCCAACCCCGAAGCTTTGCGCCAAGCCATTATGGATTTGGCCGACGAAGACCGTAAGCACCACGCCATGACACCAGCGGAGGCGCAGACGGGAATTCCCCAATAGACACGCGGCTACACGTTGCTTGGTTATTAGTTAATAGTTATTTGTACGAAATTGTATCGCCACTACTAATAACGAATAACCAGTAACCAATAACTCCGCTATGTCCCTCACCCGAAAAATCGCCCACAACACGCTAATCCAGCTCGTTGGCAAAATTATTTCTACCGGCCTTGGCATCGCGGCAGTGGCCATTATGACGCGCGCGCTTGGCACGGAAAAATTCGGGTGGTATATTACGGCCACGGGCTTTTTGCAATTCGTGGGGATTTTGAGCGATTTCGGTTTTACGGTTACCACTTCCAACATGCTGGCCGAAACGGGATTCGGCAAACAAAAAGTTTTAGACACGCTTTTTACCTGGCGCTTTTTAACGGCGCTGGTGTTTCAGGGGCTGGCGCCGCTGATTTTTTTATTTTTCCCTTACCGCGCCGAAATTAAAATCGCGGTGGCCATTACCAGCGTTTCTTTTTTCGCGCTGACGGTGATTCAGGTTTTCGTGGGCTACTACCGCGAACGGCTCCGCCTCGCGGTGGTGGTAATTGGCGATATTTTGAGCCGGGTGATACTGGTGGCTGGCGTTGGGCTGGTCGCCCTAAAACACTGGGGGTTTTTGCCCATTATGGTGGTGATTTCTTTGGCTTCGCTGGCCACCATGATTTATTACTGGTGGAAAATTGAACAAGTGCGCTTGGCCATAGACTGGAAAATTTCGCGCGTTTTGTTTACCAAGATTTGGCCCACGGCAATATCTGTGATTTGTAACGCCTGCTACCTGCAAGCCGACCGCGTCATTTTGCCGCTCTTTGTGGCGCAGACAACGGTGGGCTTGTACGGCGCGAGCTACCGCGTGCTGGATATTGTGATTCAGGTGGCCGCTTTAATTATGGGGATGATTATGCCGCTGATTACTTACGCCTGGTCGCGCGGGCTGAAGAAAGAGTTCGCGGCGCGCTACCAACTGGGGTTTGATCTGTTGGCACTCCTGCTCTTGCCGATGATCGCGGGAATCGCGCTACTGGCCACGCCCATTATGCAATTAATCGCGGGGCGGGCATTCGCTCCGGCCGGGCCGATTTTGCGCCTCTTGAGCGTTTCAATTTTCGGCACCTGCTTTGGCATGATTTTCGGCCACGTCGCCTTAGCCATTAACCGCCAGCGGGAGGCGCTGTGGATTTATTTTTCCGACGCGGTTTTGAGCCTCATCGGCTACTGGATATTTATCCCGCGATATGGCGTGTTTGGCGCGATTGGCGTGACAATTTTTTCCGAATTCTACGCCGGCATCGGGCTGACTATCTTAACCGTTTATTACGTCGGCCTGGCGCCCCGACTGGGAGCGTTCTTTAAAATAGTCCTCGCCAGCTTGTTTATGGGCGCCGTGCTTTACCTCTTACCACCCTACAACGTACTGCTACGGATTGTTATCGGCGGAGCCAGTTACACCGCGGCGATTTTGGCTCTGCGCGTGATATCGCGCCAAACTATTAGAGAGATTTTGACCCTGAAGGAAGGCGTAGCTATTTCCGTTCCAACTGAAACTGTGTAGCGAGATTAGGGGTTTGGTGGTATAATTGAACTGTAGCGATTATTATTAAACTGTTAAATTATTAAATTGCTAGTGAGTTGGCCAAAGAATAATAATCTAATAATTTAACAGTTTACATTTTAACCATGGACTTCACAAAAATCCGCAACTATTTATTCTTGGGATTACTGCTGTTGGTGACGGTGGCATTTTTATATCTGATTAAGCCATTCGCCTACCCGATGTTCTGGGCGGCGGTGCTCGCGACTATTTTTTATCCGCTCTATCACCGCCTTAATCTGTTAATTAAACAGCCAAGTTTAAGCACCTTAATTACTCTCGCGGTGGTGGCGGTTATCATTATCGTGCCGTTGTTAATTTTGGGAACGATTTTACTAACTGAATCGGTGGACATTTATACTTCGCTCAATACCAGCGGCGGCGAGTGGCACGAATCGCTCAAGCAATTCACCTATTTTTTGCACCACAACGCTTTTATGGTGCGCGCGCACGTTGACGACGGTTTTATCACGGAAAAAATTAACGAGGCCAGCCGCTACGTGGTGGACTTTTTATTTAACGCCGCTAAAAATCTTACCCAAAATTCTTTGGCTTTTTTGCTCCAGCTCCTGGTGGTTTTTTACACGCTGTTCTTCTTTTTGCGCGATGGCAAAAAATTATTGCGCAAGCTGATGTACCTGTGCCCCCTCGGCGACCGCTATGAGATAATGCTTTACAAAAAATTCACCACCACGGCCAGCGCCACCATCCGCGGCACGCTCGCGATCGGCGCCATCCAGGGCACGCTGGGCGGTTTGCTCTTCACCATTACCGGCATCCACGGCGCGCTAATTTGGGGCATTGTGATGGCGATACTTTCGGTAATTCCCGCCACCGGCTCTTTCTTGGTTTGGCTGCCGGCCGGCATTATTATGCTGGCGCTCGGCCACGTCTGGCAGGGCATCACCATCCTATCGGTGGGCGTGCTCGTAATTAGCGTGACGGACAATTTACTGCGCCCTGTTTTGGTGGGCAAAGGCCTGCAGATTCATCCGGTGCTAATTCTCTTCTCCACTCTGGGCGGCCTCGTGCTATTTGGCATTTCCGGTTTTGTCATCGGCCCCATAATCGCCGCGCTCTTTCTGTCGTTTTGGGAAATGTACGAGGAGTACTATCATAAAGAGCTGGCGCATAATTGACTCACAAACCAAAATAAAGGCAGGGCAAGCGGTGCATAAAAAATAACGGCCATTAAGCCGTTATTTTTTACTTCGTCGCGGGACCCGGATTTGAACCGGGGACCTTCTGGTTATGAGCCAGACGAGCTGCCAGGCTGCTCTATCCCGCAGAGGCAGTCTACACTAGATAGAGAAATAAATCAAGGGCTTGGCCTTTGAACTAAAGTTCAATTCAATAAATCGCGTGGCTCGGCGCCACTAACTATTTATTTTTTAAGACATAATATGACCCTCTCGCCTTACCCTGCCGTTTAATCAAATCAAGCTTGATAAGTTTTCTTAAATCCAAGTGCCGCGTCGGACGGGCGCGAGGCGTGAGCTTGGCATAATCGCGGTCTCGAATGAAGCCGTGTTTTTTAATATAGGCTATAATTGCCCGATGATACGGCTCTAACTCTGTTCGCGGAGTGGCGTGAGCGAGCGAAAGTTCACCGCCGACGCGCAGTAATTCATCAATAATACCATCCGTAAAATATTCCAACCACGGGGTAAAATCTATGGTTGATTTAAGATCATAATAATTACCGATGAGGCCGACATTCTGAAAATATTTGGTAACATTTTTATTGTAATAATTCTCAAAACTAAAAAGATTAAAAGTGTTCAAGCCCAGGCTGGCCAAGAGTACTTTAGTGGCTAGGCGAGTGGTGCGGCCATTACCATCCAGGAAGGGGTGAACAATAACAAATTGTTTATGAAAGATGCCGGCGACAATGAGCGGATCAAGCGTGCGGTGCCCTGGCGCGGCAAACTTCAATAAATCATCCATCAGCCTGGCCACTTCCTGATGATCCGGAGGCAAATAGACCGGTTGCCGCGTTCGGATATCATTAACAAATACCGGCTCCTGCCGCAGTTGGCCCACTTTGAATTTGGGTAATAAACCATCCATTACCAGGGCATGAATTTTGAGCGTGAGGGGTAGCGTGAGCGCGGTCTTGTTTTTCTCCGCCAATCCATTGAGGTATTTTAAAGCTTTATTGTAGTTGAGGACTTCACGTTCCGTATCGCGAATGTGCCGGGGCATGTTTTTAAGAATTTTTTTGACGTCGGTCAGGGGTAGCGGGTTCCCTTCAATGCTGGTGGAAGCGTGCGCCGAAATCTCCCGGGCCCGGCGTTCAAAATCAAACAAAACTACCCGGGATAAACGCTTTTGGTTGAGCTCGGTAATAAGCGCCGTAACTCGTTTGATATTAGCCAAAAGTTTTGGCGTGATGGTGTAGCGCGGTTGAAACATAGGTGATAAAGCCAATTAACAATCTAAGCATATTATAGACGATAATTAGACAATTGTCAATAGGGCTTGATCGGCAGTGAAAAAAAATAACGAGCTAGCTAAGCCGTTATTTTTAACAGTGAGAGCAGGTGAGCGGAATCGAACCGCCATTTCATCCTTGGCAAGGACGTATAATAACCATTATATGACACCTGCGTGATTGAGGTAGCAAGTAGTAAGTATAAAGTATTGAAGGACAATCACTTTCGCGATTATTATACTTTCTACTTACTACTTTCTACTTACTACTTCACTCGGCCTATTATACTAAATATCAATTTTTTGTCAACGCGGCGGCGGGGGTCGGGGGGCCGTCAATTCGGCGGTAAAAAATATGCTTGGTGATTTCAACAATCAGCAGATACAAAATCACGAGGCCAATAATGGTGACGACGACTTTAGCCGACAGGGCGACGAAGCCGAAATAAGCGCCGAGGGCGGTGAAGGGCAGAATAAAGGCGGCGGCCACGATGGCGAGGGTGGTGGCGATGAGGTAGCCGCTGGGGCGGGAGCGCAGGAAAAATTGTTTGGTGCGTATAATGTAAATGACGAGGGTTTGGGTAGCGAGCGATTCCACGAACCAGCCGGTTTGAAAGGCGGCTGCCGGCAGGTGAAAATAGTGGTAGAGAAAATAAAAGGTGAGCAGGTCAAACACCGAACTCAACAGCCCGAACACGATCATAAAGCGTTTCATAAAACGCATATCCCATTGGCGCGGCTGTTCCAGATATTCCGCGTCAACGCGGTCGGAGGGAATGGTGGTTTGCGATAAATCGTAGAGCGAATTGTTTAAGAGTACCTGGTAGGGCAAAATCGGCAAAAAGGGCAGGAAGATGGCGGCGACGATGAGGCTGAACATGTTGCCGAAATTGGAAGACAAACCCATCTGCAAATACTTCAGAGTGTTGCTAAAGGTGCGGCGGCCTTCAATAATGCCATCCTTTAATTCATGCAGGCTCTTATGGCTCAAAATTATATCAGCCGATTCTTTGGCCACGTCCACGGCGTTGCTGACGGAAATACCAATGTCGGCGGCTTTGAGGGAGGGCGCGTCATTGATGCCGTCGCCGAGGTACCCCACCACGTGGCGCTCGGCGCGCAGGGCGCTGATGATGCGGCGTTTTTGATCCGGGTTACAGCGCGCGAAAATTGTGACGGAGCGGGCGTGCACGGCCAGGGCGGCGTCGCTCAAGGCCGCCACTTCGTCGCCGCTCATGACGCCTTTCACGTTGAGATTAAGTTCGGCGGTAACTTTTTGCGTGACCACTTCGTTATCGCCGGTGATAATTTTTATCTCCACTCCCAAATGGTTTAAATCTTGCACGGTTTTGGCCGCGCTGGCTTTGGGCGGATCATAAAAACCAATCAGGCCCACGAGTGTGAGATCGTTCTCATCTTCTGGGTGGTAGGAAGAGGTTCGCGCCGACACGGTTTTATACGCCACGGCCAAAGTTTTATAGCCGTCGGCGCTCAAATCGTCATAGACTTTTTTAAATCCGTTCAGGAACTTATCCGTGAGGGCGGAGACCGTATCGCCTTCGCGGTAAGTCGCGCAGATTTTCAGCACCTCTTCCGGCTGGCCTTTGGTGATGAGAATGTGCTCGCCCTCTTTTCGCACCACCACCGATAAGCGCTTGCGCTCAAAATCGTACGGAATTTCGCCCACCTTTTTATAGCCGGCGTTAGAAAGATGCTTGAACTCCAGCACCGCCGTGTCCAGCGGATTTTTGAGTCCGGTTTGAAATGAGCTGTTTAAATAAGCGTAGCGCAACACTTCGTTGGAAGTTTGGCCCTCCACGTCCAGATATTTTACGAGCGTAATTTTGCCTTCGGTGAGCGTGCCGGTTTTGTCGGTGCACAAAATATCAATACTGCCGAAATCCGGAATGGCGTTCAGGCGCTTCACGATCACGCCCTTTTTGGCCATGCGCAAGGACCCTTGGGCCATGTTGACGCTCATAATCATGGGCAGAAGCTCGGGGGTAAGCCCCACGGCAATGGCGAGCGCGAACAAAAAAGATTCAATGAACGAGGCGCGCGTAATGGCGCCGTGAAAAAAGAGCGGCTTAAAAATAATGACCAAAAAAACCGTCAGGACGATGAAGACCGAAGTTTTAACGATTAAAAATCCGAAAGAGTTTACGCCCTTCTCAAAGGCGGTGGGCGGGGCGGCGGCTTCCAACGCGCGCGCGATTTTACCAAACTCGGTGGCGCCGCCGGTGGCGGTAATTTGGATATAACCGAAACCGGAGATGACGGTGGTGCCGGCGGAAATAACGCTCTGCTTGGCGGCGGCGCCCGCCATTTTTTCAACCGGAAAACTTTCGCCGGTGAGCGCGGCTTCGTTGATGAATAAATCTTCGCTAGAGATGACCGTGCCATCGGCCGGCACGATATTGCCGGCGGATAAAAACACCGTGTCGCCGGGCACAATGAGCGCGACGTTAATTTCCTTCGGCGCGCCCTCGCGTATTACGGTGGCGTTAATGGTTAATTTTTCTTGTAATTTTTCGGCCTCGTGGCTGGATTTCTGTTCCTGAAAAAAATTAAGAAGAGTGCTAAATAAAATTATCACGATGATAAGAATCGCGCTGCGGGCCTCGCCAAAAATACCGGAGAGCGCGGCCGCGACAAATAATATCAGCACCAGCGGGTTCTTAAAATTGCGCAGTAATTTTATGAGCGCGGACTGTTTGTGTTTGGCCACCAGCTGATTTTTGCCGAATTTAATGAGTAATTCAGCGGCCTGTTTTTGGCTTAGACCGACGGGCGGCTGGGTGGAACCAGCGTACGGTAGAGAAGAAGAGATATTGTTGGACAAAAAATGACAATTTAATAATTTAACAGTTTAGCAATGACAATTACAATTCCATCCTGGAAAACAACCAGCTCGCGATGCCCATAAATACGGCGGCG
>Ga0207146_10170_pt1 | contig 15779 bp, 9 predicted proteins | sample Alteio_BWMinHeat_36_FD_153539 | JGI IMG/M metagenome (GOLD analysis project Ga0207146, IMG submission 153539) | Enriched cells from forest soil in Barre Woods Harvard Forest LTER site, Petersham, Massachusetts, United States -... | ecosystem: Environmental > Terrestrial > Soil > Temperate forest >...
ATAGGGCCGACTCCTCGGATGCACAGTCCCGCAGGCTACCGCACCTTAGTGATGACGGACGTCGCTTTCCGGGCCAGTGTGCCCCAGGGGTTATCAATGCTGGAAACTGTTCGCGCGGATCTGGCGCGGAAAGCAGAATGGTACGAGATTCCACCAGGGCGCGGAGTTCTGCTCCGAATGTGGTTTAGTGACGGCAGCACGGCTCAGTTGTTATACCGTCTGATGCGGTTCTTCCAGCAGCGTCGCGTCCCCCTCGCAGCCTTCTTTGTGTATCGATTGAATGCAGTGATCGGTCACACTATCATCGGGCGGGGTGCGGAAATCGGGCCAGGGTTCGTCATCCTCCACAGCCTTTGCATCGTGATCCACTCCGAGGTGCGGGCCGGGAAGAATCTGATCCTCCAGCAGGGGGTTACTCTAGGCGCGGGACGAGGCGGCTCCCCCATCCTGGGAGACAACGTGTTTATCGGTGCCGGAGCGAAGGTCCTCGGCGGGGTGAAGATCGGAAACGATGTGAAGATCGGCGCGAATGCGGTGGTTCTCTGCGACCTTCCGGACGGAGCCACCGCTGTCGGCGTCCCGGCTCGCGTTGTCCGCGTCTACGATCGCAGAATAGACGTGTGTGCATCAGATAACCCCGCTCCGACGGAGGTTCGACACGTCGGCCAAGCCATGGCGAGAGCCGCCGGCCGCGAGCAGGCTGCGACTCGATAACGGGCGCGCCAGGCGACCTGAGCGATGTCTGACGTTGTTGAACATCCAAAGATGACCGTGCCAGGCCGTCTTATGCCGATGATGAAATCCCGGCCGAGTGTGTTGGGCCGGGATAGGAACTCGCGGATGGGACGCTGATCGCGTCCACCGGGGAGGGAAGTATGCGTGGTGAGACCGTGGTGTGCTTTGCAAAGGACTGGTCCGAGGACCCTACTAGCTGTAATCATGTGATGCGGCAGCTCGCAGCGAAGAATCGCGTGATCTGGCTCAACTCGATCTCCACCCGTGCCCCGAGTCTCACCAGTGGTCGCGACCTCCGGAAGATCGCTACAAAGTTGACAGCATTCTTCCGGGGCCCCATTCAGGTGGAACACAACCTTTGGGTCTTTACGCCGCTCCTGCTGCCCCTGCACGACAATGCGCTCGCTACCCGGCTGAATCGCTGGATCCTTCGGCTCACGGTGCGGGTGCTCCAGCGTAAGCTCGCCTTCCAGGATTTCCAACTCTGGACTTTTGTCCCTACTTCATCCGACTATGTCGGAGCACTTGGGGAGAAGCTCCTCGTTTACTATTGCACCGATAACTGGTCCAGCTTCAGTTTCGCCGATCCCCTCCGCTCGGAAGAGCGGATGCGCGATCTGGCCACAAAGGCGGACTTGGTGTTTGCCACCTCGGAAACCCTTGTGGAGAAGCTGCGAGGTTGCAATGAGCACGCCTATCTCGCCTCCCACGGAGTAGACTACGGCGAGTTTTCCCGCGCTACGGCTGCGGAGACGGTGGTCCCGGACGACATCGCGCAATTGCCCAGGCCGGTGATCGGGTATTTCGGCCTCGTCGAGGACTGGCTGGATGTCGACCTGGTCAGCCGACTCGCCGTCCGTCATCCTGAGTGGTCGATTGTGCTGATCGGGCGAGTGTGCGTGGACGTGTCAAGCCTCGAGAAGCTAACGAACGTACATTTTCTCGGGAGAAAGCCACACCATCTTCTCCCTGCCTATTGCAAGGCGTTCTCGGTGGGACTCATCCCCCATAAAGTGAACGACTTGACTCGGCACATGAATCCGATCAAGCTGCGGGAGTACCTCTCCGCGGGGGTACCCGTCGTTTCCACGGCCCTTCCCGCCGTGCGACACTATTCAGAGCACTGTCGGATCGCCGAGACGCACGAAGAATTCGAGCGCGCGGTCGCCGACGTCCTCGAGAGTGAGACGCACCAGAGCAGGACCGCGCGGAGCGAGTCAATGGCTTCCGAGACCTGGGAGCGGAAGGTTGACGAGCTCACGCGGCATGTCGCCGAGGCGAAGGGTCGGCGGGTTCAGACCGGCTCGTGTGGTGGCCACCTCCGCGAACCTGCGGCGTCGATGTAGTCGCCGAGCGCATGAAGAAACGGATTGCCATCATTGGGGCCGGGCTGTGCGGCTCGATACTGAGCGCCCGGCTGCGTAACCACTTCCAGGTCACCATCATTGAACAAGGCCGAAAGCGACGGCCGTTGTACGGTGACATCCGCTGCCCCCGAGGTGAAATCGAATCGTCCATCAACCGGGCCGAGGGACTGGGCGGTACCACCGCCTACTGGCACAACGCACTCATCGAGCTGGCTCGGAACGATCTCGAGCGCGCGGGGATCGCCCCTGACTCTTTTGACGAGTACTACAGTAGGGCTTGGGCGTTCTTTCTCACCGGCGCGGAAAAAGCGGCTTGCGACGCGATTCGGGACCTGAATTGCGAAAGGGTGAACTCGGACTCTTTCTCTCTAGCACATATGGTGGTCCCGTATGCCCGAGCCAACGCCTGGGAACTAGCCAACCGGCGGTTTCCAGGGGATGCGATCGAGGTAGTATTTGGCACTGCGGAGCGAATAGTCCCCCGGGAAGGATCGCTTTCGGGGCACGTGATTGTTCGAGGCCGCGATGGCCTGCGGCGGGTTGAAGCGGACCACTTTCTTATGTGTGCCGGCGGTCTGTCGACACCGGTGCTCCTGTCGGCATCCCTGGGCCGAGATGAGGGGTTCTGCGGCGGCTATCACGATCATCCGATGGCTTACGTCGCCAAAGTCCGGCTAAAGCCGGACAGCCCCCTGAAGACGGCCTCATGCACCAGTACTGTCGCAGGGGATGTCCGGTCGGGTTTCGTCTGTGAGACCGGTGGCGTGAAAACTGTGTTCTACTTACGCCCCGCTATGGATCTCGGCTTGAAGTCGATCACAGGCCCGGCGCGGTATCTCCTTTCCGATCTGCGGAACGCACCGTTCTCCGCCAGTAGGATCTTACAACTCTTGACGAATCCGGACGCGCTTAGGGAAGCCGTGCTTTTCAAAACAAAAGCCGGCTTCCGCGGCGATTACTATTCCCTTCTTATGCTCGGCGAGCAAACTCCCGATGCTTCCCGCGGGATTTCATTAGGAAGGGGTCAGACCCCGGCGCTGAATTGGCATGTGACAACCGTTGAGGAGACAGCGTATCGGGGTGGATTCGAACGCTTTCTGTCGGCGTTCTCGTCTGAGATTCTCGAAACCAACGTAATACCACTGGACCGGTGGGAATACCGGACTGCCGCCCATCACTCGGGAACCGCCTGCGGCCTTCTTGGGGAACGCGAGTGCCGTGGATTGCCGTACTTCGCCGTGCGGGGCCTATCCGACACCTTTGTATGCGACGCCTCAGTTTTGGGTTCGGGCGGGATCGCGAATAGCGGTCTCACACTCGTGGCGCTAGGACATCGCCTGGCCGACCTGATGATTAGCCACCTCTGAGTTGACGGGCTGGTCGGGTCCCATCAGGGGCTTGCACCCCGTCATCCTTAGGTCATCGAATCAGAAGGTGAGCCGCAGCAGTCCAGCCGCGTCAGTTGTCGCATCGGTTCCGGTAGGCGCAACGCCGATGGTCTTGCCACTTCCGGAGTCACTGACGGTTACCGTGAACGAGGCGTTGGGCGCGAGTCCGGTCACAAGCATTGTGTGTATTCCTGTAGGTACAGAGAACGATGCTCCGAGGAATGGCGTTGTCGCAAAGACCGGGAAGAAGACCGCGGCGCTGCCGAATGCTGCGCCGTCGAAGCCTGTGCCGCCGGCGCTCTGCAGGTAAGTAGCGGTCGCCATCGGGGCGCCAGGATCGGCTCCCTGGAGAACGTGCAAGAAGCGGGCATCCTTTGGTCGAGCGGGGTCCTCTACCGTCACCACATACTGGGTCGGTTCGAGTTGAGCGATCGCGTTCAATCCGGGAGCAAGGTTGGCCGAGGCCATAGACGGGTTGCTTGGCAGCACGGTTTGCAGGAACAACTGTTGACCACTCGCTAGCGTCTCGGTGGCGACGTTTCCACTGATCGCCGGGCTAGTCACCATGCTCAGGTTGAAGCGTTTGAACAGACCCGAATTGAGCGTGGTGGCACGGTCGTAAATGACAATGTAGTCGCTATTCAGCCAAAGGATGGATCGAGTGGCCTGAGTGACGTTCGTGGCACCGCTGGTAGGCGTGTAGATGTTCGGGCGGTTATAGAGATTGGTCAGGTTGCTAGCCGCGAAGGCATACCCGAGCCCCGCACTGGCGATGGTGGTGGGATCCCCGGCGTTCAGCCCGAGGATCCATTGACTGCCACTCGCCCACTCGGCGGGTTCGAACCAGTTGAGGTTGGGCGTTCCGTTGGCACACCAATTCTGCAGCGACAAAGTGTTGTGGTAGACGGTGGTGAGTCCTAAGTCGTTGCTGTCGTAGTTGCTCATCTCTTTAGTGAGCCACTCTCCTTTGCGGAAGAGCTCGAATTGGCCCCCGTCGCCGAGCTGGTGGTCGATGGAATTCCAGCTAGCTCGGTAGTTGAACAGGGTAGCGTTCGCCGTCCAGTCAGTACGTGCCAGAAGGCGCCCCGCCGGCGCGTCGTAGAAGGTGGTCGGGAGTGAGGGGCGCGGGTCCGGTGCCGCAGGCGCCCCGGGATCGAGAAGCAGATAGTAGAGGATGGATGCTGTTGGACTATAGCTCCAGGGCTGGTTGATGCGTGTCATCAGATTCGCGGCGCCGCCCTCCGGCGCGTTCACTGCGATCCAGCGGGCGGCATCGAGGTGGGTTGTTTGACCGTTCTGCTGCTCTAACAGGGCCAGAAGCGAGAATGGCTGCATGACCTCCGGTGTCGCCCAGAGGCGCAGCAGGTCACCATAACTAGCGAACTGGTACAGCGGACCGAGATACGACTGAGTCGGGAAGATCTGCGCCGCGGGGGTTAGGGACGCCAGGAACCCGGCAACGTATCGGTCCCACACCGGAGCCCCGATCAACTTGATTTGCGGGCCGGATGCGCCGACGCTGTTAAATCCGGCGGTCTGGAGCGCCAACAGTTGTCCCAGGAGAAACCCGAAGGAGTGGCCGTAGAGCATCCCTTCGGGCGGTAGGCCACCGCTCGCCAGCCCGAACCCCGCACCCGTCCCCCCCACTCGATACGCGTTAGCCACGACCATTGGATCGCCCATCATGGCAAATTCTTGGAAGAGCCAGGCACCGGTGGCGTTTGGAATGTAACTGCGGAGGGAGTTGCCCAACTGGCCACTGGGCGAGTTGGGCACTACCGGCGGATCGTCCCCCGGGTCGATGCTCAGCGCCATCATAGTCAGCAGCCGAGCGTGGCCCAGATAGTAGTTGTTGGATGCCAGCCGGTACGGAAGATTGCCCGGCAGGAGCTGAAGGCTGTTCGTTACTCCGATCGGCGCTGGGTGGTCACCGCCTTCCGTCGTGGCATTCAAACAGTCACTAGCCCAGAGCAGAAACACATTCCGAACAGTCAACTTGTCGTTCGCACTCAGGAGCGGGGTCCCCTGGTCATCGCAGGCATTGTAAATCCAGTCGAAAACCAGCGGCCATTCTTCTCCGGTGCCGTTAGCACGATTGTAGGTGGCGAACATCGGATCCCGGAACGGTGCTCCAGCCAGGTGTCCCCGTGCGGCCTGGTTCATCGCATACATGAATAGGTTGCGAGCATACTGGGCATAGTGGATGCGTGCACCGGGATCGGAATCGATCAGGGAATTGAAGGCGAGGACGACCGCATACTCTTCGGTGAGGAGGCCCGTATACCCCTGGGTGTCACCGGGATCGGGATAGTTCGGGTTCGGCGCCCCGTTCGGGAAGAACTGCGTTTGGTAGACGGAGACTGCCTGGTTTAGCAGTGGGACTATTCCTTGCTGATAGATCGAGTTACCGGCCGTTGCCCAACTTTGCAGATGGGGCAGGTCCTTACCGGTAAGCCACAGGCGCGGATGACCGCTCACGGGGAAGGGAATGGTGGTTGCGGTATAGTTGGCGGTCAAGGTGGTGTTTACGGCCGGCATGGTTAGCGTGGTTTGTGGGGAGCTCGCGCTGAGGACGGACGCTCCCGTCCAGCCGGAAAACGACGTACCGCCCGAAGGGGGGTTGGCGGTGATCGTAACCACACTACCTGCGGGATAACTCCCACCGCCGACTCCGGCGACGACGGTGAGTGTGTATGCGGTGATGTAGTTCGCTGTGACGGTTGTGTTGGCCGCCGGCATGGTAATCGTGGTCGTCGAGGCGGCCGCGCTCTGGACCGCGGCGCCGGACCAACTCCCAAAGGCTTGGCCCGTAGGGACGTTGGCCATGATCGTGACCACTGTTCCAGCCGTGAAGGTCCCGCTTCCAGCGCCTCCGACTACCGTCAGCGAATAGCCGACGGAGCCGTTCCCCACGGGGACCGTGAGTGAGTTGCTGAAGGCCGATCCCGGATTCTTGACAGTGAACGTGGCTGAGGTGGCGGGGCCTTGGTAGCCCAGAGCGGTGATCGAAGAAGGATTGACCGAGATTGACGACAGTTGCACGCCTCCGCCGCCACTATCGACGAACACCGCGGCGCCCGGTTGGAAACCCGAGCCCTGAATGGTGGCGGTATAACTCCCAACGGGCAGTGGATTAGGGGAGGCGGCGGTGATCGTAGGTCCCGCCGCAAGGATGGTCACATAGGTGCTGGCTGATGCGCTACCGTTGCTCGCGATAATCTGCACGGGGTTCTGCGACGGCATGCTGGCGGGCGCCGTGTAACCTCCGGTGGACGCGATCGTGCCTACCTTGGGGTTGCCACCAACAACGCCGCCGGCCGACCACGTGGCGCCGCCGCTCGTGACGCCGGCGAGGAGTGCCGTGAATTGGAGTGTTTGTCCGACAGGTAGTGACGGAGCCGAAGGAGAGATCGATGAAGTGCCAACTGGGACGGTGATCGAATTGCTATACGCGGAGCCAGGATTCCTAACGCAGAACGTGGCGGACGTGCCCGGACCCTGGTAACCCAGAGCGACGATGGATGTTGGGCTCACTGATGAAGATGACATCTGAACGCTGCCGCTTCCACTGGTCACAACGACGGTGGCTCCCGCTTGGAAACCCGAGCCCTGGATCGAGGCGGTATAATTGCCGACTCGCAGTGGATTGGGGGTCACGGAGATGATTGATGGCCCAGGCGCGAGAACCGACAGATAGGTACTCACCGAGACGGTCCCGCTGCTCGCTACGATTTGCACGGGATTTTGCGCCGGAACCACCGCGGGAGCCGTATACAGCCCATTCTGGCTGATCGCGCCGGCCTTAGCACTGCCTCCCGTCGATCCTCCAGCGCCCCAGACCAGCGCGCTGCCGGGTACCGGGCTAAGCAGCGCGGAGAACTGCACGCTCTGTCCCACCGCCACCGACGGAAATGAGGGAGAGATCCCGGAACTGACTGCGGATACGGAGCTCCGTTGCGTCAGAAGGACACCAACCGAGAGCAATAGAAACCATTCGCGCCTAATCATCGAACGCTCCTTCCAGGAGCAAAAGAACGGTAATCCCTAGGAATCGCCCGAATCCCCTGTGTCCGCAAACGACGGTAGAATACTCGGGGCACTCCAATCAGGAACATGCGTAATCGGGCAATACGGGTGCATGATTACGCTGGGCCTGTTATCGTCGCACACCGGGACGATCTTTAGGTCTGTCGATTAGCTAGCAACCGAAGGTCACTGAATAACTGTCGGTTGTAGCGGAAGGCCGCGGGAGCCGATACTGCCGTTAATCCAGGCGGCGTGATCGCAAGATCCGATCGCCAACGGTCGGTATTTTCTAACCGCACACAGTGCGGCGCATCTTGCATCCATTCCAGGCGAATCGCGAAATAATTACTAATCCAATTGCGCCGTCACGCCGTTCTGCGGCATCGATTAGTTAAACGCGTCGTCATGGGAGTCCCGCTCGCAGCGCTCCGAAATCAAATCGACGTCAGACATTTCAAATATGTTAGACTCTTTCGGTGAATGCACCTGCCCTTGTAGATTTGAGCCGGTTGCAGTCATCGCGGCGCCGATCAGATTGATCACGACCTCGTATCTGGTCAACGATCCGCTACCCTGGTTCTGCGTAATGTGAAAGAACATCTGATGCTCGATGCCATTCCATTTGCTCGTCCCTCGCGGGATTTCACTGACGGCGATTTCGAGCCCGGTGGCCACGGACAGCGGCTGTAGCTCCAGTTGCCAACGGCAACGACGGCCGCCACGGTCACCCACTCTGTCGACTGCGATGAGGAGCCTCTGTGCCGCGGGATAGAGCGCTCGGCCCAGCAGTTCCCACCAGGTCCGAATGGCGTTCACCGGGACCGCGGTTCGATGATCCATCGCCGGCGTCACCCACTCGACGCTCGCGATCAGGTCATTCATCGCGTACGATGGCGCCTTTCCCAATCCCATGTCAAAGGACTCATGTGTCGGGACGTCTTGGGGGCTCTCGGCGGTCTGACACCCCAGACGGCGGTCTTTGCGATCCCAAACCACTTCCTTCTTTCTGGTGCTCAAGGAAATGACGGGTTGCCTATCACGCTGGAATGCCGCGGCCTGCGCTGCGAGGTGGAGAAACTGCCTGTCTCGTTCGGTGTGTTGCGTCCCTTCCAGCATCTTGCGTGAGCAATACAGCCGGTAACTCTGTTGTCGGAGGAGCGCTGCTACGGTGCGATCACTGACACGGTGCCCTTGCGCCGTTAACTCGGCCGCCAACTCGGCGGTGCTCTTACAGGTCCAGTGCAGCGGCGAGGTAGGGTCTCGTCCTGGCGCGGGGCTCACCAAATCCTCCAGGGCTTCCGCTAAACCCGTATCGATGGTCGTTAGCCGCGGACGCCCTGCGCCGGGACGCCGGATTCGTTCGGGAATGGGATTTGCCATGGGTGAAGCAGTGGTTGCGAGTGCCTTCAACTCTCGCAGGCCGGAGTGGATTCGCTGCCGGGAGAGGCCGGTGGCACGGGCTACAGTACTGACGCCGCCATGGCCCAGAAGCTTGGCTTCGACTGCGGCCCACAGGCGGCACTGTCGCTCGTTCAGGGTCGTCCCGAGAACCTTGTACTTGGCCTCGAGTTGCTCCGCGATGGTCAGGCTAGTCGGCTCACGTCAGGGATGAGGCATATAGCGAGGGCGATCTACAGACGTGTGCAGCGCTAGTCACACTTGATGGAAACGATTACTCGCTCGTATAGGCGCGACAACGTACGCCGACAGTCTGCGACATCGAATAGCAGCAGAACGCCAAGGTAAATGGGGACGGCGGATGCGGCACTCCCCCAATTGAGTCCGCTCGATGCCGGGCAGAGTGTTCGGATGGCGATGGGTACCAGAATTGCCGCGGCGGAGAGCGAGACTGCCACCCAAGGATACTCATTAGGCGCCGGTGCAAAATTGCGCAGGAATGGACGGAGTAAGAAGGCGGCTTCCAGTGCGTAACGGCCCACCCATACCCAGCATGCGCCCTCCAGGCCGCGGAAGGGAATCACCACGATTGCAATGACCGTGATGGCTCCCAGCGCCCTCGCACCTGCTCGAGCGCCTTCCGCGTAACGTCCTGCGGCATTGAGGGCGCACACCATCGGCTGACTAATGCTGATGAAGAACAGGGCCCAGATCGAGGCTCGCATCACGTACGCGCAGGTGGGCTGCGCCTGGTGAAAGAGAATCGCCGAAAGCGGGTCTGCAATCGAGCTTACGCAGAAGAGGATCGGCAGACTGATGACGAGAGAAATGACCGAGTGCCGGAAGATCAGTCTACGCGCCGCCACTGGATCGCGGCCGACAGCGCGCGCGATGCTCGGATAGAACGCGGTCGACAGGGAGTCAGGGACCAGATACAGGCGATCGGCCGGGATGATACCGGCGCTGAAGAACCCGAACATTTCCATGCCGAGGAATCGAGGCAGGATCGTGAGCAGTCCCTTTTGGAACACGAGGGCACACAGGTTCGTAAGCCCGATGCTCCGCCCCTCGTGCAATAGTTTGGCACCGCGCGCGATCGGGCACCGCATGGTCACCAATATCCCTCTGGCCCGGCACGCCGAGAGCAAAACCAGGAAGGTGACGAGTGGTCCGGTGGAATACGCAACGCTCAGCCCGACGATCCCTGTTCGAAGGAGCATCGCCACTACCGAGAGCAGGGTAAGGACTAATCCTCCTGCAAGGCTCGCGCTAGCGGTTATGGAGAACTGCTCCAGACCCTGCAGCGTGTCCATGAGTGCGGCCGATGACACGCTGATCAGGAGCGCGAGCTCACAAATCAGCAAGCAGAGAATCACAACCCGAGAGTATCCGAGTAGGACTGCAACAGCGAGCACTCCGGTCGCCATTACCACCGTAAGCGTCATCCGGAGTGCCAATTGCTCGGCAAGCAGGAGCGACGCGGTGTGGGGGGCCGAAGCAACGGCGCGAACGAACGTCGTTCGGAGGCCCAGCGAGCTTACCGCCGTGCACAGCGCCGCCAACGCGCTGGCGAGCGCCCATTCACCGTATGCGGTCGGCCCTAGGGTTCGAATGATGTAGGCCAGTGCTGGAATGCTGATTGCGTTGACCAGAAGTCCTTGTCCCACCTGCAGCGCAGCGGCGGAAACCGCGGAGGTTCGGTAAGCGCGATTCCCGTTGATGCAACCGTCGTGGCCGCTATCGGTGGTCGGAGTGGGATCGACGCTCCGTGGTTCGCCAGGGTCGGCTCCGCCCGCGGGCTCCTCGTGGGAAGTTGAGGGTGTCACCATGCCGCCTCGCCGCAGATCATTTCATGTGGTCCGAGAAGGCTTTGATGAAGGCTATTGACGCGATGGTCAGCCCAAGGAGCCACATGGTGTCCCGTAAGTGCCAGCGACTGGCCGCCTCGGGTCCCGCGTTCCCTGGAGTGAGCGAAGAGGCAGTCAGCGAGGATGCAGTCAACGAGGAGGCTGTCAGCGACGAGGCAGTCAGTGGCAGTCCCATGATCAAGTAGGTAACGGGCGCGTACGTTCGGGAGAGAAAGAAGCACGCCACGAGCATCCCGGCGCACCCAATCCTGGCGGCTGTTAACGGCGTTAAAGCGGTTTCAGTGGCCGGAAGTTTCCGTGCTGGCCTGCGGCCACCTTGGAAGCAGCAGTACAAGCAGCCCATCCAGCAGGTGTACCCCACTAACCCCAACTCGGTGAAACAAAGAACGAATGAATTATGCGCCGTCATGCCACCGTTGATTTCGAGGAATCCGGCGTATCCTACCCCAAGAACAGGGCTTTCGACGAGTTGATCATAACCATTGGACCAGTACCAGAATCTCTGATTGGACGAAGCTTCCTGGCTGTCGAAATTCGTCATGCGGCCGGATGTCCCAAACAACAGGCCTGCACAGACCACACCCGCTAATAATGCCGCCAGGACCTTCCGTCGGGTTATTAGGAAAATAAATGTGCCAACGACAACCATGAGGGCGAGCAGGCCGCCGCGGGAATTCGTGAGAAAGATCGCACTCACGATCAATGCGGAGAGCCCGGCGTAGGCCCAGCGTCGGTAGCGGCTCGCTTTGTAGGCTCGGAAAAGGGCGAGAGCCAACGCGGGCACCATTGTCGCCGCAAGATCGTTGGGATCCGAGAAGATCCCCGTGGCCTGCGCGCGTTCAACAACTCCCGATCCATCATCGTACTGTAGGGCTGCTCCCGTGAAGTAAAGATAGGCGGAGAACGCGGCGAGAAAGCCCGTGAAGACGAGGATCGACGTAACTACGGTCTCGTAGCCGCTCTCGGTCCGTACCAGGTTGAGGAACAACAACAGAAGCACGCCCAATCTACCAGTGTCCTGCAGCGCATCGAGCCAGTTGCCGTGCTGGACGGCCGAAGCGGTCGCCACGCCCACGAAACCGAGAATCAGGAAGTTCACGGGGCTTCGAACGAACCACTCGCCTTTGAGGGCCATCTGGAGCAGGAGCCCCACGAGCGTGGTAAGTGAGATTACCAGCGGAAGGTGCATCCCGGCGAGGCTGGGGATCGTCTCCTCGGGGCGGGTGTAGAGCAGCCCCACGAAGAACAGCAGTCCCCAAAAAGGACGCGCGATGACTATCACCAGGCCCAGGATGCCGACGACTCCGGCAATGACCTGGTTCTCGTTTCCGACGGCGAGGGCGTAGGCCACGAAGCAGCAGAGGATGGTAACCACTGCGAGCAGCACCGGCCCGACCGCAGAAAGCGGTGCCGGCGACTCCCCTGTGCCGGGCGCATCGAGGAGTATTGGTTCGCGGATCGACATTCCTTAGCTGTTCGTCGACGAGTTCCGGCGAGGCCGCAGCACCACGCCGACGGTCCGGAGCAAGATCTCGAGGTCCAGCCAGAGGGACAGATGGGAGGCGTAAATCAGGTCAAAGCGGTGCTTGTCCCGCGCATCGGTATGGTAGCCTCCCAGGATCTGCGCGAGGCCGGTGATGCCGGGCCGTACCCGGTGGCGCTTGCTGTAACTGGGCAGCATCGCCTCATACCGGCGCACGAAATGAGGGCGTTCGGGACGGGGTCCGACCAGGCTCATTTCACCGCGAATCACGTTCCACAACTGGGGGATCTCGTCGATGCGCACGAGCCGTAGCCAGCGACCGATCTTCGTCAACCGCGGGTCCTTTTCCCCTTGCGCCAACATCGGACCCGTCCCCGCCTCGGCATCCTCCACCATCGTGCGGAACTTGAACAGCATGAAGCGGTTTCCGTCTCGCCCCGTGCGCTCCTGGGCGAAGACCACCGGCCCTCGCGACGAGAACCGGACGAGCAGAGCGACGAGCAGCATCACGGGGGCAAGAAGGAACAACCCCAGGGAGGCCGCGGCCAGATCGAAGACGCGCTTCAACCGCTCCCGGCTGCGATGGAAATCGCCCACAAGGCGTACCAGGGCGATATCCCCCGCTCCTTCCACGCAGCCCATCTGCATCGCGGCCTCATAAGCAGTCGGCACCACCCAGATGCGGATACCGGGATCCGCCGTTTCGAGCTGCTCCGCGAGCTGCTGCTGCCACGTGGGGGCGTATGCGACGAACACGTCCTGGACCCGGTGCCGCTCGACGAGGGCGAGAACTTCCCCACGGGTTCCGAGGATGGGTTCGCTACCGGTATCCGCGTGCGATGCGTGTGTCAGGTCTTCGTCCACAAACCCTACGACCTGGTGGGTTCCGCCCGCGCACAGGCTCTCCGCCAGGTTGCGGCCCACTTTGCCCGCGCCGATGATCAGCGCTCGGCGAACGGCGACCCTCGGAACCGCGAAACCGTCCGCGCGCCTGGACTGGACGACCGGCGGCGCAGCGCTCTGCACGAGGGCGGCGGTAATCACGATGCTCCCGATGACGATCACCACAAGCGCGGCACTGATCGCGGCCGGATGGAGATGGAACGTGCGGGCACCCGTGACCAGTACCAGTGGCGCGCCCAAACACGCTGCGGCTGTGATCGCTTTCAACATTTGCCTGTCTCTAACGGGCTTCCCGGGTAACTGCGCCCGTGACGGTGGTCAACTTCAGACATCTCCCTCAGCGTCCGATCCCGGCTCCGTGCCGCCTCTGCGTTCGCGGCCGTCCCGCTCCTCCGCGATGAAGGGGAGGGCGTATCCGTTAGCGCCGTTCTTGTACCCGTTTCCGCTGTTGTTGTGGTGCCCGTTGTTCCCATTACGCGTGGACGGCGCGGCCGCTACCGTCAGAACCCCTCCTTCTGCCACTTCGATTGCTGTGGGTGCGATGAGAGCGGCCCCGGATCTCGAGCCGCTGGAAGCTCCGTCTCCCTCCGCGGGGTAGATGCGACGGTAATTCGGATAGGCGTCATGGCCGGCGATCGGAATATCGCTCAGAACGCTGCCGAGAACCGGGACTCCGGCTTCTTTGAGCAAGTCAAAGAGCTCTTGTTCGCCGCCGGTCGTGGAGGCCATCGCTCGAACGCACAGGAAGGCAGCATCCACCATCGGAGCCAGATTCAAGGCGTCCGTGAACGTCAAAGCACTCGGAGTATCGTAGATTACGAAATCAGCGCTTTCCCGCAGCGAGCGAGCTAACTCGATCAGTTGGGGCGACCGGAACAACACCCACGGATTGTCGCACGCAGGTCCGCTCGCCAAGACGCAGAGGTTGGGGACGGAAGTTCTCTGTGCCACGTCTTCGAGACGATAGGCGCCCGGATCGAGGACCAGTGAGGTGAGGCCGTGTGCATTGTCCAGGTTGAAGACACGATGGAGCCCCGGAGAACGGAGGTTGGCGTCTACCAGGATAACTTTCTTGCCGGCCTGCGCCAGGGTGATCCCCAGATTGGCTGCGGTATCCGTGCCTCCCTGGCCGCCACCGGCGGACAGCACCATCAGCGAGCGCACCCGGGGTCCTCGCGGGCTGAGCATGCGCAGTCCGAGAAACCGGTAGGCCTCGGAGTGGAGAGACAGCGGATGTAGCTCCGTGGCTCGGGACAGAGCGCCTGAAGTGACCGGTCCCAGAGGCTGCGGGATCGCGGCCACAACCGGAGCCGGCAGTTCCCGGGCCGCGTGCCGCACGCTGCGGATCCGCGTGTCCAGCGTATCCATCGCCAACAGCACGCCGCAGGTAACGAGTAGGCCGCAAAGGGCCGCCATTCCCACGAGCTTCAGGGTCCGGCCCTGCGTCATATTGATGGGCGGGTTGAAGTCCGTGACCTTGTCCATGATCACGACCGGATTCTGGCGTCCCACGGCGTCCGCCGCCATCTGTCCCGCCAGGAGCCGGGAGCGGAGGTTGGAGCAGGCCTGGCTCTGAACCGCAACCTCGTTCGCCAAGGTTGCCAATGGTCCGTCGATTCCGGTCAGTGATCGCAGCTCCCCCTCCGAGGATTGCAGCGCAGCTTCCACCGAGGCGAGCTCCGCCTGTGCTGCGCCCGCGTCCTGCTTGACCTCCCGCAGCCGCTGCCGCGCGAACGCGATCTCAGGGTTCGGCTTCTGGATCGTGGCGTCGGGGCGCTTCGCTAGCTCCAGGGTCAGCCGCTGCTGCAGCGCGTCTCGCACGGCGACTGCCTGGCGAACCTCCATCTTTTCGTCGGTATACTTGGCCCGAAGGGTCGTCAACTGCGTTTCCGCCTGCGCCAACTGGGTCTGGAGCTGCATGGCGAGCGGGCTGAGCGTGCCGGGTAGGTCGACGGAGACCGTGGCGGGGAGCGTTGCGAGGTTCCGCGCCAGTACCTCGGCGCGGGAGCGATATTCCGCCAATCGGTTGCCGACCTCGTCCCGGTGCTGACGGATGAACTGGTTGCGCGTCATCACCGGGCCGATCCGCTCGGAGAGCGTGGTGGGAATACGGTGCGCACCCCGGTAACGATCGTACTTTCGCTGCGAGACTTGCAGCTTCCGATCCGCGTCCCGAAGCTCCGACTGGAGGAGCGCTACAATCTTGGTGGCCTGCTCGGTGTAGAGCATCTGGTTCCGCGCTACAAAACTGTCCGCAAGCGCATTTGCCATCGCCCCGGCGCGGGTAGGGCTGCTGTCCGTCACCTGGAGGGCAAAGGAGCGCGCGCCAATCGCTTGTATCTTAATGTTCTTGAGCAGATCAGACGGCAACTGCGAAAGGTTCAACTTCGCGAGAGCGGGCTGCAGCACGTCCGTACTCCTGACGAGCATGTCGTAGAGCGCTATCTGCGCCTTTGCCTGCGCGGCCGCGGCCTCGGACTCGCCGCCTCCATCGTCAGTAACGCTCCCCGCCGCCACGAGAGAAGACCGGCTCGCCGACATAAACGTGACGTTTGCCTGCCAGCGGGAGCCGACGATCCGTGTAGCGCCGTACGTAAGGATGGACGTCAAC
>Ga0207146_10207_pt1 | contig 15752 bp, 22 predicted proteins | sample Alteio_BWMinHeat_36_FD_153539 | JGI IMG/M metagenome (GOLD analysis project Ga0207146, IMG submission 153539) | Enriched cells from forest soil in Barre Woods Harvard Forest LTER site, Petersham, Massachusetts, United States -... | ecosystem: Environmental > Terrestrial > Soil > Temperate forest >...
TTTGCATAGATCCTCCCTGTGTCTGGCTGGAGGCAAGACGGCTCAGGAAGGACTGAGCGTCCTCACCTAAGCCGGATGCCCACTTGGCGCTTTCAAACTCCCTGCTCTTGGGCCTAACCACGGACACCTTCCCCAACGCGCTTAAATTTACTTATGCCGAATCGCATCGGGAGATCTTTCTCCGTCCAGTGGGATTACTCGCACATCCCAAGAGACATCGGATTTCTGGGGCAGATAGCATTTCACGATGTCGCAGGCCTGGTAGAAGAGTGTCCCTTTCAGGGTAATTGTCTTGGCCTCGGTGACTGAGCCGATGAACGTCCGGTCGGCCGACACTACCACGTCCTGCAGCAAACGGAACTTACCTTCATAGACCGGTACTGACTCATTGATCACCGGGAGAAAGAGCACCTTTGCTTTAGGGTACCGCACCGGCAGCAACCTCAAATCTGGCGATGCTTCCACTATCAATTGGATCGGTTTGTATCCTTTAACTTCGGGAGCATAAACATGCGTGTCCGGCGGCAATGCGACTTCAGCCGCCACGGTGAAACGGCTCCCCGGAATTACTGCCTCGTCGGACTGAGCCAGAGTCAGTTTGATGTATGGCGCCGCGACTTCACGGCCCTTGCCTTCCACCAATTCTGGGAACAACTTTAGGATCAGGCTGCCGGCGGTGTCGCGATCGGTGTACGCCGTCTCAAAAAACTTCTCCTTCACAGTGCCATCTGGCGTCACGTAGAAATATCCCGGACGTGCCATGCCTTTGGTGAATCCAGTTGCTTCTGTGTTCAACACTCCGTAACTCCGAATGATTTCGGACTTGGGATCCGCGATCAGTGGATACTCAATCCTGTGTCGTTGAGTAAACTCTCCAAGGATTGCCTCCGAGTCGTAGCTGATGGCAGCCAGTCCGACGCCCTGCTGGCGGAACTTTTCACGTGCACTCTGCAACTGAACCAGTTGCTGTTTGCAGAAGGGTCACCAATCGGCCGAGCGAAAGAACAGGAGCACCAGACCGTTGGGTCCCATCAGAGACGAAAGTGTTTGCTCTTTCGCGAACTGATCTCGCGCTCGGAATGGGGGGGCAAGCTTGCCCGCGGGAACGCCGGGCAGGTTCTGGGCTGCAAGACTTAATGCCGTGGCAAGCAAGACTAGTCCCGCCAGTAATCGTCGCATGAGCCTCCAAAACTGTCTCAATTCAGCAATGGTTGCGAGAGAACATCTGTAATTCGTAGTCAGCGGTCCCGAGTTTGGGGACCGCCATTCTTGTGCGAATTGAAGTCGAACCCGAGGAACCGAGTACATGTTAGTACGACGACCGCGTGATTGTTTCTGCCGCCGACCGAAACTGGTGTACAGCCGAGCGCCCTGCCGCTCCACGTTTGATTCATCACGCGATCACTACACTAGTTCTGCTTCATGCCGTCGTCCTTCTTCATGTTGTCGTCTTTCTTCATGTCGTCCTTCTTCATGCTGTCGTCCTTCTTCGCCTTTTTCTTGGACTTCTTGTCCTTCTTCATGTCGTCTTTCTTCATGCTGTCGCCCTGTTTCATGCTGTCGTCCTGTTTCATGCTGTCCTGCTTCATGGCATCGCCAGACTGTGCAAAAGCCGACAACGACACTGCCAGAAGACACATTGCCATCAACCTGCAAATCATCTTGTTCACGAACTTTTCTCCTATTCACGTTCGAATTGACGCCGAGGAACCTGGCCGCATACATGGGATGTGAAGCACCATGGAAAGTTACAGGATCCTTCCTCCAAATTGTGCCTTTCGGAAGGTCCTCCAGTTCTCAGATCGATCCAGAACGCTGTGATCGTTGACCGCAAGGCGGAAACAGTGCTTGCGGCCAGATATCGCTACATCGTCTGAACTGAAACGATGTGCCGGCACACGTTACCTCGCCTGCACGACCTCTAATTGAAAGGATTCTTCGGCGATCTTGTTTTTATCGGCATAACGTTTGAGAGCCTCTTCCGCTGCCTCGCGAAATGATGGTTTGTCAGCCTTGTGCTCGGCCGGAAAGTATCCCCCGCCAAAGTAGAGCTTTCCATCTGGTGTGATGAAAGATGTGAGAGGCAACCCGGCAGGCAGATTTAGAATGGCTTGCGCCCGCTGCAGTTGCGCTACCAGGTCCGGGGCAGCGTCGAAGTCAACTTTTATGGGGACAAAGTGGTGATTGATGTACTCTGCAGTCGCGAAATTTGTATACGTGTCGCGATCCATGAGGCTGCACCAGGGACACCACACGGCCCCGACATCCAGAAGAATCGGGCGGTCTAGCTCTATGGCACGCTTGAAGGCTTCTCCACTCCAAGGGTACCAATCGACGGGTTGAGAAACTGCCCGCTTTAGGTACGGCGATGCCTGGCCGCCAAGGTGGTTAGGTTTCGCCTGTGCTTGACCAGAGGCGACCATAGAGGCCAGAGCCAGCACCAACAGAGAAATACTCCTAACAGTCTTGCCTACGAATTCCCGGCCCATATCTTCCCCACTCTCACTCCGCGATTCGGATTCTGTAAGGTTTTCTCTTCTCACTGCACGAGAGATTTCTGGAAGATCTCTTCGACCACTCGTGACTCCACTTCGCCGGATTGGTTGTAAAGTGGCTCACCGTGTGCGTCCAATACGAGAACGTGAGGGATGTAGCCCTTGTAGAACTGCTTGACCAGTTTTTGCTGCTCGGGTGAGCGCTGAATATCGAGATCGACAACCACAAAGTGCACCTGTGAGCGGTATTTGTTGTAGAGCTCAACCGTTCGCCGCGCCTGTCGCTTTGAATTGAAGCATCCTTCGCCATAAATAATGACGTAATTGGGCTTGCCCGGAACGAAACCTGATTCCGCATCGTCTCCGGTGATCAGGCGGCCGTCGAGGCTGTCACTCGTATAGTCGAGTTTTGAGTTAAGTTTCAAATTGTCGATTGCAAAAATCGCTGGGCCGGTCAGCATCAACAACATGAACAAATGCAACACTGTCTTTCTCATGACGACTCCTCTACGTCCTTTGTCTTGCGCCAGCCTGAACGCCTCTGGCCTTCTCATACGATGAAGACCGCAACACAAAGTTACGCATTGCGACGCATAGCAGGATCAGTCGCACCACCCCGCATGGATTTCGGATCCTGCCTTAAGAGCTAGGCGGTAGGGCCTCGGGAGAACCCGTGTAACTTTTGTTAGTCAGTTGCGTCTGATTGGAAGAAACGATTCTCGACGCTTTTCGGGAAAGAAAAGGAAATGATGTGCAATACAAAAATCACTCGGATCACGGGTTGGCGCCTACACTACTGCGTTCCCTGTGTGATGGGTGGTTCGCACGGCGCAGAAAACCGCGTTGATGGTTTCTTGCTAGCAGCGGGGTTTGAAGAGATTCGAACACGTGCAATCAATGACCAGCTCACCGCCTACCCACGGAAATTGGCAATCGAGCTTGATGAACGCGAGACGTACCTGGACCTTGTCGCACAGCAACGTGGCTTGTGGACTATGCCGGGCGGGTCGGAGAGAAACGTGAAATTCCGATTAGTTTGTGAAAATGACAACTGCCAAAATCTCAACGCTGAGGGCAAGAATGAAGTCTACAAAGCGAATTCGTTTACGAGCTACCTGCCCCGGGCAGGGGACATTGAGAAATTCTTTGATGCAGCCGATATAGGCGGCCTGACAGATCAATTTGAAGTAGCAGGTAAAGCCTTGCTTGCCGTCAAGCTCGGACTAACTATTTCCCAGTACGCACACCCGGTTTTCGCTGTCGGCATAATAGTTCTTGAGGCCGGACTTGAAGATGTGGTTCGTCGACTCCAGGCGGATGTCAAGGACAGACAAGCAACCAGGAAGCTTTGGGAACTGGTCAGAAGTTCACCCTACCGAATCAAAGATGTGGGCGGACCCGGGCACACTCAGTTCGGCAATTTGGTCCGCATCAGAGAGGAATCCGAAGGCTCCCATGTCCACAAGAGTTTTGGAGGACTGTCGAAGTGGATGAATCCTGAAACGCACACTTTTTCTTGGGTGTGTCCCACGGATGCCTACAACTTCATTTCTCAGTATCGTGCCGACGCAAACGGCGCGTCCCGGAGTGGCGGAGCTGCAGGCTGACGATGTTTCAGCGGATGCAGTGATGGAAAGGGGCGGCTCAGCACCCCTACCGAGTCGCAGGCGGTTAAGCACATCTTCGAACAGCCCTCTGCCGCAAGCTAACTACATGAAACTACGTTGGTGCGCAGATTCAAACCCTACAGCGCCCACCATTCTTTCAATGGGTTAGCGGTAGTCCTTCCAGCACGAATTCAGTCGACGCCCAACGAACGCGGATGAATGCCGACAGAAAACACTATAGGGCATACGGGTTCATGGGAATTCATCGCAGAGTGTGGGGTTTTCTGTTCTCATTCACGCAACTCCTGCCGCGACTGCCTCTCGTTTTGCTGGCAGAAGCACTAGCAGGACGACTCCGATCACAAGGAATTATGATCACATCAGTAAAGTTCCTGTGGACGCCGTGATTCCATGCTTCCACGGTTTGAATAGCCATCACCGTGCCATGGGAGATGTTCCACCAAGCTGCTAGGGCAATCATCGAGCGATGCTCAGATGGTCTCCTTGCGGCCATGAGGAAAAAGACCCCGACCGGAATAAAAAAGCTCAGAAACATCGGTTCGGTCTCGTTCTTCTGCACCAAAAGCCAGCTGGAATGCCGCAGGTCCGTATATAGAAAATAAATGATCGCCAGATTCAACAGTCCCACGATCACCAGGACGATCTGTGTTAGGCGTCTTCTTTTCATATTGACCTCATTTTGGGCCGATTATGTTGCGAGCGCAGCAGCTGCTCACCAGAGGGTTCACAAACTAGCACAGAGGGAAGCAAAACGAAATCTGCAATGACGCTACGGCCACGCCGAAAACAATGACACGTCGGATGGTTGCCGTTACGGCCGGGCGTTCCCTGGTGAGCAGAAACCGGTGCTCATCTTTGAGGCGCTGCAGCCCGCTCCGCGTTATGTAGTTCTTGCCTGGCGTCGCGGGCTCGTCCCTTTGTGGTTGTCTCGTAGACCCTTTTCGCATCTCGTTGTCTTTCCATGGCGAATCCAGTAGGTGCACCAATGAACGCGGATGAACGCCGATAAGAAACACCGTAGGTCATCCGCTTACTGCCTAAATCCAGTGACGCTGGAAACCCAGCAACTCCTGCCGCAGGTGCCATAGCTTAAACTAAAACCACATGCTCAACCGGGGCTATGCCTATACCACCATCATCAGCAGCAAAGATCATGGACGAACCCTGCTCTCCCACTTGGCAAGCCTTTACCCACACTCAACCCCACAAGCCTGGCAACAAAATCTGAACAACCGCGAAGTCACCGTCAACGGCGTCACCGCCGCCGGAAGCGAATCGCTCACTTCAGGCCAAACCCTTGTCTGGAACCGTCCACCCTGGATCGAACCAGACTCTCCTCGGCAATTCGAAGTCCTCTTTAATGACCCGCATCTGTTGGCCGTCAACAAACCTGGCGGGCTGCCCACTCTCCCCGGCGGCGGCTTCATGGAAAACACCCTCCTGCGGCTGGTGCAAAAGCAAATCCCCAACGCGAACCCTGTCCACCGGTTGGGCCGAGCCACTACCGGCATCGTCCTCTTCGCCAAAACACCGCAGGCGGCCTCTAAGCTATCCGCAAACTGGAACACACCCAGAATTCAAAAAATCTACCGAGCGCTGGCGCAAGGCATTGCACAGCAAGACGCCTACGAAATTCTCACACCCATTGGCCTCGTACCGCACCCGCTCATCGGTTCCGTGTGGGCCGCCAAGCCAAGCGGCAAACCGTCAAAGTCATTGGCGAAGGTGATCTCGCGCACTACAAGCACCACAACATTTGAGGTAAGCCTAAATTCAGGCCGCCCTCATCAAATCAGAATCCATCTGGCATCCATCGGCCATCCCCTGGTAGGCGATCCTCTGTACGGCTTAACCGGCCAGCCTCTTGAAAATCTCCCCGGCCTCCCGGGCGATGGAGGATATTTCCTGCATGCCCAATTTCTGAATTTCCAACACCCCATCACCGGAGAACAGATCAATCTTGAGGCAGCTTTGCCGTCTGGATTCTCATTGCACCAAAGTGCCTTTTTCGTTGACACTCTCGGGTAGGCGGCGGAGGTTCTGCCTCGATTCTTGCAAGCAGGGTGGGGCTGAAGAGTTTTCCCTTGCAGCAGTTCACCGTTGGCGGTTGACTGAGTGAGTGACGCCGACAATCACCAGCTAATCGAGCTCCTCGGCGCAAGCTGGGGAGCTTTCTATTTCTGTAGTCACAGAGCGGATCTACTTCACGGCCTTCGCCGCATCCTCTTTCATCACGACCGTCATACTTCGCAGCGATAAGATACCCAAGCCGTACTTCTCCTTGAACCGCGCCACCAGTGCCGGGTTCGAATCGCCGCATAGGATAACGATCACCGAGTTCTTGTTTGGGTTGAGAGACTCTACCTGCCCCACCAGGCGATCGAGCTGAGTCTTGTGAAGGAGGTTCCGTTTCAACTCGATGAAGACTTCCGTAGGGCCGAAGAAGCCGGACTCCTGGACGTACACATCAATCGTGGTTCCCGCGTGACGGTACTCCGTCTCGATCTTCGCGGCCTTGAGCCGTTCGCGCAAAAGCGTGGTGAGCGAGTCACGGTACTTCAGCTCACCAGGCAACGCAGCGGGTTGCCACTCCTTCACGACCTTGAGGACACTCTCAAAGGCAGACATGAGACCTAAACTAGCACCTCATCGCTCTCGATGCACAGATACCAAAAGTTCAACCGGGACACGTTCGCGCAAAAGCTGGACCGGCTAGAACATCATCAACATCGTCCCGGCCATAGCTGTAACGACTGCCTCGGCCGATGCGCTGCCGGTCAACCGCGGTCTAAGTTGGTTTTTGTCGGTGTGCTCAACATGCAGCAAAGTCGGAAGTACCCTCATGAACTCTCAAACGCGTTCCGTTGCCGACTCTGGTATGAGTGGATCGACGGTAGAAAGGTGCGGCGAACTGAGAAGTCGGTTGAGGATCTCGCCGACTGGAAGGATCAGGCACAATACTAGCGCGAAAAGGGGCCTGCGCTCCTCGATCACGGCACGCAGGGGCTTAGTGAGTTAGAATGGCGTTCTTCCCTCAAGGGCCCCGTGATTCTATCTCGGAGGAGTCGCTCTCATGCGCCACGTGTTACTCGCGTTCTTCTGTCTGCTCTGTCTCCCGGTTGCAGCTCAGGAAGTTCCCAAGGCCGAGATATTCGGCGGCTACTCATTCATGAGCGTCGGCAACAAAGACCTCAGTTCACGTCAGTCGCTCAACGGCTGGGAAGCTTCGGCCTCCGGCAACCTGACGAAATGGTTTGCGATCGAGGGGGATGTCAGCGGTCACTACAAGTCGGTCTCTGTCTTGGGAGTGAGCGTGACCATAAGCGATTACACTTTTGCCGGTGGACCCCGCATCAACTTTAAGCCGGTCTTCGCTCACGTTCTCGTCGGTGGCGATCGCGTCAGCGCTTCGGCTTTTGGGTTCACTGGATCTCACGATGGTCTGTCGGTCGCAGCCGGCGGAGGGATCGAGTACCCTTTCTCGCCACACCTGGCAGCGCGAGTCTCTGCGGATTACGTGATGGACCGCCACAACGTCAGCATACCGGGAGTCGGGAGCACGACGGTGACATTCAACAACGCGCGCGTTTCAGCCGGCATCGTGTACACCTTCGGTGGGACAACTCACGAGGTCTCGCGGAAAGTGACGAGAGTTCACGGCGCAAACCCTGCGGTCCTTCGAATCCCCGAGCTTGGGCTCGAGGCCGACACAGCCGAGCCCAGCGGCGCCCGAGTGATATCGGTTTCACCCGGCGGATCTGCAGACCGTGCGGGCCTTCGAGCGACCGACGTAATTCAGGAAATCGATGGCAAGCGCGTGCCGTCAGCACAAGACCTCGCAGCGCAGCTTTCCGCAGAGCCAGCAGGCGCGAGAGTACAGCTGAAATATCTGCGGGGTTACTGGCAGAGCGAGACGACGGCAACGCTCGAACAACGGTGACTAGGAGGGAGATCCTAATTCCCCGGAGAGAATCCCATCGTGCCGCGCCGCGAAAGAGAGACGCATAAATAAAGAATGCCGCTGCCCCCGCCATCATCGAACGGCCCTCAATGCCAGCATAAGCCAGACCGTCAGCTACTATTGTCAGTCCCAAGGTAGCCAGCGCGACCGAAGGGGCAGCGCCAAATAAGCCCGCGAAGCTTTTGGGGTTCAAAACGTCACCGACGATAACGAATGCGGACACGATTACACCGCCAATGATGAACCGTAAGAGACTCTGAATCATGGCAGTCATTTCTTCATTTCCTGCTCGATTTGACCAATTTCCGTGCCTCTGCTCTCCCCTTCAGACCTAGCACGCGGTATTGCTCGCCGGAAAGTTTGTGATAGTCCACAAAGAACTCTTCCAGTTCCCGAACGAATTGTTTACCGAGATCGGCACTGGTTTTGATGTCAGCCCAGCTGTGAGCATCTTTTTCGACTGCGATGATGCGATCGTTTCGAATCTTTTTCTTCTTGTCGCCCTGCTGGCCCTGGATGACGCCAATCGGCCGGCATTTGAGGACACACCCTGGAAAGGCGGGTTCATCCATCAGCACCAGTACGTCAACGGGGTCACCATCGTCGGCTTTGGTAGAGGGAACAAATCCGAAGTCGTAAGGAAATGCCATCCCAGCCGGCAAAACTTTCTTTAGTTCGAAAATGTGGTCGTCAACGTTAAAAGCAAACTTGTTGCGGCTTCCTTTCGGAGTCTCGATGACAACCTGAAGCATTTGTTTGTCAGCGGGATCGAACGGCTTAAGTCGCGTGGGATCTGCAAGAGCGGCTTTCTGTTTTGCCATTAGGCCTCCGAATTGCCCCAACGTGGATGCCAGCAGCTCAAATAGGGTTTGCTGTCGTTGTGCCGGGAGTTTTCAAGGCGCCTCCCGTGACATGAGGTACAGAGTTTAAATAAGCATCGTACTGGCGATTCCCGATGTTTTTCTCTCTTAGCCGGGCTACACACGAGAGCAGGTTCACCTTCTGGTGTTTTGAACGTCGATTTGTGCGCAAGCTCTGGGAGTAGAGATCATGACCGCAGCCGATGTTCTTGTCGAGACACGCATTGATTGGGACGTGGATACCATCTTCGGCTTGCCGGGAGATGGGATTAATGGCCTGATGGAATCCCTGCGGACCCATCAAGAGCTCAGTGGCCTTTGCCAGCCGCTCGGGAATGCTATCGACTACGTAGACCTCCGAGGCGCCCTTGAGCAAAGGACAATACGCAGAGAGCAGCCCTACGGGGCCCGCTCCGAACACCGCGACACTCTTCCCCGCACTGACACAGGCCAGTTCCGTGGCATGGAAAGCCGTCGGGAAGACATCGGACAAGAGTAGAAAATCGTCTTCCTATTGATCCCCCGGTTTTCCCGGCAATTTTAGGCAATTGAAGTCTGCGTGCGGGACCAGGACGAATTCGGCTTGTCCGCCTTGATATGGACCCATCCCTGCATATCCATAGGCGGCGTGAGGTTCTTCGGGATTCATGGTCAGACAGACTTCTGTGTGACCACGATGGCAATTGAAACACAAGCCACAGGCGATATTGAAAGGCAGCACGACACGATCGCCTTTCTGGATGCTTTGAACGGCATCTCCCACTTCGTCGATTACACCCATGATTTCGTGGCCGACGACCGTTCCCTTGCCCAGAGGAGTACGTCCGTCGTACATGTGAAGATCGCTGCCGCATATTCCACTCGTTGTGACTCTGAGTTAGGCATCGGTGGGACTCTTGATCTTTGGCTTGGCGTGAGTTGAAACCGACATTTTACGAGGGCCTTGATAGCTAATAGCTTTCATTCGATGACTCCCTGAATGTAGTTACGGGCTGCCGCGATTTGTTGGCGAAAAGCCAAGATTTTATGACTGCGACTTCTTCGGAACTTTTGCACCCTTCTTGCGTGCTTCCGAAAGCCCAATTGCGAAGCCCAATTGCGATTGCTTGCTTGCGGCTCTTTACGGCGCCGCCTTTGCCCCCTTTTCCGGAACGAAGGGTACCTTTCTTTTCGCGGCGAACCGCGCTTTCAACTGCCTTACCGGCCGCTTTGCCGTACTTGCGGCCACTCGATTTCTTACGCGAACCGGCTTTCTTTCTGGCTGCCATTTCATCCTCCCAAAAACATGTTGCGCCGAGCGATCCGCTGTCCACGGCGGGAAACTACGATGCGGCAACAACGGTTTGCGTTGTCGGCCAAGTTCGCGGCTGTAATCCTTCGAACGCGAGGAACATACAGTCCAAGGGCGCATCAGCTACCGTGTTCCGAGTAGGCATAATGTCCTCGACCAACTCCCACAAATTTGCACGCTTTTCGTTCCACGTGCGCGTAATCTGTCCTTCTGCAGCCTTTTCCCGTTGGCCCCGGACGTGCTTTCCGCATCCAAGGATCGCGAGGCACGTAAAGTGGGCGTCAGCAGACGGTGGGTGATGACCGGAGCGTCGATCGCGCTGCTCTGCCTCACCGGAGTCGCTCAGGAGACCGCCACCTCTGCGACAATGCCACTCGACGCGATCGTTCAGGCGATGCAAATAGCGCAGGCGACGGTTCGCCCGCAAGCCTCGTATCAGGTGATCCGCGAGTATCGCCTCTTCGGCACGAAGGATTCGAAAGCTAATTCTGAGGTGGTGGCAGAAGTCAATTTTAGGCCACCCGCCTCCAAGGACTATCGGATTCAGAGCTACTCGGGCAGCAAGCGAGGGCAGGACCTTGTGCGCAGTATTCTGGACCATGAGGTCAAAGCAGCATCCGGGGACAACAAAGACAGCAGCGCCATCAGCACAGAGAATTACAGTTTCAGCTACATGGGCGAGGCGATTCTGGACGGACAACCGTGTTACCTCTTGGGATTGAAGCCGAAGCAAAAAGAGAGAGAGTTGATCTCGGGAGAAGTGTGGGTAGACAAGCATTCATTTTTCGTACGGCAGATCGAGGGAGAAGTAGCAAAAACACCTTCCTGGTGGCTAAAACAAGTTTCGCGTCAAGCTGGTATTCGCCGATCTCGAAGGAATCTGGGTGCAAACCAGCATGGAGGCCATTGCCGATGTCCGAATTGTTGGCGCACACACGTTGACATCACACCTTCTGGACTATCGGAGAGAGCACCAGGTAGCAACCACTCCGTTTCCCGGAGGTTCCGTCCTTCGGAAACGGTAGCCACAAAACAGAGGTTTGCGAACGTTTGCCTGATCTGCACCTACTATTAAACAATCGAAATTTCACCGGCAACAGGGTGATCACTGTAATCCTTTGTGCACGTCCACAACGGCGTGGAGTACCGGATGAATGGTATGGACTAATTTGCAGCCTTCTATATGATGCGAGCCGGTACGTCGTACGCTCTCGACGCAACTTTGGAGGAAACACAATGAAGAGGAAGATCGCAACAGTGTTCATCGCGGTAATCATGCTTGCCACTGTCGTAGGGCTAGCGACGGCGCAGGACGCGACCAAAGCGACACACAAGAAAGCACGAACGCTTACCGGTTGCCTTCAAAAGGGTGAGGACGCCAACGAGTACAACCTGACCACGAAGGGTGGGGCTACCTGGGAGATCAAGAGCGACAGCGTCAAACTCGATGAACATGTCGGACATACCGTGACAGTAACGGGAGTGGTCGCTCACCACAAAGCACACGCTATGAAGGAAGACACCAAGGCGGAGATGAAAGAACACGGCATGGACAAAGGAGCCAAAGAGCACGGTCACTTGACGGTCTCGGATTTGACGATGGTCAGTGACACCTGCCCGAAGTAGCAGCGCAGACGCGGATGGCCCCTAATTTGGTCGTGTCCTAATAGTCGTTGAAAAAATTGGTGGCGGCCTCGGAAACAAGGACCGCCGCCAGGCTTCTCTAGATCGAACTGGCTGGCAGCGACAAGGCCGAGCCAAGAGGTTTTGTCTTGGGGAAAGGAGTTACGCGACGCCACGTTGCTGCGGCGCACTCTGCTGCTCCGCCGGACGTGTCTTCGCTGGGAGAGTGGCAGAAACTCGTGTCCCAGAACTTGTCGATTCGATAGTCAATTCACCGTGAAAATGTCGCAAGCGCTCCCGCATCCCTCTGATACCCACTCCTCTACCTTTTGCCTGAATCTCAGCCAATCTTTTGGGAGACATTCCTTTCCCTTGGTCCTCAACGTCCACATGAACGTTGCCCCGTTCAATTGTGATCCGAATCAGCGCTCTCTTGCTACCCGAGTGTCTGTGGACATTTGTCAGACACTCCTGCACAAGCCGAAATATTGCAAGCTCCATTTCTGGGGGAAGTCTTTCGAAGTTGTCGGCAATCTTCAGGTCAATGTCCAGGCCGCTTCGATCCGCCAATCCTTGCACGTACCAACCCAGGGCAGACGACAGACCGCTCTCGTCCAATAACGGCGGGTGCAGGAGGTATGAAGTCGTGCGTATCTCTTGGGTCAAATGCTGAACCGAATCTTGAGCCTCTTGGACACTCTTAGCAAGTTGATCTGGGTTCTGTTTTGCATCTTCGGCGAGCCGCGCAAGTTGCATGCCCAACACAGTCAAAGTCTGACCCGCACTATCGTGTAGCTCGCGAGCGATGTGTCGGCGCTCCTCGTCTTGAGATTGCATCAACTGCCCAGAAAGGGCGCGAAGCTGTTCCGCTTGCTGGATAATCTCTGTGTTTCGCCGCTGAAGTTCTTGAGTCCGAAACTGCACTTGAGTGTCGAGCGCACCGGCCAGTGCGCGATAGCGTTCTTCGCTTTCCTGTAATGCCCGCTCAGTCCGTTTACGTTGGGTAATATCACGACCAATTTTCGAAGCACCGACGATCCTGCCGGTGGCATCCCGGACAGGCGAAATTGTCAGGGATATATCCAGTAGAGTACCGTCCTTGCGCACGCGGACGGTGTCGAAGTGCTCGATGCGTTCACCGCGTTTGATTTGCTCAAGAATGCCCATTTCCTCGCTTCGGCGATTGACCGGAATGATGAGCGAGATGTGCCGACCTACGGCTTCCTCAGGAGTGTAACCAAACAGGTGCTTTGCCCCGGCATTCCAACTGATAATGACGCCTTCTAGATTCTTGCTGATGATGGCATCCTCAGAGGAATCTACAATTGCGGCAAGCAAGCCGATTGCCTTATCTGCTTTGAGACGCAACCCCGGCAACTCGTCCAAAATCAATTGGCTGACGTTGCCACAATCTGCTTCCTGGTCATTGAGAATACAGTCTGCCAGTGCCTCATGGGTTGCTAGAAGTAGTTTGATGTCCTCCTCGAAGGCGATTTCAGGGTGTACCTCGGTCCAATAGTGTGCAGCTTTAACGAACGCTAAGAAAAGAAGGACATACTGAAGTCGAACTGCGCCGACCAATCGTTCCAGCGCACCGAGGCAGGCAGTCGCATGGGGCGTTTGCAAGAAGACATGACTCGCGAGTGTAAAGACGGCATCTTCCATCTGCGAGTCAGCGTGCGGCATCTCAACGAGAGGCGCAGGACATGTCGCGCAAAGAGACAAGCGCAGCTCTAGGTCGTGTCCCCGTGGAAATGGACGCCGGAGCAACTTAACCACTTCCCCAACGCTTTGAACGCGCGCTTGCGCATCACCGGAAGGATGGCCGAGTCCTAACAGGAAGCCGGAGTGTCTGGCGATGCAATAGCGCACTGCGCAAAACCGAGAGAGATGAACGAAAAGACGTTCCTTGAAAACCGACGGCAGAGGATTGTCGAGGTAGGCTGCTTGAGCAAAGCCCCACAGTTTTTCAGTGATCCCCGGAGTTTCTGGGGAAAGGCGGAAGAAATTTGGGAGTACGCCAAATCGCGCCTCGACTTGCTTCCCTATATCTGGCACGGTACTGCCCCTTAATGCTGAGTTGGCTTCTTTGGGTGTTCCCTTCGAGAACCGAGGGCACCGCCAGCATTATACGCCCGCTGCTTATCGGACAGCCCATATGCCACAAGTAGATGGTAGTGGGTTACATCGGATTTTCAGTTCGACTGTCCATAAACATGCGATAGGAAGAGACCGGTCACTTCGCTTGCCGAAGCGGGCACGATTTGCATACTCTCTTGCGAGGATGGACATTTAAAATCCGTGTCGTTCGGAAAACAATGCGGTCAGTTTTTGCAGATCAAGCGTCCCTGAGAAACAACGGTCATTAAATGGAACTTCTCATCTACAACACAATGGGGATAACGAAATTCTTTTTGTGTCTCCACTGTGCTCCTTCACTCTGTAAGTCTAGGATTCGACACGGCGGTTTACTGTTCGATGTCGAACACAGAAGGGTTGCCGAGACTCTGCGTAGACGCAACCATATTTGGTGCGGAGGCCGAAAAGTCGGACATCTTTCCGCGACCGAACTACCCTATTGACCTGATTGCGCATTCACATCGGCGGGCCACGCTGTCATGGGGTGGGGCGTGGTAAAACCGAAACGTATCCTGACAGTGGACGACCACGCCGCCCTGAGAATGGCGCTGAGGCACGTTATTGACTCAGTCCTCGAATTTGAGGTATGCGGCGAAGCGGAAAACGGCCGCGAAGGGATTGAAAGAGCCGGCGAGTTGCAGCCTGATCTAATCGTACTCGATCTTTCCATGCCCGTAATGAACGGCTTCGAGGCTGCGCGAGAATTAAAGGCCCTGTTCCCCTCGGTTCCGCTACTGCTGTACACGTCTTTTGTAAGTTCGAACGTGGAGGACGCAGCCCTGGCGGCGGGCGTGAGCAAAGTGGCATCGAAGTCCAGTCCACCGGAAGCACTCGTCGAGGACTTGCGCACGCTGCTAAAGTGCGCTTCCTGATTGTCGATAGTCTCCGCAAAGATTTTAGCAAGACCGATGACTTCCGCAGCGCGCCGTTTCAATGTCAGAAAAACGGCGCGCCTTTTATTCCCGTTTATCAGAATCAGGACCGCCTTTTGACAATTGGTCAGGACTACAGCCTCGTACCTGATTATTAATGACCACGTACAGGATGAACGCTATTAAGATCCTGCGGTTCTCGATGTACGGTTAATTGTTCATACAGCGAACTCATCGACTCCGCTTTCGGCAACGAACACGGGAGTGGAACACAAGGGGCTGTTTTGATCAAACGCCCGGTGTTCACAACAGGATGGTTCGGTAATCATGCGGTCGGATAACAAATCGAAGGAGGTTCTCCATGAGTATATTTATGATCCTGTTTCTGGTTCTGTTGGTGGCATGGCTATTAGGTCTCAGTGTTTTTCACGTAGCGGGTGGGTTCATTCACATCCTGCTGATCGTCGCTGTTATTTCGCTGATTGTGCACTTTGTGCGCGGCAGGACTACCTCAGCATAGCGGGAAACTGGTCTTCAGAGAAGTCGACAAAGAAATGAGCATTCCATCTGTGCTCGCTTTTCACTGTGAGCAATCTTGACCAGATGCCGAGGGTTTGTCTGTCTACCTCTCTTATCTCCGAAGGATACCGCCTCTGTTAAACGCTGCTCTGGCCTTGATCGGTTTCGACCCTGAATTGGCCGCTTTGGCCCAACTGCAAGAACAGACCGCTCCCAGATCGTTTGGGTTCGCTTCCAGGAGGAATAACAATGACGTTTGTTTATAGGACTGCTGTTCGTACTTTTCTGTGCACCGGTCTGCTGCTCGGCAGTGGAGCGTTGGCACTTGCGCAAGAACCCGTCGGTCAGCAAGCTGCTCCCGACA
>Ga0207146_10208_pt1 | contig 15743 bp, 16 predicted proteins | sample Alteio_BWMinHeat_36_FD_153539 | JGI IMG/M metagenome (GOLD analysis project Ga0207146, IMG submission 153539) | Enriched cells from forest soil in Barre Woods Harvard Forest LTER site, Petersham, Massachusetts, United States -... | ecosystem: Environmental > Terrestrial > Soil > Temperate forest >...
CTCGTTTTCGGATGGCAGCGAATCGATCAAGGAGAAACACACGATGAAACGGCTTGCGTTTGCGCTGGTTGCGGTCACTCTGCTTGCGGTCGTCGGAGCCACTCTTCCCAGCCTGAGCCAACCGTCCGAGCAAGCTCCGAGCCGTGTGGTTGACCTGAAGGCGCTGGATGGCACCCTCCTGAAGGCCAGTTACTTTGCCGCGCCAAAGCCTGGTCCCGGTCTGTTGCTGCTGCATCAGATCAACCGGCAGCGCAAGGCCTGGGACGATCTGGCGGGGCAGTTGGCGGCGGCTGGAATTAACACGCTTACCCTCGACATGCGAGGATTTGGTGAGAGCGGCGGCACTCCTCCGGACCAGTTGACGCCCGAGGAGAGAGCACAGGCCCGCGAGCGGAGGCCTGGCGACATTGACACAGCGTTTCAATATTTGGTTTCGCAGCCAGGTGTCATGGGAGATGTCATCGGCCTGGGCGGAGCCGGGGCCTTTGGCGTCGATAGTGCTGTCCAGACGGCGCGCCGACATTCTGCACAGGTGAAATCGCTGGCATTACTTTCCGGAGAGACCCTCCTGGACGGCCTGCAATTCCTGCGGCAGACGCCGCAACTGCCGGGACTCTTCGTGCTGGCTGATGACGACGAATATCCTCCCACGCAAGAGGCGATGGAATTGCTCTACATCTTCTCCTCCAGCCCAGGCAAGAAGTTCATACGCTACGCTGGGGACAGGCCGCCCTGGCTTGGGTTTGAAGACGTGCATGGAGTTCCCGCCACCGGAAGCCACGGAACCGATATGTTCAGAGTTCATCCGGAACTGCCCGGCATCATCGTGGATTGGTTTGTGACCACGCTGATCAAGACTCCGGGTCAGGCGCCGGTGGACAAAACTGGCGCCACGGAGTTGCCATTCGCGCAGATCGTAAATCAAATCGAGCAGCCCGGCGGAGTCGCCCAGGTCACGCAACAACTGACGGACGCTCGACGAAAAGATCCCAAGGCGCAGTTGTGGCCGGAGGCTCTGGTCACGATCATGGGCTACGATCATTTGCGAGTCGGCGAAACCAAGAAGGCGGTGGAGATCATGAAGCTCAATGTCACCGCGTATCCGGAGTCGGCCGACGCCAACGATAGCCTCGGCGATGCCTATTTGGCGGACGGCGAGAAAGACTTGGCGCGGCATTGCGCGGAAAAGGCGCTGGCCCTGCTGGCTTCCGATACCACCGATTCGGAGCCGCGGCGCAAGGAAATTCGCGACAGCGCTCAGCAGAAACTCAAGGAGTTAGACACGGGCCATTGATGAAGGCGGCGGCCCTCAGGCCGACGCGCCCTTCACTTCCACTCCTGCCCATTTCTCCAGCAGGGTCAACGTCGCGGCATAGTCGAGATCGCCGTGCCCGTCCTCGGCGGCCACTTCGTAGATTTGTTCCACGGTCTCCAGCCCCGGCAGCTTCACCCGGGCTTCCTTGGCCGCCTCCAGCGCCAGGCGAAGGTCCTTGTACATCAGGCGCAGCGGGAAGTTGGGGGAAAAGTCACGTTTCATGACAAACGGAGCCTTGTACTCGACTACGCCGGAGTGGACCATGGAAGCCTGAATCAGCGGCAGCAGAACCTCCGCATCCACACCCAGCTTGGTGGCCAGTGTGAGCGCTTCGGCGAAGCCTTCGTAGATCATCGCGATTTGAAGATTCATCACCAGCTTGGCGGCTTGGCCCTTGCCGGTCTCGCCCATGCGGAAGATCTTTTTGCCGGTGGCGGCAAACAGCGGCTTCAGCTTCTCAATGGCCGATTCCTCTCCGCCCACGATGAAAATCAGGGTGCCGCTTTGCGCGCCGGCCTTGGATCCGGTCATCGGCGCATCCACGTATTGCACCCCTTGCGCGCGCACGCGCTCGGCAAACTGGCGGGTGGCGGAAGGTGAGATGGTGCTGGAATCCACGATGGTCATGCCCTGCGCCAGCGATTCATGCACGCCCTGCGGTCCGAACAGAACACCCTCGACCGCTGCAGTGTCCGAGACGCATGTCCATACCACCTCGGCTCCACGCGCCGCTTCCGCCGGAGACGCCGCCGTTCGCGCCCCTTCCACGTCCTCGGCCGGCGTGCGATTCCATACCGTCACTTCATGACCGGCCTTGACCAGATTGGCCGCCATCGCCCGACCCATGATTCCCAAGCCTAAAAAAGCAACCCGCATCTTGGCTCCTCTAAATTCATTGCTCCTCTAAATTCGTGGCTCCTCTAAATTCGTGCTGAAGAAGGCGCTTTCTCCCGAACCCTGCGGTCGTGCCCCAGGAGACGCAGCCAGCTACGTCTCGGTCGCCGGGAGAACAGCGTACAAGGATTAGAACTGACTGCCGCAGAACGGTCAAGCATTTGCCCGCAAATTGACTTAGAATGGCATCATCTCTTTCGCCCAGGCATTGCAGAATTCCGGGAACAACATTCCCGGGCCAGGAGCAGATGTTAAAGCCAACGCTTACGAGTCCCGTTCTTCGCAACCGCGCGCGGGCGTTTGGCCGTTTGGTGCGCCACTCCGCAGTTCTTCCTCGAACCGGCGAGACTTATAAACCCAGATTGGTCAGTAACGGAGATCTGGGCCTGACCTTCATCGGGCATGCCAGCTTTTTCGTCCAGATGGGCGGGCAGAACGTAATTATCGATCCCAACTTCGCGCGCTGGTTGTTTGTGCTGAAGCGCCTGCGCCAGCCCGGAGTGCAACTCCGCGACCTTCCTCCCATCGACCTGGTGCTGGTCACGCACGCCCACTTTGACCATCTGCATCGGCCATCGTTGCGCGCCATCGTTCAGCATGCGCGCCGCCGCCAGGCTGCGCCGCCCATCATTGTGGTGCCGCATCACGTTCTAGATCTGGTCTCCGACCTGGGCTTCGGCGACGTGGTCGAACTCGATTGGTGGAACAGTTACCGCCATCGCGAGCTCACCGTTACCCATGTGCCCTCCCGGCACTGGGGCGCGCGCGTCATTCAGGATTCCCATCGCGGCTACGGCGGCTATGTGCTGCGCGACAGCAAGCACTCGCTCTATCACGCCGGCGATACCGCATATTTCCCCGGCTTCCGCGAGATCGGCCAGCGCCTGGCGCCCGAACTCGCGCTGCTGCCCATCGGAGCTTACAACCCGCCGTCGTTCCGCAACGTCCACGCCAATCCCGCCGATGCCACCCGCGCCTTTCTGGATCTGAATGCCCGCTGGATGGTTCCCATGCACTATGGCACTTTCAAACTTTCCCATGAACCCATGGATGAGCCGTTGCAGTTGCTGGAGCAGGAGGCGAGGGCGGCGGGCATTGAGGATCGGGTGCTGGTGATGCAGGAAGGTGTGACCAAGTTTTTCTAGACGGCAAAGGCCATCTGTTTCGACCGGAGCTCAAATCGCTTCGCCCTCCCGGTTTCCAGGTGCAATAATTTGCAGCCTGCAATTCCCTGTGAATCGTCGACTGGTCGTAACTTCCGGAGAATTGCGGCATCTGAAGCACGGGCGTATACCGTCCGAGTCTCCTGGTTTTCAACGCGACTGGCCATTGATTGGCCGTTGGCTTGAACCGAGGCGAGGCGATTTTCACATTACTTTGTATTGGAGGATAAACAGATGATTGTGCCGATCGGCATTTTAGAGGCAGAGGACATCGTTCGCAGTAAGTCCCGCGCTGTTGTTCAATCTCAGTTAACAATCAGGCTAACAGGATTCATGCGAAAGGTCGCTTGCGAGTGGATGGTACTTTGCTTCGTGGCCGTATCCTTGGCGGCCTTTGCGCAATCCGGCGATGGCACGGCGGCTCGTGTCGAGAGAGTTTTATATTCTTTCAAAGGCGGAACGGATGGTGGCCAACCGTTTGGCCGAATGATTTCCGATAAGGCAGGAAACCTTTACGGAACGACTGTAGATGAGTATGGGGGCAATGGCACAGTTTTCAAGCTGCGCCGAAAGGCTGATGGCGGATGGATCAAAACCGTCCTGTATCGATTCCAAGGTGGCGCTGACGGCAGTACTCCGACCGCGGGCTTGGTCTTTGACGCATTGGGTAACCTCTACGGCACGACCGGGCAAGGAGGCAAAAATGGTCAAGGGACGGTGTTCGAATTGACGCCGAACCACCAAGGCGAGTGGACGGAAACCGTGCTCCACGATTTCGGCTTTTCCCAGAACAATCAAAGCGATGGTTTTCTTCCGGTAGCCGGCTTGGTATTCGACCAGTCGGGCAATTTATATGGGATGACGCCTTTCGGCGGCGGAAGCGGCTGCGGCGCGGGCTGTGGCATAGTCTTCAAGTTGGCCAAATCAACCTCCGGTTGGCAAGAAACTGTAATTCATACCTTTGATGGTATCGATGGCTTTCTCCCTCAGGGCGCACTAATCATCGACAACGGGGGCAATTTATACGGCACCGCTAGCGCCACGGCGACTGACGACCGAGACGGGGTTGTCTTCCGACTTCATCCCACCCGAACCGGCTGGAGCTACAGCGTACTTCACCTTTTCTACAGCGCTCCCCCGAAGTGTACGGATGGAAGTTTTGCCGGTGAGTCCCCTACGCTGGTTATGAGGAATGGCAACCTTTATGGGCCTGCCGTGGCGGGCGGTCCCAGTTCATGCATTTACGGAACTATCTGGGAGTTGAGCCCGTCGGCGCGGGGAAAGTGGAAGCTGACTACCCTGTATGACTTTACTGGCAAAACGAACGGCGCTGATGCCTACCCGACCGGTGGTCTGGTTTTCGACAGGCAGGGCAATCTTGATGGCGTCACAGTCGACCTTCAAAACGGAGGCAATGGACTCGGCACGGTGTTCAAGCTGACCCCAAGTCCTGCAAGGCCGTGGACCAAGACCGTGCTCCACTATTTTAAAGGCGTCCAGGTTGGCGACGGCAGCACTCCGGTGGCGGCTCCCATTCTCGATGTATTAGGGAATGTTTACGGCGCTACGGTCGAGGGTGGATACGGAAAAGGAGTGTGCGGAGCCTTCTTCGGATGCGGGGTAATTTACCGAATCACACCGTAGCAGTGGTGAGTGGCGCTTTCGCCCAGCGCGCTTTCTTTGAAACTGCGTTTTTCTAAATCGAGGACTCTGCCGGCACTAAAAACGAACCTGTATCGCAAGTCACCACCAGGCAATCAAAGTTCATTCCCGATGCTAACCAATTACAGCGTAGGGCCGAAGTGACAAATGTGCATGACACTTGTAGATTTTGGTCGGTGAAGCTGTTAATCGATGAAAAATCGCTACTTCAGTGGCAAAGGAGTATTCGTGCCGTGCTTCGACGCAATCAGCCGGATTCTTAACAACTCTTGCCCTCAATTGGTCTACACTCTTCTGCCTGAGGAGGTTCTATGACTGACAAAGTGAAAGCCATCCCTGACGGATTCCACACCATCACGCCGCATCTGACGGTTCGTGATGCGAAGCGCGCCATCGAGTTTTACCAGAAAGCTTTCGGCGCCGAGGTTCTTCACGTCGCCCCGGCCCCGGGCGGCAAGGTGATGCACGCCGCGCTCAAAATCGGAGATTCCATGCTGATGTTGAACGATGAGTTCCCGGAGTATGGAGGGCAGCTCGCGCCGTCTGCCGCCGGTTCAGCGGTTGCGCTTCACATTTATCTGGATAATGTGGATGCTGCATTCGCGCGCGCCGTTTCCGCTGGCGCCACCGTAAAGATGCCGCTCATGGATCAGTTCTGGGGCGACCGCTACGGCCAGGTAGTCGATCCTTTCGGACACCGGTGGTCGCTGGCAACCCACAACCGCGATATGACTCAGGAGGAAATGCAACGCGAGCAAGAGAAGGCATTCAGCAAGATGCCGAAGTCGGCTTAGTAAGCCAGTAGGATTCTCAGGTCTCGCAGGTTGTTGCCGGTCGGCCCAGTCATGATGGTGTCGCCTAGCGCATCAAAGAGCGGGTAGGAGTTGAAGCCGAGGAGGCTCGCCTCCGGCTCCAGCCCGCGAGACTTTGCTCGCTCCACGGTAGTTCCGTCCGCGATCGCGCCGGCCGCTGGGCTGTTGCCATCGATTCCATCCGTGCCCGCACTGAGGACGGTGATGCTTTCGCCCGCAATCCTCTGGGCGCAGGCTAGCGCGAACTGCTGATTGCGCCCGCCCACACCTCCATTGCTCACTTTCACCGTCACTTCGCCGCCGGAGAGCAGGCACACCCGTTCCGATTTTTTGCGCAACTCCCTCAGCCGCTCTAACAGATAATCGGCCGCGCGCACGTAATCCCAGTCGTCGCAACTGTTGTCCACTTCCACGGTGAAGCCATGGCGTTCGGCTTCCGCCCTACTGGCTTCAAGCAAAGTTGAGTTCGACAACACCGTCCACCAGCGGCTGCGATGGAAAGCGGGATCATCCGATTTCGGAGTTTCCTCCAGAGCATGGCGCTGAAACAATTCCCGCACCGAAGCTGGAAATTGCTCCAACAGCCGGTGCTTGGCAGCAATCGCGTAACAATCTTCCGCGCTGGTGGAGTCGGGCATGGTTGGACCGGAGGCGAGAGCGTCCGGCGTGTTGTCGGGGACGTCCGAAACCAGAATCGAAACTTGCCGCGCTGCGAGAGCGGCCCGCGCCAGTCTTCCTCCCTTGATCGCCGACAGATGCTTGCGGATGGCATTGATTTCGGCGATGGGTGCGCCGGAGTGTACGAGCACGCGGTAGGTGGCGATCAGGTCCGGCAAAGAGATCTCGTCATCGATGGGCTTTTCCGCAATCGAAGATCCGCCGCCGCTCAGCAGGAAGATCACCAGCGAGGCCGCATTCTGCGCACTCAGCGATTTCAGCAGGGCCTCGGCGGCGCGAATCGATTCCTCATTCGGCGTAGGATGTCCGCCATGAAAATAGCGGAACCCGCGGGCTTGTGAACTCGGCTGCACCGAACTGGCGATGATTCCCTCGAAGTCGTCTCCGGCTTGCATTTCCAATGCGGTTACCATGGTGTGCGCGGCTTTGCCGATTGAAACCACCAGCACGCGATTGTAGGAATGGAGGTCGTAAAGATCTTCGCAGACCCGCAACACCCCGCGTTCGCAGGAAACCTGGCGCTGAAAAGCCCGATCAATGCTGGATTCGCCCAGCGCGTGTTCGAAAAGATGCCGCGCTGTAACCCGCATCTCGATGGCCAGTCGCTCGCGGTTGGCTGCCGAAGACATGGGAAGGATTATAGAGGCGATCAGGTTTTCTCTGTGCACTCTGCGGCCGTGCTCTGCGGCCTCTTCGATTGAAATCCTTTGAACGCAGGGAAGTCAGGATACTTCCGGAATCCAGGCTTCAATGGCCTCCCGCAATTCCCGCAGGCGTCCTTCAAAGAAGTGATCCGCCCCGTGGATGATGACCAACTTCTTGGGCTCAGGAAGCGAGCGCACAGTGGCCTCCAGTTTCGCACGCGGCCCGAACTGATCGCGGTCGCCGCTCACGAACAGCTTGGGCTTCACGCACCTATTCAGAAACTCGAAATCATAAACTCGATCATCAACCGCAGCCACCGGCAACCCCAGTCCGACAACTGCTTCCACGCGCGCATCGGGACACGCCACGCGCAATCCCACCGCGGCCCCAAACGAGAATCCGGCGAAAATCATAGGCAGATGAAACTCGCGATCCAGCCAGTCCAGCGCAGTGCGGACATCATCCTCTTCTCCGTTGCCGTGATCGTGCTCACCCTGGCTCAGCCCCGCTCCGCGAAAATTAAATCGCAACACGGGATAGCCGAAGCTGTTCAGAGCCTTCATGGCGTGAAAGACAACTTTGTTGTGTAGGGTCCCGCCATAAAGAGGATGCGGATGGCACACCAGGGCCGCGCGAGCTGGGTGTTCGGCACCCGCATTGAGCAGGGCTTCCAGGCGTCCGGCAGGGCCGTCGAGAAAAAGAGACTTGATGGCGGAATTCTGAGCGAACACACTATTCAGATTACATGGTTCGCGGGGCGTTGCCGAGCATTGGTCGCTGGCAGTTAACCGGACCAGCAGTCACTTCAGATGGTCCCCGAGTTTCCCCGTGCCCAGCGGATTGGTCATTGTTTCCACTTCTTCGAAGTCAGTTTTTCCATCTCCGTCGGTATCGGGATTGTTTGCACTCGTGTTGAAGAATTGGATTTCCTGCAGATCGGACAGGCCGTCGCCGTCCGAGTCGAGGGAATAGAGGTTGAGCCCGGGGATAAAGTCGTAGTCCTCGATCTTCTCGAAGCACTGCTGTTGCGCGTCGGGCATCATCTTGCTGTTCTTGAGGGACTGGCAGATCTTGGGATCGCCGATTAGATCAACCACATCCAACTTGCACTGCGTCTGTTGCATCTGCGTGTTCTCCGCGAAAAATGTCTTCTGCTCTGGGGGTAGCAGACGTCCAATGCGGTCACACATGCCGGCATTCCGGCGAAGCTTGGCAAAACAGCTCCAGTGAGTGTTCTCATTCATCCACTGGGACTGTTTGTCACCCGGCACAAGGTTCTCCTGCGAAAAACCACAATGGAATTGCACCCCTTGATATTTCTGTTCGTTCGAGCTGTCAATCGCTTCAAGTGCTGGGCGAGGATCTTCGTAAGTAAAGGACTTCATCCGGTAAATCTTCCACTCCCCACTTATTCTCTTGAACAAGACCAACTCATATTGCCGCTTCCTGATGGGTTTGTGGTGAGCGATTCGGTATCCCTTGGGCACCTGGTTTGGATCTACGTGAAAATCGATCACATCTTCGCGGCTATATCCCTGAATGGCTAGGAGGCCCCGATCTCCAACGATCTTTTCATTGTCGATCTCAGGGGACTCTGGCTGAGCTCTGACCATCAAGTCGAGCATCGCTTTCTGCTGCTTCCGGTCTTTCAATTCCTTCAATTCTTGAAGCTCTTGTTTGCTCTCCTGATCCGACGAGAGCGCTTGCAGCTTGTCTAAATCATGCCCCTGGGTGGCGATGAGATATTGGTGATAGACGGGGAACAGGACACTTGCCCGCGAAGATTCAGACTGCGCCCGCAGGCTTGGGCTACTCTTAACCAGGAACAGAAGTAAGGGCAAAACGACCGCGTATCTCGTATCCGATCTCACAAGCCTGTGTCGCGAGGTCTCGAGCGGCAACAAATTAGAGAACATGTGTGAATGCTAGGGTAGCTGCACGAGCATCACAAGTTACGCCGGTAAGAGACGCCAAGCTAGGAGATATAGCGCGAGGAGCTTGCTAGAGCAAGGCACAGACGACGAGATATGCCCTCGTCGCTCGGGTAGTTTATCCTCTCTCCCATGGATGTCGTCGCCCGCACCCGTCAACTCGTGGACATTGAATCGATCACCGGCAACGAAGCCCTCGTCGGCGATGTGATTCACGGCGAACTTTGCAGCCTGGGATACGAAGCGAATAAGATTCCCGTCGAAGGCAACCGCTGCAACGTGTACGCGACTTCGCCGCAACAAGCGCGGCCTGACATCGTTTTCTCGACCCACATGGACACCGTCCCACCCTTCATTCCCTCGTCCGAAGATGCCACGCGGGTTTATGGCCGTGGCTCTTGTGATGCGAAAGGAATCATCGCTGTCCAGATCGCGGCCGCCGAGCGGTTGCGTGAAGAGGGCGTTTACGTCGGACTCCTTTTTCTGGTGGGCGAAGAACGGAACAGCCTGGGGGCGCAGGTGGCGAACCAGCAGTCTCCCGGCTGCAAATTTCTGATCAACGGCGAGCCTACGGAGAACAGGATTGCAATCGCATCCAAGGGCACCCTGCGGGTGAATGTAATCGCTGAGGGACGCATGGCCCATTCCGCCTATCCCGAACTCGGCGAGTCCGCGATCGACAAACTTTTGGAAGCCTTGCACCGGCTCCGCGCCATGAAGCTCCCCACTGAGGAAGGCATCGGTCCATGCACTCTGAACATCGGAGTGATCGAAGGCGGCCGCGCCCCCAATGTCATTCCCGATAAAGCCCGCGCACAATTGCTCTATCGGCTGATCGGCCCGGCAGATGAATTGCGACGAGAGATTGAACAGACCGTCAGGGGCTTGGCAACGGTCGAGTTCATCCTAGAAATCCCCTTCATCCGCCTGCGCACTCTGGATGGATTGCCCACCATGGTCGCCGCCTTCACCACCGACATCCCCGCGCTCACGAACTGGGGCCAGCCCCTGCTGGTCGGGCCAGGATCCATCCACGTCGCCCACACCGACGGCGAATACGTAGAGAAAAAGCAGTTGAGCGATGCGGTGGATTTGTACTGCTCGATCGCCCGGAAGCTGCGGGGCTGAGTGCTGCAATTGCCGTTATTTCAGCGATTTGACATAACGACCGTTAGCACATATACTGGTGCTGCACGTAATTACGTGCTACTATGAAAGCCAATATAACGCTCAAACTGGATGCGACCCTTCTGCGCGAAGCGCGCGTGCTAGCAGCGGAAGAAGGCACTTCGATCAGCGCCATGCTCGCCGCTCGCCTGGAGCAAATCGTACGCGAGCGCAAGACCTACGAGCGTGCGCGAAAGCGCGCTCTGGCTCGGCTACGCGAGGGTCTCGATCTGCAATGGACACCTCCCCGTTCCCGTGACGAACTTCACGAGCGATGAGCAATGCCCGATAAGTACTTCGTGGATACCAACATTCTGATCTATGCGCACGACCGGTCCAGCGGTGTGAAGCACGAGCGGGCTCGCCAACTGGTCGAGCGCCTCTGGATTTCCGGGCAAGGTGTGCTAAGCACACAGGTGCTGCAGGAACTCTGCATCAACCTTCGCCGCAAGATTGCCCGCCCACTCCCTGTAGAAGACGTCCGCGGACTCATACACGACTATCTAAGTTGGGAGATCGTGGTCAACACCCCGGCATCGGTCCTGCAGGCGCTCGAGATTGAGGTGCGCTACAAAATTTCTTTCTGGGATGCCCTGGTTCTGCAAGCGGCTGAAAGTTCAGGCGCCGCGGTTCTGTATTCCGAGGATTTAGCGACGGGGCAGAAGTACGGCCTGACTGAGGTGATCAACCCGCTCACGGGTTCAGGGCATTCGCCGTCCGCTTCTTCCTGATCAGAACTTTACCCTCGCAAAACAGTTACACTTAACCATGACCACGCAGACGCTCAACTCCCTCTCCAAGGCGTCTTCCGCGTACCTGCGCTCCGCCATGCACCAGCCCATCCACTGGCACGAGTGGGGCGAGGAAGCCTTTGCCACCGCGCAACGCGAGAACAAACCGATCCTGCTCGACATCGGCGCGGTCTGGTGCCACTGGTGCCATGTGATGGACCGCGAGTCCTACGACAATCCCGAAATCGCGGAACTTATTAACGATCGTTTCATCGCCGTGAAGGTTGACCGCGACGAACGTCCCGACATCGACAGCCGCTACCAGGTCGCCGTCAGTTCGATCAGCGGGCAAGGCGGCTGGCCGCTGACCGCCTTTCTCACCCCCGACGGCAAGCCGTTTTACGGTGGAACCTACTTCCCTCCGGATGATCAGTACGGGCGTCCCAGTTTCAAGCGCGTGCTGCTCTCCATCGCAAATGCCTATCAAGAAAAGAATAGCGACGTAATGAAACAGGCAAGCATGGTCGAGGGTGCCATCTCCCACGCGGAATCTTTCGCCGGAAAAAGCGCCGAGTTCTCTCCCGCCGTGATTGATGACATCGTCAAATCAGCGCTCGGAATGTTTGACGCGCGGAATGGCGGCTTCGGAAGCTCCCCCAAGTTCCCTCATCCGGCTGCCCTCGATCTGCTGATCGATCAATGCGCGCGCTCCGGCGACGAAACACTGCGCGACGTGTTTGTGACGACCCTCGATAAGATGGCCCACGGTGGCGTCTACGACCAACTGGCCGGCGGATTTCACCGCTACTCGGTGGACGAACGCTGGGTAGTTCCGCACTTCGAGAAGATGTGCTACGACAACTCCGAACTGCTGAAGAATTATGTTCACGCCTATCAGGCCACCGGTTCCGAGTTCTTCGCGGCTGTAGCCCGCGACATCATTCGCTGGATGGATGAGTGGCTCAGCGACCGCGAGCATGGCGGCTTCTACGCCTCCCAGGACGCCGACTACTCCATGGACGACGACGGCGATTACTTCACCTGGACTTTGCAAGAAGCTCAGTCCGTTCTCAGCGACGAAGAAGCGCAGGTCGCCTGCTTGCACTACGACATCAACGAAATTGGCGAGATGCACCACAATCCCGCCAAGAACGTGCTCTACGTTCGCGCCCCGCTGGAAGAGATTGCCAAACGGCTAACTCTGCCCCAGCGCCAGGTTCAGACCTTGCTGCAATCGGCGAAACACAAGATGTATGCCGCCCGCCTCAAACGTCCCACGCCCTACGTGGACAAAACCGTTTACGCGGGCTGGAACGCGCTCTGCATTTCCGCATATCTGGAAGCCGCGAAAGTGCTGGACCTCGAAGCTGCGAAACACTTCGCCCTGCGCTCGCTGGCTCGAATCCTTGCCGGGGGATGGCACGCAGAACATGGCTTGCTGCACGTGCTCGCCTATTCCGATGCCAAAGCGGAGCACCGTCAAATCCCGGGCGTCCTCGATGATTACGCGTTCACGGCCATCGCCTGCCTCGACGCTTACGAATCCACCGCCGACCTCAGTTACTTCAATTTCGCCCAGCGCATCGCACATGCGATGGTCGAGCGTTTCTTCGACCCGGTTTCCGGCGGCTTCTTCGACACCGAAAAAACTCCCTCGACCCAGAAAGTCCTCGGCGTACTGGGCACGCGGCGCAAGCCCTTCCAGGACTCGCCCACTCCCGCAGGAAATTCGGTGGCGGCGATCGCGTTACTGCGCCTCCACGCCTGCACCAATGACGCAATCCTGCGCGACCAGGCGCAGCAGACCATCGAAGTACTCGCAGGACTAGCCGCGCAATACGGGCTATTCGCCGCTACTTACGGAATAGCCGCGGTGCATCTGTCGCAACCCCACACCCAGATCGTGATCATCGGGAACGACGAACTGGCGCATCGCCTCTACGCCGCCGCCATAGCGCCTTATTCCGCCAGCAAGGCGGTGCTCAAGCTGACCGCGGATCAAGTCGTCCCGCAGAACCTTCCTCCCGCGCTGGCGGAAACTATTTCCCATCTACCCGCAATCAGAGAAGGGAAAAGCGTAGCCGTAATTTGTTCTGGATTCGCCTGCCAGACCCCGACGTCTGATCCGGAGGACGTGACGCGCAGCTTGCGCCGGCCAGCCGTTAAACTCACCCACAAAAAATGAGGCTGGCGTTGCGTTGTGCAATCGCCAGCCTACAGAATTCGAAAGCTGCCTACCGGCAGCTACTCAACTACACGGAATGCCTTAACGGCAATCTCTTCCTGTGCAACACGGAATCGGCGCGCCGTCCTCTGGTGCAGGAACCACCGGAGCAGCAAGCGCTGTGTACGCACAAATCAGACCTACCATCAGGAAAAGCATCCTGACCGCACGTTTCATTGATTGTCTCCTAGTACGGGTCCCCTGGGAGCGGCGACCCTCACTGGCCACGAATTATACAGTGTCGTGTCAAGTACTTAATGGAGAATCGTTTAGCCGGAACGATCTATCGTCCCGGTTAGGACCCGCGAACCATTCCACGAATCCGTTTCTTCCCCCTGATTTTTCAAAGAGATAGCATGTGCGGGAACAACAAGATTTTAGCCGTGAATCTTTTTGCGGATGGAAAACAGGTTGTCTCAGATTCAGACAAAACCGTGCTCAACGCACCAGATTCTTAGGCAGAGCGCGAGGGGAGAAAGCGGCCGGGGCTTTTCGGGGAGCAGGCATTTTGTGGACCACGTGCTGGGCTTCGCTCTCTGCGCGCTCCAACTCTCGAGGAGCCCGCGAAAATGCCCGGTCCACCATGCTTTCAAACATCGGAATCAAGGAGTCACCCGCCACCGGATTCCGCAAATCCCCCAGACCCAGGTCCCAGCGCTGCGACATGGGCGGAGACGCTGCCCGCGACGTAGTCTTCAACGTCGCATATCCGATCCAGGTAACAATAGCCAGACTATAGGCGGTGGTGTTGATCAGGTTCACGGTTGGAGGATGGATCTGCCCCCCGGAAAACAGCGCCAGCCCAACCAGTTCGAAGCTGGCGAAGCCGCCAAATCCCAGCGCAATGCCGAAGCTGTGCTGCCGCCAGGAAACTCCCAGGTGCCGCGAAAAAAACAAAAGGAACAATATCAGCCCGCACTGAATGACGCGCACGCAGCGCTGCACAATAATCACGGCCTGGGTAAGCGGCGTATCGGATCCCGGCTGACTTGCCGCCGTCACCACCATCGCCACCAAAAGCATCACCACCGCAGCCCACTTGAACAGCATGGTTCCCAGATCTTTCAAAGTATGGAAAGGCCGGAACACATCCAGAAAGATCTCGTGAATAACCTTGAACCCAATCGCCAGGCTGATCGCCGCGCTGATCCAGTAAGCATAGAAATACGGCATAATGCTGCCCGACCGGTAAATGGGAAACAAAACCAGGAAGTTCACCACCTGAAAAACAATGTAGGCGAAAAATACCGGAAACGTACGATGCAGCCGCCGCCAAAACATCACCGCCGCCAAAGACAATTCCAGGACCGGGTGGGCGATCCAAAGCGCGAGCTGGATGTTGGCATGCATGGGGATAGCTCATTAACTCCAACTGCTTACGGCTGTGCTTCACCCTCTGTTTTGCTAGCTTGACCTTACCAGTTCCACCAGAACGGTCAATGGACGAAAGTAACCAAAGGTAACAGTTACCCCCCCAACTTCCCCAAGTGATTCGAACGCCGAAAGATAGATTCGAGCCCAGCCAAAACAAAGAGAAAGTCCGCACCACCGGATGGTTACTTCTGAGGCCTTTGCCTGCGTGGGGACGGGCGCCTCGCCCCTAGGGAGCCACCCCCCTCCACTCTGATCATCTTGAGCGGAGTGAATGGACCTGCTCGCGGGTCCATTCACGGAGTCGAAAGACCTTGTGTTTGCGGGGTGTCGACTCAACTTCATCACCTACTCAGGCAGTCCAAGCACCGGCAGCTCCCGCACAGTCTTCACCGTCTCCAGGCTAACGGTGACAACCTTGCCCAATCAGCCGCAAAATGTACTGCGGATCGTCAACCCGATTCGGATCATTAGTAATGCCGCTGCGCTTATCAGTCGAAAACGTGACATTGATCGATCACCCGTTCGAGGACAGCGTAGATGAAGTGGAAGATCTCCCACTTGCTGATGGCGGGATCGTGATAGCGGGCGTGTAATTGTGCGAGCGCCCAGTCGGCGATGATACGACCAACAGGGCAATAGGTTCGCCTTGTATTCGCTGCTGAGGTCAGATAGCCTCAGAAATGAAAAAACTTACAATGTTTATGCATGAACCTAAGGCTAAACTTTGGTAGGATTCACGCCAATGCAAACTACGCTGTTTGGTGCTCCTGCTGCGACCAACGGTTTCAGAGACTCCTCGTTCGCCAAGAATAAGAATCTCCCGCTGCACCGGTGGGTACCGTGGGTCGCCGGATTTTCAGCCGATTTCGTGGATGACGCCCTCAGGACCTATTTGCCGCGGGGCACGTCAAACGCGTGGGTTTTGGACCCGTTCGCGGGCGTCGGGACAACACTCGTGGAGTCGTATCTCAGCGGTTCAAACGTGGTCGGGTTTGAAATTAACCCGTATCCTGCGCTCGCGACGAAGATCAAGTCGCCAGCGAGTTAAGATACCTGCCATCAAACCTGTCTTCGTAAAGTCGTTGACTTCGCGCTCTCAGGTGACGAGAGTTGTGTGCTCGTTCCACTCCCCGGTCAGCAGCGAGAT